>Ga0228535_1000740_pt1 | contig 76661 bp, 66 predicted proteins | sample SJ1metagenome_FD_168457 | JGI IMG/M metagenome (GOLD analysis project Ga0228535, IMG submission 168457) | Enriched culture of PCE-dechlorinating microbial communities from Ithaca, New York, USA - SJ1 | ecosystem: Engineered > Modeled > Simulated communities (microbial... > Unclassified | place...
CCGCCACCACGTTCTCCACGTTATCCTTGTTCACATCGAAGCACACCACCTCGTGGCCCGCCTTCAGCAGGTTCTTTGCCATGGGCTTGCCCATGATGCCTAGTCCGATGAATCCAATCTTCATAGTATGCACTCCTTCTTATACAGCCAGGACGGCCTTGATTCGTGCTGCAACATCCGAACTTTCCAAACCGTAATGCTTGAGCAGAATGTCGTAATTCTCAGCAGAAGTCCCGTAACGGTCATCCACCCCGATGATATCGAGCGGCAGACGGGTCTTGGACAGGGCACCGGCTACAATGCTTCCCAGCCCTCCGATGACGTTGTGCTCCTCGGCGGTTACTACAGCCTTTACTCCGTCGCAGAAACCAAGAAGGGCCTTGGTATCGAGAGGCTTGATGGTACTGACGTTGACCACACGGACGCCGATGCCTTCCTCTTTCAGCTGCTTGGCTGCCTGGATGGACTGCTGGACCATGATGCCGGTGGCAAACACCACCACGTCCTTTCCTTCGACGACCTGGGTCATCTTGCCGATGTGATACTCGGCGTTCGGGTCGGTGACGACAGGCAGGTCGTTGCGATTGATGCGGATGTACATCGGGCCCTTGTTCTCGACCATTGCCTTGACCATCTGCTCGGTCTCCACTGCATCACAGGGGGATAGTACGGTCATGTTCGGCAATACCTGCATCAGGGCGATGTCGTCGATGCTCTGGTGGGTCTTGCCGTCGCCGTAGTCCGAAAGTCCGGCGCTCGAGCCGCAGATCTTCACATTCAGGCTTGCAATGGTGATCGAGGAGCGGATCTGGTCGTAGGCCCGGCCGGAGGCAAAGACGGCAAAGGAGTTGATGAACGGAATCTTGCCGGTAAGCGAGAGGCCGGCTGCAACGCTGGCCATGTTCTGCTCGGCGATTCCCATCTGGAAATACCGCTCGGGATAGACATTGCCGAACAGGCTGGACATGGTCGAATTGCCCAGGTCGGCCTCGAGCATCACGATATTTTTGTTCTTCTCACCCAGTTCGACGAGGGTCTCGCCGTAGGTTTTTCTCAAGCTGTCGCTGGTTCTCATGCCTCTACCTCCCGCTTCATGTTCTCGATGCACTGCCACGCAATCTTATACTCTTCATCGTTCATGGCAGCATTGTGGTACTTCGCCTTTCCTTCTGCGAAGGGGAAGCATTTGCCCTTGATCGTATGGGCGAGGATTGCAGTCGGGCCTTCGGTGTATGCCTTCGCCGCATCGAGTGCGCCAAGGACCTGAACCATGTCATGTCCGTCGATCTCGATGACATTCCAACCGAAGGCCTTCCACTTCTCAACAAGGTTTGCGATGGGGAAAATCTCTGCGGTGGTGCTGGTTGCCTGCACGCCGTTCCAGTCGATGATGGCTGTCAGGTTGCTGGCCTTGTAGACTGCAGCGGCCATGGAGGCCTCCCAGATCTGGCCTTCGGCAAGCTCGCCGTCACCCAGGATTGCATACACCCGGCTGTCGCTCTTATCGAGCCTGAGGCCCAAAGCCACACCCAGGGAGACCGAAAGTCCCTGTCCGAGCGAGCCGGTCACAGCCTCGATGCCCGGGGTCTTGTCCATGTCGGGATGACCCTGCAGGATGCCGGCGAAGGTCTTCACCTTTCCCAGCTCCGTGCGGTCGAAGTATCCCAGCTCGGCAAGACATGCGTACTGCACCAGTACCGCATGGCCCTTGCTCATGATCAGGCGGTCGCGGCCCGGGTCCTTGGGATCGTCCTTGTTGACTTTCATCGTATGAAAATAGAGGGCGGCCATCACATCGGCGATGGAGGTGCTTCCACCAAGGTGCCCCACCTTTCCCGGGGGTATCATCTCCAGGATGTTGGCGCGAACCTGAATCGCCTTGCGTTTCAGTTCCCTCACGAGTCCTTCTGAATATTCCATGGTATTCTCCTACCTAAATTTGATTTCCTCAGCAGCACGTCACCCCGCCGTCCACAGGCAGGGCAATCCCGTTGATGAACGCGGCCTCGTCACTGGCGAGGTACAATACTGCATTTGCTACATCCCTGGAGGTGGCAAGCCGCCCAAGGGGAACCTCGTCAAGACGCTGTTGCTTCTTCACAGGATCCTTGAACATCTCCTGCACCAAAGGCGTATCCACCGTACTGGGGTGAATCGAGTTGCAGCGGATGTTCTCATGTCCGTACCGGCTTGCAATCGCCTTGGTCAAAAGCGTTACCGCTCCCTTGGTGGTCGTGTATGCCTCGGGGGTATACCGGTGACCGATCAGGCCGCAGACCGAGGAGGTGTTGATGATCGCCCCACCACCCTGCCTGCGCATGACCGGCAACACGTACTTGGTACCGAGGAATACGCTTCCGACGTTTACACTCATCATGGTGCTGAACTCACCCATGCTCATCTCTTCGATGGGCTTTCGGATGTTGATCCCCGCATTATTCACCAATACATCGATACGTCCTGCCTGCTGTACAATCCGAGCGATAACGCCCTGCCAGGCTTCCTCGCTGGTAAGGTCCAGCTTGAGGAACGTGGCGCTATAGGAGTTCTCTCTCATGCGCTTCTCCAGATCCTCGCCCTTTTGGACGTCCAGATCCAGGATGTAGAGCTTTGCTCCGTTCTCACACAAAAGCTGTACCATTTCTGCACCCAGTCCACCGGCGCCGCCGGTTATCAGGATGACTTTATCTTTCACGTTCACACCCGCTCTCCTTCTATTCAGGCTGCGCTGACGCCGCCGTCCTTTTGCAATCTACTGTTCTTGATGCCTGCGATAAGGATCCAGACAATGGCGACCATCAGCACAATACCCACCGGTCGTCCCAAAAGCGGGATGATCGAACCTTGTCCCTGCATCAGAGCCTGACGGAAGCTGATATCGGCTGTAGGTCCGAGAATGATGCCGAGCACCAGCGGAGCCATCGGATAGTTGAGCTTGCGTAGGATATAGCCAAGGATGCCGAAGACAAACATCACGGCGATATCGAAGCTGTTGACGTTGCCAGCATACGCACCGATGACGGTCAAGGGAACGATGATGGGCATCAGGATCTTGCGGTTGATCTTCAAGATCTTGACCATGGGCTTGACCAGTGCAAGGCCGAAGACCAGCATGGACAGGGTTGCAATAATCAGGGTGATTGCTGTCAGGTAAAGGAAGTCAGGAGACTCGAGGGCCAACATCGGACCGGGCTTGATACCATGCAGCCAGATGGCGGCAAGGAACATGGCAGCCGGCGGGGAACCTGGGATGGCGAGGGTGAGCAGGGGAATCATGGCACCACCGATACAGGCATTGTTTGCCGTCTCTGCAGAGGCCAAGCCCTCGTAGCTTCCCTTACCGAACAAGTGGCCTTTCTTGCTTCGTCGCTTGCCAACATCGTAGGAAACCCACGCGGCGATGTCCTCGCCTGCTCCGGGAACAGCTCCGATACCGCACCCGATCAGGCCGGAACGAACTGCAGTATGGACGATGTCCTTGACGATTTCCTTATTGGGCAATACACGTCCAAGCTGGCTTTCGATGGAGTATGGCACATCCTCCTGCAGAACCGAAAGGATCTCAGAGATGCCGAATACACCGATGAGGGCGGGAATCAGGGAGATGCCACCCATCAGGCTGTAGCTGCCATAGGTGAAGCGCGGGAAGGCGTACACTGCATCCAGACCGATCATGGCGGTGAAGAAGCCGAGGAAGCCTACGATCCAGCCCTTGATCGGGGTGCTCTGAGTCGAGAGGTTTCCACAGATCATGATACCGAAGACGGAGATGAGGAAGTACTCCCACTGACCGAACTTCAAGGCGATCTTATAGAGGAACGGGGTCAAGAAAATGAGGATGACGATGGAAAACAGGGTTCCGATGAAGGAGGCGATGACGCCCACTCCGATTGCCTGTCCGCCATGACCCTTCTTGGCCAGGATGAATCCATCCAGTGCAGTTGCTGCTGCAGAGGGTGTTCCGGGGATGTTGATCATGATGGCGGAGTAACAACCTCCCATGACCGCCCCTACGTAGACTCCCAACAGGAAGGCCACGGCAACCGGAAGCTGCATGGAGTAGGTCAAATTGATCAACAGGGCGAGGGCCATGGTTGCAGTAAGGCCGGGAACCGCCCCTACGATGATGCCTGCAACGGTGGCGATCATGGTTACAAATACCTGGGGGAATCCGAATGCCTGGGCGGCAGCGGACCCGAACAGGGCAAATTGCTGTGCGAATGCTTCAAACATAGGTTCTCCTACCTTAAGGAAGAGGAATTTTAAAGACGTATTGGAAGACTGCACCGATGACCAATGCAGAAATGGCGGAAATGATGATGTTCTTCACCAGCGTCGTGGATTTCAAATAGAAAAATGTCACAAACAGATAGAGGAACGTTGCAATGGCGAAATGAACTCTTCCGATAAGCCCAAAGATATAGACCACCATGAAGAAGGAAAGGATGACGACCCGCTTGGACTGCGGATTCAGAAAGAGTGTCGTAAGCGTAGCCTTGGTGAAGGTGTTTTTTGCAGCTGCCACACTGCCGCCGCGTAGGGATCCGATGAACATGACAAGGCCGAATGCACTAAAGATGATTCCCAGAATCAAGGGAAAGAACCCGGGGGCATCAAGAAAGGTATTGTACACCTTCATCCCCAATGATTCGACGATAAGAAAGATTCCGAATGCGAAGAGCAATACGCCCATGACAAGATCGGATGTTGTAGTTTTTTTCAACTGACTCATGCAATTATCCTTTATGTTGAACGATGGTGGGGATGGAGGAACCCATCCCCACAGCAGGCAACCTTATTTCTTGATCTTCTGCTTGGCCACGTCCCAATTGAAATTTGCGAGCTTGGGAATACCAAACTTCTCAGGACTTTCAACGGTAGAACCAACGTTGTGCAGGGTCCAGGCATATCCAGCTTCCTGGATGGCAAGGAACTTGTCGGCTTCTTCACCGGCATAACCGGCGATTACAAGGCCTTGGTTCTTTGCATAGTCCACGATTGCGGGCTGCTTGATGGCCCAGTAGAAAGCTTCGGTCAACTTGTCGACGATGTGCTTGGGAGCATCACGGGGAATCAGGATCGGCCAGGTCTCACTGAGCAAGGGGATGTTCTCTGCATTCTTCTGCACCTTGGTGATAGAAGGAATGTTCATACCAAATTCGGTATAATCCTTGGTATCAGTGATTGCAAGAGCGCGGATCTGTCCAGCCTTGATGAAGTCGATGACCGAGCTGAAGGTAGCCATGGAGATCTCAGCATCGCCGGCGATGATGTTGATACCGGCCTGACGGCAGGAACCAGCGGTCATGTAGTTGGGCGCTGCAACACCAGCGATGTCGCGCACCGCTTCAAACAGAACGTGGGGACCAACGCCGAATCCGCTGATGGCGAAGTTGACTTTCTTGGTCTTCAGGTAGGCCATAGCCTCATCATAGGTCTTGATCGGGGAATCACTGCGTACGATCAGAGCCGCTGCTCCCATGTACGGGTGGAAACTAGCCCAATCGCCCCAGAAGGTCTCGCTGGTGGCCATTACGCGGAAGCCTGAAATCGGGGCGCTGCCGGTGGCGAACATGCTGTATCCATCATGAGCCTTGGTGTACATGACAGTGTTTGCTGCAACTGCAGAAGCGGCACCAGCCTGGTTAACTACGTTGATGGTCTCGCCAAGGTACTCTTCCATCTTTGCGATAACAGGACGAACAGCGGTATCGGTTCCACCGCCGGCTCCGAATCCGACATACACCACCGGCTGGGTTTTCGGCCACAGCTTTGCATTTGCAGCCTCACTAGTTGCCTGGGCAAACAGGAATGAGGATGCGACCAACAGTACACACAGTACTACCAGAATCTTGTTTCTCTTCATAACAAAACTCTCCTTTTTATATTCTACGGCACAAGCCGCAGGATTCCAAAATCAGTTGTATGTTGTCTTATGAGTTAGTGCAATCAACTACAAGACAACATTTTATCGTTTTCTTGTTTCGCCTAGAGCTCGGAGAGCTCAGAAACCCGGTCTACAGTCTTGGCCACGTGCTCGCGCATGGCCGCAACCGCTCCCGCCCTGTTCCCTTTCTTCATTTCCTCAAGGATGAGACGGTGAAAGTACTTCCCGTCCTTCATGCCCAAATGGGTAACAATGGATTCCATGCTTGCAGCCAACAAGTCCTGCATGAACACGGAAACATTGATCAGCATCTGATTCTTCGTCGCCTTTGAGATCGCCATATGAAACATCATGTCGTCATGAGAAAAGGTCTTCACATCACTGTCATTGTGTTCCATGCGCTCTACAATGGCTTCCATTTCAGCCAACTCGGAAGCAGTGATGCGGGTTGCTGCTATTTCCGTCGCACCAACCTCCATCACCATTCGATACTCGAGGATCTCCTCAAGCGAATTCTTGTTGATCATGAACATCGGAAGCATCATGTCCCTGTAGCTGTCGCTGGTGACCTTCTTCACGAAGGACCCTTCCCCCTGGCGTGTTTCCACGATGCCGAGGGCGGTCAGCTTCTGCATGGCTTCCCGAATGCTGATACGGCTCACACCCATTTCCAGGCGAAGCTCGTTCTCCGAGGGGAGTTTCGTCCCCTCATCCCACTTGTGGGTTTTGATACGTTCAAGCAGCTGATCATAGACCTGGGAGGACACCTTTTGCTGCTTGACGATTTTCATGGTACTGTGTTGCGGCATCCCAACCCCCCTGGTCATGATACTCATAGGTTATCATACAAGTACGGGATGTCAACAACTTTTTGTTACAAATTTCTTATAGCGTATAAACATATCGATATCCAGTTATCGATATAGGCTATGAGAGAGGGAATGTCGCTTCCCTCTCTCAAGATACGTTACTCTTTCTTTGTCTTGTTCTTTCCCAAAGCCAACAACACAAAGAAGATGATGAGAATCACAACGAAAATGCCCGTCATCCCCTGTGCCATGAGGGTCAAGGACTTACCAAACAGTGTGTTCATGCTTCCCTCCTTACAGCAGACCCGGGACCAAGCCCAGGATCACTCCACCGGCGATGACCGAGGCAATCTGTCCGGCGACGTTCGCCCCGACTGCATGCATCAAAAGGTGGTTCTGCGGATCGGCCTGCTGGCCCATCCTTTGGATGACACGCGCCGACATCGGAAAGGCTGAGATACCGGCGGCCCCTACCATCGGGTTGACCTTTTGCTTGACAAACAGGTTCAGGATCTTGGCAAAGACCACTCCTGCTATCGTATCGAAAACGAAAGCCAGAAGGCCCAGAGCCATGATCATGACTGTCTGCACCGTCACAAAAGCATCAGCTTTCATAGTCGAAGCGATGGTGATACCCAGAAGCAGGGTGACGAGATTGACAAGAACCGTCTGGGCCGCAGTGGACAAGGTGTCCAGTACCGTGCATTCACGAATGAGGTTGCCGAACATCAGCATTCCCACAAGCGATACGGAGGCAGGGGCAACATAGCCGGCAACCACGGTGACAATGATCGGAAAAAGAATCTTGGAGCGTTTGGATACCGAACGCGGATTGTACGGCATTTTGATCATCCGCTCTTTCTTGGTTGTCACCAGCCTGATGGCAAACGGCTGGATGATCGGGACCAAGGCCATATACGAGTAGGCGGCGATGGCGATGGGCCCGATGTACGTGCTTCCCAGCACCTGGGAGACCAATATCGATGTCGGCCCGTCCGCGGCCCCGATAATGCCGATGGACGCTGCATCGACGAGGCTGAAGCCCATCAGGGTGGCCAGGCTGATCGTAGCGAAAATCCCCCATTGGGCTGCGGCCCCAAAGAGGATGAGCTTCGGATTGGCCAGAAGCGGCCCGAAGTCGATCATCGCCCCGATGCCGATGAAGAGCAGCAGGGGCATGGCCTCGGCCGCCTCGATGCCAAGATGGAAGAGCCAGTCGAGAATGCCCGGAACTTCCCCGATGCCCACCATCATCTGGGTGACGGCCCCACTGAACGGCAGGTTTACCAGAATCGCCCCGAATCCCATGGGAAGCAACAACGAGGGTTCGAGTTTCTTTGCTATAGCAAGATAGATCAGAAGACCACCGACGCCGAACATAACCAGTTGCTTCCAAGTAGTGGCGAGCAGTCCGTCCAACAAGAAGTCCATACAGAACCTCCAGTAGAAGAATGGGGGGAGAAGTTGACTTCGCACGATGGCAATGAAGCTCCCCCAACAGAGTCCATCATAGGATGTCCAAGTCGTTTGGTCAAACAAATACCAGAGAAACCATACAATTGAATTGCATTGCATACCGTCGTATAGTACTGCCATGATCATACCACACACATTGAAGAACAGAGATATTCCCGCAGTTCTGAACTATATTGCCCCTGAGAGAGAAGTCAATCTTTTCATCGAAGGAGATATAGAATCCTATGGCTTGGAAGGTGACATTGTGACCATGTACTCCTTCGGTGATGAGTGGGACTACCTCGTCCTGCGCTACTATGAGAACTATATGATCACCACCAACAAACCAGGCGGGGACTTGGCAGAAGTTGCAGCATTCCTGAAACAGCAGAACATGCTTTGCCTCAGTGCAAAAGAGGACATACTGCTGGGCATGCAGCAGTTCTGGCCGGATGTCCCTGTGCAGGGAACATACCTGTGCAGACTCGACAAGGAACATTTCACATCCAAGGCTTTCTCGGATAAAGCGGTCGTTCGACTGACTGCCGATGATTCCTGGGCCATCATCGACCTGTACAAGCAGATTGAGGAGTTTGCCAGGCCCTATATTGAGCATGAACAGGACAAACTGAAACAGACACGGGAACTTTTGGAGAATGGAGGCCTGGGATTCGGTATCTTCAATGAGGAAAATCTTGTCTGCATGGCAACGATAACAGCGAAAACAAAGAGCGGGGCCATGATCATCGGGGTGGCAACCCACCCCTCATACCGCAACCGCGGTTATGCATCCCAGGTGATGAGCAGGCTGTGCTCGCAGTGCTTTTGCGACGGACTGAGCTTTCTCTGCCTGTTCTATGACAATCCCTTGGCCGGCGCAATCTATCACCGCCTCGGCTTTGAGACCATCGGTCGGTGGGGAATGTTGAAATTCTAATCTTTCTCTTGCTAAAGCTCCAGGAGAGTCTTGTCCCCGTAGACCTTCTTCCAATCATCGGCAAAATCCTGCACCGCCTTCTTGATCGAGGGCATGGCAAGGCCAGTTGAAAGAAGCTCCGGCCGCACAGTGCAGCTTCCGGCTCCGCTGGCGTAGGCATTGGTGACCTCGGCCACGTTGCGAAAACTCGCAGCAAGGACCTGGGTGGAACTAGTGTTCGTCCAAAGCAGGCCGGCAAGCTCTTTGATGACCCTGCCCGCATCGATGTCGAGATTGAGCATCCTGTCGTAAAAGACAGCGACATAGCGTGCCCCGCTGAGCATCGCGAGAATCCCTTGGATGGTGGAGAAAACCGTTGAAGCGGTGATATTGAGGCCCTCTTGGGCGAGCTGTTTGATGACCGAAAGACCCACCTCGGTTACAGGAACAGCGATGAAGGTCTGCTCGCCCAACTGTGTTGCAAGGTGGTGGGCTTCCCTGATCATCGTCTCTCGGTCGCGTGCCATCAGTTGCACATGCAAGTCCCGTTCATCACCGATAAGAGCCCGAATAGCTTTCAAGTGTGACAGCACATGAGTCTGCTCCAAGCGGGAGAGCATCGTTGGATTGGTGGTAACTCCCTTGATGGGATAATATTGGAGTGCATGTTCCACTTCTGCAAGATCTGCAGTATCAAGCAATAAATCCATGGCAATACCTCTGTAGCCAGTGTGTCACACAATACAAAACTGGACAACTCCCTACCAATGGTTCTTGACAAACAGTGGGGGATGGACAACCATTTCGGCATGAGTGAGACCATCCTTACTGAAAATTCCTTCTTCTATGAGCCTACGATGCAGCTGAAGGTGATCAAGCGTGACCCGGAGCTCCCCTACCGGCTCCACAGCCATGAGTTTCATGAACTTGTCATTGTCATCAGCGGCAGGGGCATCAACTTTACCGCAACCGAACACATACCTCTGCGCGAGGGTTCGGTGTTTTTCATTCCCCCGGGAGTCGAACACGGATACAAGGATGTCGAAAACCTCGTACTGTACAACATTCTCTATGGAAGGAATCTCATCACCCGTCATGCTCTGGACCTCACGGAGCTACCCGGATTTTGCTCTCTATTCCTGCAATCGGAACGCATCGAAGGACTCACCCTCTCCCCATCCCAAATCGCCGAGCTCATACCTCTGGTCCAGCTCATGGAAAAGGAAGCAGACGACCAAAGCTACGGCTCAGGCTCCAAAACCCTTGCCTACGCCTACCTCATTGAGCTTCTTGTCCAAATATCACGCATTTACGACCAGATTCCCCGTGAGACAAACCAGACCGCCCGCAGATTATGGGAGGTGATCTCCTATATGGACGGGAACCTCGACAAGGCCCTCACCACCGAAGACCTTGTCGCAATAGCAAACATGAGCACCAGCACGCTCAACCGCTGTTTCAAGCAGAGTACAGGCCTTTCACCTATAGAGTTCCACATCCACAAGCGCATTGCCCACGCATGCTCGCTCATCCAAGAGCGAGGTCTTTCCATGGGTCAGGTAAGTGAGGCGTGCGGCTTCAAGGACCCCAATTATTTCTCCCGCCAGTTCCGCAAGGTCATGGCAATGAGCCCCAAGCAGTATCAGCGGATTTTCACCAGTCGCTTTACTTAAGCGACTCCAAGGCTGTCACAGCAGAGGAGAAGAACTTCTCCTCTCCCACCAGGGAGTAGAAATCCAGGCGCTTCATCAGAGACTGAACCGAAGGTTGCACACCGCAAAACAGTACTTCCACCGATTGCTTTCTGCACATCTGCACGATTTCAACGAACTCATTGATCGAGCTGTGGTCGATGGTGGCAACTCCGCGAAGGCTGAAAATAATACGATCCACCCCCTCAGAAAGCAGGCCCTCCACCGTCCTGGTAAGTTGTTCCTGGCTGCCGAAGAACAGCGAACCATCAACATAGACAACCTTGGTTGTTGCATCATAGGATCCGAGCTCAGCAGTTACGGGATCAACTTCAATGGAAATATGATGACTGCGGATGATGAACATCACCATTGAGAAAATCAGACCGATGAGAATGGCGATGGTAAGGTCGAAAACTACGGTAGCCACCATGGTTATAAGGAATTGGGCCATCGATGTCTTGATTTTCTTGGAGAAAATCTGGCGAATGGAGTGCCACTCATTCATCCTCCACGCGGTAACCATCAACACCCCGGCCAATGAAGCCAGAGGAATCCTGCTCATGTACGGGGAGAGGAGGAACATCGAAGCGAGCAGTCCGATTGCATGAATGATGCCGGTCAGGCGGGTCTGCTGTCCGCTCTTGATCGCCACTGAGGTACGGGCGATGGCCGCAGTAGCAGGGATGCCTCCGAAGAAGGGAATGATTACATTACCGATGCCCTGGGCATACAGCTCCCGGGTGGCATTGAGTTTCTCCCCCTTCATCTTTCCTGCAGAACTTCCGCAAAGCAGACTCTCGACCATGCCAAGCGCTGCAATGGAAATCGCCGGGGAGATATACTGGGACAACTCGGATAGGGGAAGCGCGAAAATATGCAGCCTGTTCTCTCCCAACAAGGAACGGGGGATCATGCCGACTTCCTTCACCGGAAGGTCCAGAAGCATTTGTACGACCAAGGTAATGATTATACCCAGCAGACTTGCAGGGAATCGAGCATTCCATTTTTTGGGCCACAGAATCATCAACAGCACCACAAACAAGCCATACCCCAAGGTGGCGAGGTCGATGGGAAATCCAAGAGAAGTATAGGAGAACAGCTTGGCCAGCGCACCCTCTCCACTGCTGGATGTGCCGAAAAAGTTGTCAATCTGGCCCAAAGCGATGATGACGGCGATTCCACTGGTAAATCCGGTAACAACAGGGCTGGGAATGTAAGACACCAAGGCTCCCACTTTCAGGTAGGCTGCAGCCAGAAGAATGAGGCCGCTGAGGAACCCGGCGATGAATACACCTTCGGTACCGTGGCGGACGACCAGACTGACTAGAATGGCAGCCATGGCACCGGTTGGCCCGGAAATCTGAAAAGAGGCCCCTCCCAGGGCCCCAATGATCAGGCCTGCCAGAATTGCTGTAATCAGACCGCTGGCGGCATCCAGGCCGGAGCTCACTCCGAAGGCAAGAGCCAGCGGAAGGGCGACGGCTGTCACCGTCAGACCTGCCAACAGGTCCTTGGAAAACGAGGCCGCCGAATACGAGGAGAATTCACCTTTCAAGTCGGAAATAAATGTAGCTTGTTTTGGACTATCAGCTTTACGCATCCCACCCACCCCCACATACGTTCATATGAATGCAGGCCAAGCATAGAACTTTAGGCTCACAAGCTCAAGAGACTGAAAGGCCCGTCTCATTGCCTCTTGGGGACAATCTCCAACCAGTATCCATCAGGGTCCACAATGAAATAGATGCCCATGTTGGCATTCTCGTAACAGATGCACCCCATCTCGCGATGCTTGGCACGGGCGGCCTCCATGTCGTCCACCTCGAAAGCCAGATGGAACTCATTGTCCCCCAAGTTGTAGGTGCCTTTCTCCCAGTTGCGCAGCCACGTAAGTTCCAACTGGTGCTTGGACACTCCGTCACCGAGGAAGACAAGAATAAAGGAATTGTCGGTGGCGACCTTGCGTCGAACCTCCACCAAGCCCAAAGCCTCTTTGTAGAACGCAAGCGACTTCTCAAGATCGGTGACATTAAAATTATTGTGTGTAAATGTAAACTTCATAGTATCCTCCAAGTTTGAATTTCATGCGTAAGTTGTACTACCGTGACGTCCGTATCCTTGAGCTCGGCTTTCAGCTTTTCACATACCGAGTGGTCCTTCCAAAAGTGCATGGGGATGAGTGTTTTAACCTTCACTCTCTCCACCAGGTCTTTCGCACCCAGACTGTAGAAAGGACCGAGCCTGGGGTCCGCAGGCACGAAGGCAATGTCGAGTTTGGCGGGAAGCAATCTCAATTCGGCGTAGTAGTCGCGCTTCATCTGCAGGTTGTAGGCCTCGCTCTCCCCCTCCCAATGCCAGTGGTTCAAATCCCCTGCATAGTAGATGGTCTTTCCATCAACCTGCAGAACAAATGCAACACCCTCGTCTGTCGACTTCAACGTCCTGACGGCCGCTTCGTCGATACTCACCTCCTCATACGGGCCCATCCAACGAACCTGTACGTTCTGTGGGACGAGATGGGTGGCGATGTCCGAGGAGAGAATGAAAACGGTATTCCCTTCCCGTCGTGCAAGAGAAAAAATCGATTCATTGAAGTGATCTGTGTGACGGTGGCTGGAAAACACCAGCAGGCTCTTCTTTCCGTCCTTAATTTCCAACGGGCCTCCGGTGTAATCGAAAAGAAGCAACACATGCTCTGTCTCAAGGAGAAAGGTGCTGTGACCTATATATGTACAATCCATACCATAACCATGGACGAACAAAAGCATGCTGTCAAGACAGGACGTATATGCTATAGTAGGCTGGCAGGAGGAAGCAAATGCACATCGAAATTCAGGACAGGGATCAAAACGTTATAGGACAGAGCGTCGACTGCGGCTATGGCTGCGCCTTGGTCCATCAGGCTGCCTACAATGAAGGAGACCAGATCGTCATCCATGTTCCCCAGGGCGGCCTCTATCAGATTCAACTTGATGAGACGCTGGGCAGCCAGGTGGTCTACCTTGAGAAGGAAGCCCGCTATGCCATTCCCCTGCAGCCTGCACTGCGCACCTGCTACCCAGTCCAGGCTTTTCTAGGTTCGATGCACCTGCTCACCCTTGCAAAGGTGGAGCAAACCTGCCGAAGAAACCTCGCACTCAACCCGTACGACCATCATCACACCCAAGGAATATTCCCCCACGCCAAGGCAAATGTGGAGACCCGCGGGGAGATGGTATTTGCAGCACGCAATGCGATCGACGGGAACTTCACCAACCACAACCATGGACTGTACCCGTTTGAAAGCTGGGGGATAAACCGCGACCCCAAGGCCGAGCTCACCCTCGATTTCGGCAGACCGGTGCGCATTGATGAGATCAGGCTCACCCTCCGAGCCGATTGGCCGCATGACAGCTGGTGGACCGAAGCCTCGGTTACCGATGATACAGGTGAGACCTATACCTTGGCACTACAGAAGGACGCCCTTCCACAACGCTTTCCGATCAAGAAAAAAGTGGTGACCAGCCTTACCTTGCATGACCTGAAGAAGGACGAGCGCGACCCGTCCCCCTTCCCGGCCCTCACCCAGATTGAAGTCTGGGGTGTCGAAGCCTAGGTAAATCGAAGCGTGCTCCTACCATCCTCCTCATACCAGAGGGGGAAATTGGTATTCCAGATGTTGTTGTACAGGTTGAAGTGAAAGACCCCGTCGTTTCGGGGCAGCTCATCATCAAAGCACAGCAGTTTGCGCTGACCAAGCGAAACCAACGGTGAATCAAGGTTCTCGATGAGAAGAGGCTTTGTTGCATGCTCATAGGCAAGGCCTTCAACAGCGTGAATACTGCGCGCCCCCTTCGATACCGTGGTGTCCAGAGGCAGCGATTGCCCGAGCTTTCGCATTCGCCAGGTTCCCCCTTCTTCAGTGTTGAGCCCAAATGAGAACCACAAAGCCTCGGGAAGCCGCGTCGCCTCCTTTTCGTTCCAAGCAAGCGTAATCTCAACAAGGGTTCCTGCCTTGCTGAAGCAATACAGTATGTGTATATGCTTCGGAGCACCCCTGGGACTCTCTTCGTCAGCCTCAAGGCTCGCACGGATTTGTACGATATCCTTTGCATCACAGCGGACCAAATCCGTGAGCCGGGCCTTGCACAAGCGATGCTCGGGCGCAGGTTGCAAGGCCTCCATCCCCGGCTTTCCATAATCGGCAAGAATCCAATCCCTTCCTGACTCAAAGTTGCGGTTGTACTGATGATGGAACCGGTCGTAATCAGCGGAGCTGAAGCTCTCATAGCGGTACACGCCGATACCCTCCCCTTTGGCCATCTGTCTTCCCTCAGAGGTCAGAAGCGAGGATATGCTGCCGTCATCGGCAATGACCACCTGTACCGATCCAATCTGGATAGGGGTATTGGACGATAGCCTATAAGCAGGTTTTTCTTTGCAATCGATTGGAGTATTCCGTGGTTTCAGACTATCAAGTGCTTGTTGGCGCAACAGAGGAGGAAGAGAAGCGATTGCCTGCTCGACATACGAGCGCTGCTCCTGATGGCTTGCAGAAAAGAGCGAGTACCTGCGCGTCTTTCGCCTTTGGTCATGCTCACCGAAAATATGGGCATACTCTTTTTGGGCGAACGCCTCGATGAACCGGTAGGCGGGAGGCACCGCCGAAGCAGCGACTATATCCAGTTCCCTTGCCCGGTGAAAATCCTCGATTGCATAGTTGGTGTAATCGCCCAGGTACTTCTTGAAGTCCATGCCCCAGGTATGTTCGCAGATCATCAAGAGCCGATCCATGAAGCGGTTGTTGCCCAATACCTCGACGTTAGTCTGCGCCCAGGCCAGCAGGCGCTTGAGGCAGCTGACTTTGTAAGGATCGCTGCCGATACCATGAATCCAGGTATCCCCGATTTCTCCCTTCACGACTGGGAGTGTATGCTTGAACGGCAGGATTGCACGTGCGTAGGAACTAAGGTCGCTTGCCATAATGATCGAGCCGGGATACTTCTTCTCCAATTTCTCGAATACGGCATATACCTCCTCGGCTTTGGGAGGTCCTGCATTATCCGCGCTGTTTTCGATGACCAGTACATCCTCCAGTTCGCCGATGGGCTCGGATGAGCCGTAGGAGGCATCGTACTGAACAAGCACTTCTTCGCCGGTGGGAGCCCGCCAGACAAAAAGCGGAGGTACATCGGGCAAGGGAGACCCTCCATTCACTCCGATGTGAAGAAACTGCACCCCCGCCTTGGCAAGGAAAGGTACCAAGGCAAGGGTATGGCCCGGCACATCGGTCATTTTTGCAGCTATGGTAGTGTGGCCGAATCGTGCATCAAGGTTCTGTGATAAGGAGAGCGCGTATTCAACCAAAGGGCCGCTCATCAACTCGGTATGAGTGGTGAACGGCAGGGCGTGCCAGGTGATGTCGCCCGCCTCGACCGCGTCGACGAACAAGGCCTTCTCCTCAGGACCCGATGCCTCGAGGTAGTCCTTCACCAGCCAACTGCCGGTGGTCCACACCAAGCGTTCTTTTCCTCCCCTTCGTCGAAGCTGCTTTGCCACCTCGATCGCCTGAGGAATGAATTGCTTGTGATACCGTTCGATGGTTCTTGCAGCAAAATCAGTGAAACCAATGTCCAGATGTGTCTTGAAAACCACGTGTACGGTTTTGATCATACTTAGATTCTCTCCTTATGCTTGCATGAAGACAACAACGAATGCATACTGCGTAAAGAGGATTTACCGTGGACACCGAACTGAACAAAGCTTCCAGGCGTTTGTCTGAGCTTCCCATCAGCATTGAACTTTCCGGCTTCACCATCGATGTGCAGTGGCTGCGCGTCATGCAGAAATCGGGGCAGTGGGAGATTGAACGTCATGCCCACTCCAGTTTTGAATTCCATATCATTGCCCGAGGCTCCTGCAAAGTCGCCACGGACACTCGTTCCTTCGTAGCCGAAGCGGGTAGCTTTTACCTTACCGCACCGGGTGTCTACCACCAGCAATGGTCCCGGTCCGAGGAGGACCTGGTCGAGTACAGCCTCGACTGCACCTTCCGCCCACGGAAAGAGAGCATCGGTTCTCCGAGCGAATGGGTAGAGCTTCATGAGTTCTTCCTCTCCTGTGCCTGTCTTCCCGTCAAGGACACCAGCGGTGTCATTGCACTGTTCGATCAAGCCCTCAACGAGGCGCTTGCCCTGAAACCCGGGTATTCGATAGTCATTCACTCCCTTGTTCCTTCCATACTGGTTGCCGCTGCCAGAAGCATGGGCTTAAGCAACAGCCTCACCATCACCAAAGAGAAGAGCAGGATGGACATGATCGCCGATTTCGTAGAGGACAATCTCTTCAGACCCATCAGTCCTGCCGATATCGCCGCCTTCATGAACCTGAGCGAGAAACAAGTTTCCCGTATTGTGTTCGCCTCGGAGGGATATTCGACCAAACGCTTCATCACCCTGGCAAAAATCGAGCAGGCCAAGAAAATGCTCACATCCACCTCATACTCCTTGGTTGAGATCTCCAAGGAACTGGGCTTTTCCACCACCAGTTACTTCAACACGGTTTTTCGAAAAACCGAGGGAGTAACCCCTGGTGCATATCGTGAGCAGATTCTGGAGAAGCTCGATATACATCATACCTAAATGTCTAAAAATTTACAAATAAAAAATTAACTTCTGACTGAAAATTCATAGTCTTATAACCTCTTTTTACTATATTGTATAGTTTTATTACTTTTAGTCATACCAAATAGTGTTAAAAATGTCTAAAAATTGAAATTCGTAAAACTTTTTATTTGTCTATTTTTTATAATCCATGGTATACTGCCTCTGCAAGGAGGGTGCGTTTGAACAACGTACGCTGCAGAGAGTCGAGACGAACGAATTAGGGAGCAGTATGAATACACCATTGGGAAGACAGCTCAAGAAATACCGAATATTCTATCTCATGTTCATCCCTGTAGCGATCTACTTCATCGTATTCACCTACTATCCATTCCTTCGCGGCCTTATCATGAGTTTCCAGGAGAACAGGCTCTTGGGTAATCGGCCGTTCTCAGGCCTTGCCAACTACCAGTTTGTCGTCAAGGACTCAAACTTCCTTGCAGCGGTCGCCAACTCGCTGATCATCGGCCTTTGGGACATGGTCCTCTACTTCCTCTTCTCCCTGGGTTTTGCTCTCATCCTCAACGAACTTGTCCAGCGAACGATCAAGCAGAGCATCCAGACCATCGCCTATATTCCCTATCTTTTCAGCTGGGCGGTCATCGGAGGCGTCTGGGTCCTTATCTTCGATCTGCAGGGCTTGGTCAACCAATTCCTCTCCCTGTTTGGTAATCAGCCCATCTTCTTTCTCGCGGACCCCGCCTATGCTCGGCCTCTGATCATCGCCATGGGGGTGTGGCGCTCCATGGGTTACTTCGCCCTGCTCTTTACGGTGGCAATCATGAATATCGAGGGTCAGCTCTATGAGGCGGCCCGCATCGATGGGGCCTCGCGCTTGATGCAAATCCGCAAGATCATCCTCCCTTCCTTGATTCCCACCATGAAGACGATCATCGTGCTGCTCTCCATCGGTGTGCTCACCCACTTCGACGAAATTTACGTCATGGTCAATCCCGCCAACCGGAGGCTGATCAGCACCTTGCTTCTCTATGTGTACGAAACCGGTATTCTCAACTTCCAGACAGGAACTGCATCGGCAGGGGCGACCCTGGTGATGGCTGGCACCCTCTTGATCACCGGCCTGATGAGAAAGTTCATCGGCTACGACAAGGAGTAGACGATGAAAAATCGACTCAGCAAGAAAGACGATCTACCCCTTGCCCTACGGTTGCTGAGCATCCTGCTGCTGGTCCTTGTCGTGGTGCTGATGGGCCTTCCGATGCTCAACGTTCTTGCAGTCTCCCTCTCCACCCAGGCAAAAAGCGACTCCCCCGGTCTGGTGCTGCTTCCTACTCCGCCCACCTTCGAAGGGTACACTTTCATTTGGAAGCACACAAACCTTCCCCGCCCCTTCTTCAACACCGTCTACGTCTCGGTGGTGGGAACGGTCCTGCATGTACTGATGGCCTCTCTTGCCGGCTACATCCTCTGCCAAAGCAAGCTGCCGTTTCGCAAGGCGATGACAACCTTCATCCTGCTCACCATGACCGTGCCTTATGAGCTTACGATGATCGGCATCTACGCAGTGAACAGGGACCTCGGGCTCACCAATACCTATACCGGCCTTATCGTCAACGGCATGGTCAGCGGTTTCAGCGTCTTTCTGATGCGCAACTACTTCCAGGCCATTCCCCTCTCGCTTGCCGAGTCGGCACGCATCGACGGATCGGGAGAATGGAGAATCTTCTCCTCCATCTACCTGCGGCTCTCGGTTTCCGGGTTGATGACCATCGGGACACTCGAGTTGATCCGGCGCTGGAACAACATCACCATGACCATCACCCTCATCAGCGACATGAAGAAGTGGACGTTGCCGGTGGTTCTGCGCTTCATCCTGTTCGACCAGACTTCCACTTCGGGAACCAGCTACATTTTCGCCAATGCAAAAATGGCTGCGGTGGTGATGACCGCCCTTCCCTTGATCGTCCTGTACTTTTTCACCCAGTCATTCTTCTCAAGCGGAATTATGATTGGGTCGGTGAAGGAATGACACTCTTCTTGTACAGAAGAGACAAACGATATTACGTACCATGAATCCAAAAGGAGGATGCATATGAAACGTACTCGCGTATTGGTAATGTTGGTGGTGCTTCTGACCATCAGCCTCACGCTGTTCGCCCAAGGTCAGGTTGACAAGGCTGCGGTGGAGGTAAAGGTGCTGGCCGGAGTAACCGGCGGAAAGGATGACGCTGAGAACAAGTTGTTCGAAGAGGCCATGGAGAAAGGAACCGGTCTGAACATCACCTGGGAGAAGGTACCCTCCGGGTATGACCAGGTCTTGATGCAGAAGCTTGGAGCCGGTGAGCAGTATGACTTGATCTACCTCAACCAGTTCCAGATGTACACCCTGGGCAAACAAGGAGCATTGATGGACCTGACGGCCAGGATAGCAGCCTCGAAGGTCTATGCTGAGAATGTCGACAAGGCCGAACTTGAGAAAATCCAGTTCAACGGCAAGTACTACGCCGGCTTCAACAAGCTTGAGGTGTTCCCCTTGGTCAACGTCAACAAGGCCATCACCGACAAGGTGGGCATCGACTTGAGCAAGCTCTCCACCTTGGATGATTACTATCAGATGCTGAAAAAGGTGAAGACCTACATGGAGCAGACTGAAGGCCGCAAGCCTTACTATCCGTTCTTCACCTACATGCCGGACATCTGGGACCTGCAGCCGTGGTTCAGCTCGGTCGGACTCAGACGTGGTGTCTTTGTTGATGCAAGCGGAAAGAAGTACGCCCCCTATGTCGACCCGAAAGCCAAGGTCGTCTGGGAATGGCTTGCCAAGCTCTATCGTGAAGGCTTGATGGATCCCACCTCCTTCACCGGAAAAACCGGAGATATGCGATCCAAGATGTGGCAGAGCCAGGACATTGTCATGGACGTCGACTGGGCTGCTTGGACCGGACTATACAACAACAACGCCCGCACGGCAGGAACGTATCCTGCAAAGGTCAATGTAGTCGGACTTCCCGGAACCAAGGGACCGAACGGCACGTACATGCTCGAGCAGGGCGGAGCATCGCTGTGGGCGATTCCCGCCAACGCCAAGAATCCCGATGAAGCTTTCAAAATCATCGAGTACATGGCCACCAAGGAAGGAGCACTATTGCTCTCGGCAGGTATCGAGGGACATGACTACAACCTTACCAATGGAAAGATCGAGTACACCGAAGCCGGAAAGGCCCACGCAAAGGACCACGGGGCGCCGTTCCCGATCTCCAAGCTCTTCGACCTTACCGTCCTGGGAGAGATGAATCCTGGAGTCTTGGAATCGGTATCGATCGGCAGGAGAGCCGATGTCGAGGTTGCTCCGATGGGATATGCCAACGGAGAGCTGGACGCCCGCAAGTACTATGATATCATGTCCAAGTGGATGACCGAATGCGTGATGGGAAAAACCACCGCCGAGGCTGCCATGAAGGGTGCTGAGAACGAGCTGAGGACCAACAAGCTCATCGACTGATGATACGGTTGTATCAGATTCGGGCGCAGCAACTGCTGCGCCCTTCTTGCAGGAAAAGACATGGAAGAGATTCGCTTGAGCAGGACCTATACCAGTGAGGAGCAGAAACAGTACCTTCGCATCCCCTTCGAGGTGGGAGAGAACATAGAGCGTATTGAGATATCATATGCCTATCTGCGCCATCAAAAGCGGCAAACACCGTATGGAGAGGAGAAGAGGGAGATCAACATCATCGATCTGGGGCTGTTCGATGAGCAGGGGCAGCTTTGCGGCTGGTCAGGCTCAGAGCGGCTTTCTGTGGTTGTCAGTGAACACCACAGCACCCCCGGCTACCGCCGGCTCCCGATACGAAGGGGAACCTGGCAGGTTGCCTTGGGAATTTATAAAGTTGAGACCAGCGTCGAGGTGCAGCTCACCATACGACTTGTTCCCAAACAGAGGCGTTGGCTGAGAGGCGACCTGCACATGCACACCCTCAACAGCGACGGCATCTACACCACAGATGAGGTCATCACCTATGCCAAGCATGCCAAGCTGGACTTCATCGCCCTCACCGACCACAACAATACCGAGCAGAACAAGGAAATCGGAAATCCACAAGGTATTACCGTGATCAGCGGTATGGAATATACCAACTATGGCGGTCACGCAAACTTCTTCTTCACCGATGACGGAATCTTTACTGCAAACCCGCTCTCAAACACCTCGGAAGAGATGCAGGCCACCATCGCAGAGGCAAAGCGAAGAAATGCCATTGTCTCGCTCAACCACATCTGTGACACAGGCTGTCCTTGGGTTCTCGGCTTCGACATTCCCTACGACCTAATCGAGGTATGGAACGGCTTTATCAAGCCATCAGACATGCAGGCGATCGCTTGGTGGCACCAACGATTGGCGGAAGGCCGTCATCTGGCTGCCGTCGGAGGCTCCGATACCCATCGTATCGAGCAGGGGCGCAGCCATGGAACGCCTACCACGTATGTGCATGCGCTCTCTTGTGCTCCCAAGGATATTCTGGATGCCTTGGTGCAAGGAAGGTCCTTCATAACGGCAACCGCCGATGGAGCTCGACTTGACCTCTATCTCGGCAGCTCAGGCCTTGGAGAAACCAGCACTTGGAATGACGGGCTTGAAGGAGAAGCATCGGTAGACGGAGCGAAGCAGGGTGACCGCTTGATTCTTATCAGTGACCAAGGTGTCGAGGCGAGTTGGAACGCCGAGTATGATGGTACTCTTACCTTCACATTCCTGGTGGAAAAACGAAGGTTCTACCGGATCGAGCTCTATCGTAAAACCCTTGGGATTGAGCTGCTGGCGGCTCTGTCCAACCCAGTTTATCTCAATTGAGCGGTGGAATCGCGCTCGACAAAGGTAAAGGGAAGGGCAATGCTCACCGGCAGCCCGTTCTTGCTGGTTATCAAGGAGTGCAACAGCGCTACCGACATCTGCCCCATTTCAACCAGCGGTTGACTTATGGTCGTCAGGCGGGGAACGGAGAACGAGGAGAGCTCGATGTTGTCAAATCCAACAACCGAAACGTCGCCGGGCACGCTCAGGTTGTGGTCGGCAAGAGCGCGGATTGAACCAAGGGCCAACTCATCGGTGATGGCAAACAGTGCGGTAAAGGTGGTATTCGATTCCATCAGCTGGTTCAGGGCCAAAGCACCCCCTTCCATGTTGTAGGCATCGGCGAAGGCAACCTTTCTTTCATCGTATGCAATACCGGCCTGTTCCAGCGCCTTGCGGTACCCCAGCAGGCGTTGGGAGGAGAAGCTGTACTTCGTTCCTCCGATGCAGGCTATATCGCGATGACCGAGCTTGATCAGATAGCTGACCGCACGCAAGGCGGCTTCATCCTCACTGATATGTATCGAAGTAGCCTTCCACCCTTCTCGCTCAAAGGTGGCAAGTACGGTGGGAATATGATTATCTTCCAGATGATCACGGAACTCGGGCAATGCGACTTCGTGGAGGATGATGATTCCATCCAGGCGGTCGGCCTTCAGTCGCTTGAGACAAGCCAGCTCTCCATCCTCATCGGTGGAGGCGAAATAGAAGCTGGTATGGTAGCCGAACTGCTCCAGATGGTGTTCCACAATACTGAACAACTGACGCTGGAACATATTGAAGGTTCCCGGCATGACGATGCCGACGGTGGAAGTGTGTTTGCTGACCATATCGCGTGCGGCACGATTGGGGACATAGCCGGTCTGCTTGATCGCAGCAAGTATACGTTCACGCTTATCAGCCTTGACGTTGTCCTGCTGGTTGAGCACCCGTGAAACGGTGAAAACAGAAACCCCTGCTAATTTCGCTATGTCCTTGATACTTATCATCTTCACTTCCCTATTCTGAGAACGTTGTCATAAAATCATCATGCCATTTCCACAAATGCTTTGTCAAATAGATTCATCAACCGAAACTCCTTTACAAAATTTGCCTGTGTAGTATACTTATCATAACTGGTAACGTTTTCATAAAAGTCAGAAAACACAGGTGAAAGGAGAATCCTTTATGAGCAAGGTTGTGAGAATCGGTATTATCGGAGCCGGCCGGATCGGCAAGCTGCATGCAGAGAATATCACCAAATTCGTAAAATCGGTGGAGGTGGTGGGCATCAGCGATGTCCTGATGAATGAGCAGATGGAAGCTTGGGCGAAGGGCTTGGGAATCCGGGTTGTCACCAAGGAAGCCATGGATTTGATCAAGCACCCCGACATCGACGCCATCATGGTCTGCAGTTCCACTGCAACCCATGCCGACTATACCATTGCTGCTGCAAAGGAAGGCAAGCACATCTTCTGTGAGAAGCCGATTGACTTGTCAGTAAAGAAAGGTTTGGAAGCCATCAAGGCAGCAAAAGCTCATAAGGTAAAACTACAGCTCGGCTTCAACCGCCGCTTCGACCACAATTTCCGTCAGGTGAGAGAGCTGACCAAAACCGGCAAGGTCGGCGATGTCCACATTGTCAAGATCACCAGCCGCGACCCGGCTCCTCCGACAGCCGCCTATGCAGCAGTGTCGGGAGGTATTTTCCTCGATATGATGATTCATGACTTCGATATGGCCCGTTACCAGGCAGGCAGTGAGATTGTCAGTGTACACGCAACCGGAGCTGTACTTGTCGACCCAGAGATCGGCAAGGCCGGTGATGTCGATACCGCCATCGTCACCCTCACCTTCGCCAATGGGGCGATCGGTGTCATCGACAACTCCCGCAAGGCGGTCTATGGCTACGACCAGCGCGTTGAAGTCTTCGGTTCCAAAGGGTGTGCAAAGGCAGAGAACGACACCCCCTCGACCGTCACCCTTTCAACTGTTGAGCATGTAGCTGCCGACAAACCCCTCTACTTCTTCCTTGAGCGGTACAAGGATGCCTTCGTGGATGAGGTTGTCTCCTTCGCCCAGGCCATCGTCGAAGATACCGACGTACTTGTCAGCGGAGAGGATGGTCTTGAGGATATGGTTGCGGCCCTTGCCGCCGGCAAGAGCCTGAAGGAAGGAAAGCCGGTTACCATAGCAGAGATGAAAAAAGAGCTCGGGCTCTAAGGAGAGACGCATGGCAACGATACGACTGACTATGGCGCAAGCCCTGTTGCGCTTTCTGGACAACCAATACATCTGGTTCGACGGAGAGGAATCCAAATTTGTCGAGGGTGTCTTCGGCATCTTCGGCCACGGCTGTGTAGTAGGCATCGGGGAAGCTTTGGCTGATGAGCAGAATGGATTGCCCTTCTATCAAGCAAAGAATGAACAGGGAGCGGTCCACGCAGCAACGGCGTTTGCCAAGGAGCACAACCGAAGAAAAATCATGGCGGTAACCAGCTCCATCGGCCCCGGAGCATTGAACATGGTAGTCGGGGCCGGTACGGCAACGGCAAACCACATTCCAGTGCTCCTTCTTCCCGGTGATGTCTTTGCATCCCGTCAGCCCGACCCGGTTCTTCAACAAATTGAGACCCCTGTCGATTACACCAACACTGCCAATGACGCATTCCGCTCGGTATCACGGTACTGGGACCGGGTCAATCGTCCTGAGCAGTTGATGAGTGCCATGCTCAACGCAATGCGCACCCTCACCGACCCTGCCGACACTGGAGCAGTAACCATCGCCCTCCCCCAGGATGTGCAGGGCATGGCCTACGACTACCCCCTCGAATTCTTTGCCAAACGGGTGCATTATATTGAGCGAAGAATACCGACGAAGAGCCAGCTCGATCGCCTCGCCAAGCTGTTGTCCAAGGCGACCAAGCCCTTGGTCATCTGCGGCGGCGGTGTGCGATACAGCGAAGCCGGCGATGCATTGGCAGCGTTCTGCCAGCGTTTTGCCATTCCGTTTGCCGAGACGCAGGCTGGGAAAGGAACCGTCCTTTGGGATAATCCATTCAACCTTTCGGGCATCGGGACCACCGGCAGCCAGGCGGCGAACCGCTTGGCCAAGGTAAGTGACCTGATCATCGGAGTGGGCACTCGTTTCGGCGACTTCACCACCTGCTCGAAGTGGCTCTTCCAGAACCCGGCTTGTGAGTTTGTCTCGATCAACGTTGCGTCCTTCGATGCCTATAAACTCAACAGCCTTCCCATCGTTGCCGATGCCAAGCTCACCTTGGAAGCTTTGCTCTCTCAGCCTCAGCTGTCCGGCTACACGAGTAGTTGGGGCCAGGCCATTGAGACGGAACGAAACCTGTGGAAAGAAGAGGTCGACCGCCTCTATCAGGAAGTTGTTCCCTCTTCGCTCTCCCAGGCACGGGTGCTGGGCGAGCTCAACGACCGCCTGCTTCCACCCTCGGCCATCGTGGTTTCCGGCTCAGGCTCGATTCCTAGCGATATGCAACGGGTATGGAGAACGCGGGTGCGGGGAACCTATCACATGGAGTATGCCTTCTCCTGCATGGGATATGAAGTGGCGGCGGCCCTTGGAGCAAAGATCGCCCATCCTGACCGCGAAGTAGTGACCATCATCGGCGATGGAGCCTACACCATGTTGCACACCGAACTGCTTACATCCATCCAGGAAGGAAGGAAAATTATTGTAGTGGTGCTGGACAACGCCGGTTTCCACTGCATCGACAACCTGCAGAACAGCCAGGGCATTGTCCACTACGGCAACGAGTGGAGACGGCGCGAGGATGAGACGGGTCGATTGACCGGTTCCTCCCTCTCGGTCGACTATGCACTCAATGCTCAAAGCTGGGGTGCGGTTGGCTTGAGAGCCGATACCATCGAGGAGTTGGAGCAGGCTGTGAAGCAGGCCTTGGCCGAGAAGGTATCAACGCTTATCCACTGCCATGTGGCTCCCAAGTCCATGACCAAGGGCTACGACTCTTGGTGGCGCGTGGGTACTGCAGAGGTTTCCAACAACCCCAAGGTTGTTGAAGCCTGGACTGAATTGCAATCCGAGATTGCAAAGACACGACAATTCTAAAAGGAACACAGTATGAGCAAAGAGGCCATAAAACTTGCAATAGCCCCGATCGGATGGACCAATGACGACCTCCCACAGCTTGGAGGCGATATCACCTTTGAACAGTGTGTCAGTGAAATGGCACTTGCCGGGTTTACCGGCAGTGAAGTGGGCAATAAGTATCCCAAGGACACCGAGGTGCTTAAGAAAGCACTGAAGCTCAGGGGCCTTCAGATTTGCAACGCCTGGTTCAGCACCTATCTGACCACCCAAAGCTACGAAGAAGTGGAAAAGGCTTTTATACAGCACTGCACATTCCTCAGGACCATGGGGGCGGCCATCGTCGGAGTCGCCGAACAGGGCAATTCCATCCAAGGCAGGCAGGACCTGCCTGTCTTCGATGCAAAGCCGGTCAATACCGAGGCAGAGTGGAAACTTCTGACCGAAGGGTTGAACAAGCTTGGCAAAAAGGCCAAGGAGATGGGAATGCAGCTCACCTACCACCACCACATGGGAACCGGGGTGCAGACCAGAGGTGAAATCGACCGCCTGATGGAACAAACCGACCCTGACCTGGTGGGCCTGCTCTACGACAGCGGCCACCTGGTATTCAGCGGAGAGGATCCGATGGAGGTGCTGACCAAGTGGATGAGCCGCATCCGTCACGTACACCTCAAGGATGTGCGCGCAGACAAGCGCCAGATGGCTATCTCTCAGAAGTGGTCGTTCCTTAAGGGAGTACTTGAAGGCGTATTCACCGTCCCTGGTGATGGCTGCATCGACTTCAAGCCTATTCTTGATGAACTGATCAAAGCCGGTTACAAGGGTTGGTGGGTGGTGGAAGCCGAGCAGGACCCTGAAAAAGCCAACCCCCTCGAGTATGCAATGAAGGCACGAGCCTATATCCGCACTACTGCAGGAATTTAGGAAATTCATCCAATGCCCTCTCAGATATTTGAGAGGGTATTATTCTATCCACAAATGTGTTGAGGTGGGTCTTCCCCACCTCAACACGGACTCCCACGCAAAGGAAGTTAGTATAACTCAGAAGTAGATATCACGCTGCTCCTGCGGGTAGCCAAATGCCATATTCCATATGGTATTCTTGGTTCGCAGGTACTCGTGCAATCCAGTCTTCCCATATTCGCGCCCGATACCACTGTTGCGGTTCCCTCCGAATGGAGCGTTCATCCGAGCAGTGTTGGGCATATTCACAAAGATCGAACCTGCATTGAGGCGTTGGGCTGCATAATGAATGGTTTTATGGCTCTCCGAGAAAATTCCTGCACCCAAACCAAACTTTGAGGCGTTTGCATAGTCAATGGCCTCATTCAAGGATGTGTACTTCATCACCACAAGCACAGGTCCGAAAATTTCCTCACGGTAGCATTTCATGTCTTCTCGTACATCACACAGCAAGGTCGGTTTGTAGAAAGACCCCTTGTCAAAGAGAGGTCCACTGAACGGCTCGCCTCCACAGACCAAGGTAGCACCATCGGCGACGGCATCCATGACGGTTTTGTGGACCTTTTCCATTTGGGCCCTGTTGATCATAGAGCCCAATCGGGTTTCTGGATCGAGGATGTCACCGGGTTTGCGTTTTTGAAGTTCCTTGCAGAGATCTGCAATAAAGCGGTCATAGAGCGACTCATGGAGCAACAGACGGGTCTGCGCACAGCATACCTGCCCACCGTTCAGCAACAGTCCGTCGGCTACACCGATCACAGTGTCCTCATAGCGGCAATCGGGTTCCACAATGACAGGTCCCTTTCCTCCCAGCTCGAGTACATTCTTTTTGACGATCTCCGATCTGGCGGATAATTCCAGCAGTCTCCGACCTACCTGTTCGGACCCGGTAAGTGCTACAACATCAACCTCACGATGAGAGGCCAATGCTTCACCTACAGTACTTCCTTTTCCGGAGATGATGTTTACCACACCGGCTGGAAACCCTGCCTCTTCAATGATTTCACCCAACACTGCGGTTGTCCAAGGAGTCATGGAAGAAGCTTTGCATACCGTCGTATTTCCTGCAGCCAAAGCCGGGGCAAGACTGCGGGTCAGCAGGTGCAACGGGAAGTTATAAGGACTGATAATGGCAACCACTCCATACGGCTCATATGTCATGTAGTCATGCATGTAGGGTTCGTTGGCAACCGGGATGAGTTCGCCGTTTATCTCACGTGCAATATTTGCAAAATACCGAAATGCATAGATTGAATAGGGCATATCTCCTGTTTCGACTTCATGAATCGGCTTACCGGTATCCTGAGCTTCCATTCTGCACAACTCATCCCAACGACGCTGCATGATATCGGCAGCCTTGAGCATGATTTTGGCGCGCTCATTGTTTTCCATTCTCGACCAGACACCACTATTGAACGTTCTTCTGGCAACCTGACAGGCCTTGTCAACATCGTCGAGACCGGCTTCCTCAAACGATGCAAGCACCTCCCCGGTAGCTGGACACGTTGATGTAAACGTTTCACCGATGGAGCTCTTCACCCACTTGTTGTCAATGAACAAATCATAATGCTTCATAGAATCCCCCTTATTTATTCAGTGCACGAAGCCCGGCAGCTGCGGCCATAAGACCTTCTTCAGTCACCTGACTCCTCTCAAACTCTCCGCTCATCCTTCCGTTGTGCATGACCAGCACCCGGTCACACATGCCGATCACCTCCAACTGTTCAGATGAGATGAAGATTACTCCCAGACCCGACTGGGCCAACGCATTGATCAATTTATAAATCTCGACCTTGGCCCCGACATCGATTCCCCTGGTAGGTTCGTCAAGAATTACAATATGTGGATTATTGGATAACCACTTGGCAACTACGACTTTCTGCTGGTTGCCGCCGCTGAAATCCTTAATCTTACGATTCGGAAGTGCAGGTCGAATTGAAAGCTCCTCGATATAGGAATTCACTACCTTGTTGAACTGTTTCTTAATCAGAATCCCATAGCGTTGAACCAAATCGATGCTCGTCAAAACCATGTTCTGTGCCATGGAAAGCACCAACACCAAGCCCTCCCGCTTACGGTCCTCTGGAATGAGGGCGATGCGATGCTTGATGGCATCGCTGACCGATCTGATATGAACTGCCTTTCCCTCGACAAAGATTTCCCCCGAATCGACGGGATAGTACCCGAATAGAGCCTTCATCACCTCGGTTCTTCCTGCACCAATCAAACCGGAAAATCCAAGGATTTCACCTTTGCGAAGTGAGAATGAGATATCGGAAAACATCCCCTTCTTGGTCAGGTTTTTGACCTCGAGAATGGTGTCGCCGAATTCGAGGTTTTCCCGCATCGGAAACGTATCCTTCAAATCCCTTCCAACCATGTATTTCACCAAGTCCGTCTCGTGGACCTGATCTCGATTATTTTCCAGCTCAACGACAAACTTGCCGTCACGCAGAACGGTGACTCTGTCGGAGAGTTCAAGAATTTCCGATAGTCGATGGGATATATAGATGATGGAAAGCCCATGGGAACGCAAGTCACGCATAAGCTTGAAAAGAAGGCCTGTTTCGTTGGGGCTGAGCACTGCAGTAGGCTCGTCCATGACAAGAATCTTGGCATTATTGTAAATAGCCTTTGCGATTTCCACCAATTGTTGTTGTGCAACACTTAGATGCTTGACCCATACAGAGCAATCAAAATTCGAAAGACCCAACTTTGCCATCACCTTGGCCGCCTCCGCTTCCATTGTCTTTCGATCAGCTGCCAATCGATTCTTGGCTATCAACTCCTTGCCAAGGAAAATATTCTCAGCAACGCTGAGGGTCGGAACCAGATTGAATTCCTGGTAAATGACACTGATACTGTGGGCCAAAGATTCGCGTGGAGTATGGAACTGAACCGGCTCGTTCTCAAGAAAGATGGAACCTTCATCGGGTATATAGACACCACCGAGAATTTTCATCAGTGTGCTCTTCCCAGCCCCATTCTCACCGATGAGGGCGTGAATTTCTCCCTTCATCAAATTGAATGAGACATTTTCGAGGGCCACCACGCCTGGGAAACGTTTGGTTATCCCTTGCATCTCCAGTATATAGTTGGACTGCATAGAAAATCCTCCCTTATGCCTGATTTCTCGAATGGGAGAAACTATCCAAGGCGCATACGGAAATGATCAGCACACCAGCTACGATGGTCTGCCAGTAGATACTTACATTCATCAGTACCAATCCGTTGCTGATTATCTGAAGGATCAAAGCGCCCAGCAAGGTTCCGATTACCGTACCCTCGCCGCCACTCATGGCGGTTCCTCCGACAATTACGGCAGCGATTGAGTCCAGGTCGAAGTTTACACCCGAGTTTGGATTGCCTGAGTTCACACGACCAGCCATGATGATTCCGGCAATACCACAGAGCAAACCAGTAAGCACATAGAGCATAATTTTATGACGAGTAACTTTTATTCCTGAAAGTCGGGCGGCGGTTTCATTGCCGCCTATGGCCTTTGTTCTCAAGCCGAAAACCGTCTTTCCCAATACAAAGGCTGAGACAACAAAGAGCGCGAGCATAATGAGAGACATAATGGGAAACGGCCCAAGATACTTGTTTCCCACCCCGATTACAAACGGGTCGCGAACAGGAATCGGATAACCGCGGGTTAATACATACATAATTCCTCTGGCAATTTTGGCCAAGCCCAGGGTGACGATGAAGGGAGGCAGCTTGAATTGGGTAATGATGACACCATTGGCCAAACCGATAAGACAGCTGATTCCCAATCCGCCGAGTATGGCCAGCATAGGAGAAAAACCGGCGGTAATCATAACGGCCATGATTACTCCGGACAAGCCCAAGGAGTAGCCGACCGAGAGGTCGATTCCCCCCGAGACCATAATGAAGGTTTGACCGAAGGCGATAATGGAGACAATACTTGCCTGCTTGAGAATGTTGAATAGATTAGTCGAAGAAAAAAAGGTGTCCGGCCGCAATAAGGAAAGGATAAGTATCAGAAGAACCATCAGCACGATGAGCCCGGTCATCCTGTTTTTTCTAAGGTCGGTAGCCCAAATCCTAATTTGTTTGCCTGTTATTACTTTGTTCATGGTCAAGACACCTATTTCATGACAGCTTCCCTAACACCGAAAGCTGTTTGGAAACACAGAGATTCAGCGATACCCCAGAGGATATCGCTGAAGTCCAATACATCAATTGCTCATGTAGGTTTCAACATTAGCTTTGGTGATTTCAACCGTTCCGGTATCTGTGGAGTCTGGAACGCTCTTTCCAGCAACAATGTCGTCCAGGGTCTTGAGGATCATCTCACCCCAGAGCCACTGCTTTTGGGATACGACAGAGGTTACCTGGCCATCACGGATTCCCTGGATGTTCTCTTCCATGTTATCGAATGTGATGATCATATGGTCATCTGCCGTCCAGCCAAGGGATTTCCAGATTGCCACAGCAGCAGGTCCGCCTGTTGCATCGATGCTGGTGAAAACATCGAAATTGGGATACGACTGAATTTGTGTCTCAATGACGTTGACAGTCAAGTTCGGGTCACCCTGTCCGGTCTGAATGTCGAGAATTTTCACGCCAGGAAAGTTTTCCTTCAGCTCATCCTGGATACCCTGTATGCGCTCGTTCAAGCTTCTCTGGGTGGGCAGACCGGTACAGATGATCATCGTCCCCTTCCCATTGAGTTCACGCCCTACGACCGAGCCAAGGTGTCTACCAGCATTGTAATTGTACGTTCCCAAGAACGCCAATCGCTTACTTTCCTGGTTGTCGGATTCAAAACAAATGGTCGGAATTCCTGCATCGATAGCTTTGTCGATATACGGTGCCAAAGCATCAGGATCGGTCGGAACGATTGCAATACCATCAACCTTCATTGCGATCAGGTTCTCCATGATCTCAATTTGCTGGTTGACTCCTACTCCCTCAGGAGCTCTGGTGATGACCTTATACCCCATCTTCTCTGCATACGCCTCAGCACTATCGGTCACCGGTTCGAAGAACGGGTGTACGATCGGATACACAATTGCGTACGTTTTGGTTTTTGCGGCTCCGGCTTTACCTTCGGATGATCCAGCTGCAAACAACAAGGATGACACGGCAAGAAGCACGAGCACGATGGCCACGATGGTGATTACACTACGTCTTTTCATAATTCTCCCCCTTTTTTGGTGAATGTGAAAGATTGTTCGTAACATCTGCCTCAAGTATATGAGCCGTTTTTTTCAGCCCACAATAGAATTAAATCGGGACGAAGTTGAAAATAGTTTGCAAAAACGTAAGACGATGTAGAAAATTTTTTGAGCCTCTATGAAATGTCCAGAAATTTTATACTTCAGCATCTACACCTTTTACACTTGTCCTGTATGCACTTGAAGTCATACCGGTTACCTTTTTGAAAATGGTGTAAAAGTAGTGAGGATCGCTGAATCCTACTGCATAGGCCACTTCTGCAGAACGCAGTGATCCAAGGGAAAGCAACTCTTTCGCCTTGGTTATTCGTATCTCACAAACATAATCGGTGTAACTCATTCCCGTCTCTTGGTTAAAGATGGTGCTAAGGTGACTGCAACTCATATTCACATGATTGGCAACATCGGAAAGTTGCAGTGTCCTATGCTGATAGTTGGCCTTGATATAGTTCTTCACCTTGTTGATGAGTGATTCGTAGGTCTGGATCTTCTGTTGTTCCCGCTGCTGTAGGGCAAAAGCAAGAATCTGCCTGGTCTGTTCAATAACTTCCTCCAGACTCAGACTCTCGGTACATCCGGTTATCAAGAGATTGAGTTGCTGGTTCGATTCCATGTATTCCTGATAATATCCGATCTCCTCCAAAAACAATGTTGTTTCGTAGAACACATTAAATCGGGCAAGCATGGTGAAAAAGAGATTGGATGGGAAGGCCTCAAAGCGCTGGGTATGTCGACCAATGAAATTTTCCAGCTCATCCTTAAGACCCATTCTTAAAAATTCAGATATTTCCGAACGCTCAAATGGTATTCTTGCGCCTTGATAGGGGTTGAGCATCGTCGTGTCTTCAAATCCCACCACCTTATTTTTTCCAAAGAGGTAGGAGAGCTTGGAAGTTTTTTGTGCCTCCTCATACGACTCATGAATATCCTGTAGTCGGCTCTTCACTCCCCCGATAGAGAGACTTACCTGTACTTTGGTTTGTCGCTCGAGCTCGCGTTTAATCGACTGGCTGATACGGTATCTGTCATTTTGCAAGGCCCGTTCACTAGCTCCCTTCATTAAAAGGATATATTCCTTGAGACTTGAGCGTATCAACAGAACATCATCGGTCTGTAATGTATTGATGATGGAACCGGCTTTGATGAACTCCTCTGACACAGAGGATGGCTGCATTTCCAAATTCAGTACAATAACCCCGTATGCTTTCGCCTTAATTGCAATATTAAGCGTGGTTGCTGTATCGAAGATTTCGGAAACGCTTAACGCTCCGGCGATCAGATTACTGAGAAACTCCTTCTGCAAAAACTGTTTGTTGATTTCCATTTCAGTTTGCAGTCTCTCAATGTTCTCAAGATGCGCACGTTCATCATCAATTCTCTGAATCACCGAATGGAGGCTTGCCTTCAGCTCCTCCATTCCGACTGGTTTGAGCAGATAATCACTCACCCCGATCTTCAAGGCTTGCTGGGCGAGCTCGAAGTCATCGTGGCCGGTCATGATGATCACCTTGATCCAAGGCATTTGGGAGAGGATAATACGGCTTAAGTCCAAGCCATCCAGAAACGGCATCTTGATATCGGTAATGACAATCTGGGGATTCACATCTTCAATAAGTTGCAATGCTGTCTCGCCATCAGAGGCTTCTCCTACAAGCAAAATACCATTTTCCACCCATGGAAAGTTCTCCCTGATGTTCTCTCGAATTACAATCTCATCTTCAATTAGTACTGCTTTGTACAAGATATGGCTCCTTGGCAATACGGATGCTGACCACTGTCCCAACCGATCGTTCGCTCTTGATGTGTATTCCCATACCCTCTCCATATTCCAGTTTCAAGCGCTGATGAATGTTCCTTAGTCCATAGCTGGCTGAAAGAGTACTTGAAGTGATGGGGATGTCCAGCATTTGTTCAATATTTTGGATCTGCTCTTCATCCATACCCATACCATCGTCACTCACCTCCAGCACGATGGCATCAGGCTCCTCATGCCCCTTGATAAGGAGAGTACCCATATCACGCCGATTCTTGATCCCATGATACAGGGCATTCTCTACAATCGGTTGCAGGACCAATTTAATGATTGCATACTGATACAGGGTCTCAGGAACTTCGATCTTGTAAGAGAGAATATCACGATATCTCAACTTCTGGATAATGAGATAGTTCTCCACATGGGCAATCTCATTGTGTATGGGAATCTTGTAATCACCTTTGCTCAGGCTGATTCGATAGAAGTTTGAAAGCGACTTGGTGATGGTGAGAATATCTTCCTTCTTGCCGGCTTCCGCCATCCAGAGAATCGACTCCAGCGAGTTATAGAGGAAATGGGGATTTATCTGAGCTTGCAATGCACGAAATTCCATCTTCTTTGAGAGCATCTGCTCTTCACGGGTGATATCAAGAAGCTCCTTGATTTTCCCGACCATTGAGTGAAAGCTATGCGTCAAATCCCCAATTTCATCCCTAGGAACCGCCGTAATTTGTAAATCGAGGTCCCCCTGCTCAACGAGAGCCATCGATTGCTTCAGATTCCTGATCGGATGCGTCAGTCTGCTGGAAATATAGATATACATGAGGACAGAGATGGTCATCGTAACCAGCAAGAGCAGAAAGGTTGTGTTACGGATGGTTATGGCACCCGCAAGCAGGTTTTTACTATCGGACCGACCGATAATTTTCCACCCGGTCAAACCCAGGGTATTGAATACAAAGAATGAGTCCACACCCCTATAGGATTCGGTGAAATAGCCGCTTTGTTCTGTGCGAATCTGCTCTATGCGATTGTTGGGTAGCAACCCCTCTTCATAGACGAATGTCCGCGGGTAGATGAAGTTATCCAGCCCCTCCACAATGAAGAAATCACCAGGAGGTGAGATGGAAATGGTATCCACGAGGTTATGCAGGGTGTCAATCCTGACATTAACAATAATATAACCCAACTCCTCATGAGTAATGTTCTTTCGGATCACCTGGCAGATGGAGAGATACCCCTGTGTGCTCTCAGGAATCATGTATGGGTGCTTCTCTGCAGGAATGATGGAAATACGGTCGCCATACTTGCGGATCTCCTGCACTATCTCAAGCTCGTCGATTCCGACAGGCAGGTCATAGACGCCACGATGCTCACTGATATGACTGCCATTTCTGTTTAGAATAACAACATTGGCAATGTAGTTGGTGAAATCAAACAAGTTTCTATAACTTTTGAAGAGAGTCACTACTTCCATAGCATTCTTATACTTAGTTTCCTCATCAGTGGACCGGTAGAGATAGTTCTGAACCTGTTCTGATTCAGCGATTTTTAGGAAGTTTTTACTGTCCAGCAGCAACAACTCGATATTGTTGTTCAACTGGTCGGCAACTGTGAAAAATGTATCAACAGCAGATCTCCGCATTGCTCGAAACGACAAGGTATAAGAAATGATGGAGATAATGATGATCGGTAAGGTGGCCACCAACAAATACATGATAATCAATTTGGCCCGAATGCTGTATTTCGAGCCAATAAACTTTGAGATGACAGGAATTTTGGACGCTCCACCTTTCATGAGTACTCCATCAGCAAGCGTAGCAAGCAGAACTATTTCCTGCATGCAGTATAGACCAGAATGGGCGAGCTAGGGAGAAATTTTCCTTTCCTGTCCTAGATCCATGTAATTGAAGTCTCTAGTCTCTGCATCAACGAGATGATTCGCTTGCTCTCCTCTAGTGGCATCCCTAGTGCAGAATTCGTCTCAATATGCCCTATGAATGCATCAAGTTCCTTGAGGAATGGATCTTCTGCATCGAGAAGCATCTGCTTGTCATCGTCCTTGGTCAGTATGCGAATCGAACCCTGTTCCCAATTGAACAGTCTTTGGATTTCAATGACTCCCTTTGTCCCGATCAGCCGGGTTTCAATGGTTCTCACCTCGGAGATCCAACCGCAAGAGAAGGAAGCGAGCAGAGCGCTGCCGTATCCCAACTGTCCTGCCATGTAGCCATCCACGCCTTGCTCGCGTTTAGCCATCACCTGGACCGTGAGAGGATTCTCTCCACCTGTAAGAAAGCTGATAAGGCTGATGGGATAGCAGCCTAAATCCCAGAGACTTCCCCCTCCCAAGGAAGGGTTGGCTCGAATGCCCTTCAGTCTCTCGCGCAATGAAAAGAACGACGACTGGATAAGCGTCAGCTCCCCGATGACCTTCTCTTCAAGCAATTTCTGCAAGATTTGCATCCTATCCATGTACCGATACATGAAGCCTTCCATCACCTTGCATCCGGTTTTCAAGGAGACTTGCATGATGGCATCCACCTCCTCTTCCCGCATGGCAAGCGGCTTTTCGCAGATGACATGCTTACCCTTCTGAAGGCAGGCAAGGACATATCCGGCATGCAGCGTATTAGGCAGGGCTATATAGATAATATCAACCTGCGGATCATCGAGCAGACTCTGGTAATCCTGATACAGAACTCCGGAGAAATCCTCGATGTTTTGCTGTGAAGTAGAGGCAATCGCATACAAGTTCAGCCGTTTGCAGGCTTGTACTGCAGGTCTCATCTGATTGCGAGCGACCCCGCCATATCCCAAAAAGCCGATATTATAGACTGTATCATCCATCTCAAACCTCCTCTGCAACCTGAATCAAAACATGAATTACATCGTTCGAACTCTCTGCTCTGACTTCAAAAGCTTCCTGGATAGCTTCCAATGGGTAGATTCTATCGATGTAGTCATGGGTCCTCAGCAAACCATCGGTCACCAAAGATATACCTTCCTTGAAGTAGCGATACATATCAATATCGCGTTTTGGCTCGGTTGAAAGAATTTCAACACGCTTTCTGTGCATCGCAAAATAGTCGACGGGATGTGATGTCTTGCCTATTCCTCCATACATCACCACCTTTCCTCCAATTCTGCAGCAGGAAATTGCATCCACCACGCAGTTCCCTTCCAAGAGACAAGGGATGACCACATCATACCCCTCGGGATGAACCTGTAACACATACGGCGCATTATCGATCTTACCAACGGGAATTTGGATTGTCTGGGTTGCTCCATAGCTCTTGGCAAATTCCAGATTCCTCATCTTGTGGTCGGTTACCACCAAAGCAGAAGGGGAATACAGAGAAACCACCTGAGTGAGCATCAGACCGCTTACACCCTGGCCGATGATAAGAACCCGCTTCCCCGAGTCGATGGCGGAAAGCTCTGCTGCATGAATGACTCCAGGAAGAATCTCGATCAAGCTGATGGATTTCAGCGGAAAAGAATCGGGCATAACCTGTACATTGAAAGGCTTGCATACAATGTATTGCGCGTATGCACCCCACACATACCGGCAGGCTACCTTCATTCCGACTTTCAGGCCGAGAACATTGGACCCAACTTTGTCGATGATTCCTGCAACCTCGTGACCAAGCCGAGCAGGCAAGGTGATGAACTCCGGATTCCGTGTTCCCTTGAAGGCTTCCAAGTCTGAGCCGCAGATTCCCACATACATCACCTTCACCCGAATTTCAGTATCGGATGGTTCTGGTATTGCAGCTTTCGCCAAGGAAAGCTTGTAAGGTTCTTCAAGAATGGCAACCTTCTGATAGACACCTTTGGCTTCGCGCTCGGAAAGTAAAGCAAGATCGGCGTACGTCATGGTTGTAGGCATAGCGGCCTCCTTGTATAGGATACGTTCACTATACGAGGCAGGGCAGGCATCTGTATTTGTTGAAATTGGTCATGTTGTTGTCATTTCGGGAACGAGGAGCCTGTCTCCAGGAAATACTGGTTGGAAAAGTCAGGATCTATATTCACATCCTTGCAAATAAAGTTGAGCTCCTGTTCTCTCCAACGAGCAGGAGGCAAGCCGACCTGTTTGCAGAAACTTTTAGTAAACTGATGAATGTCGGCATATCCAAGCTTCTCGCTGATTTGTTTGATTGTTGCATTGGTGGAAATCAGCAGGGTCTTCGCTGTTTCAATCTTGCTTTTATGGGCATAAGCCATCGGGGTGCACCCCAAAGCCTGCTTGAACAGCTGGCTTAAATAGCGATAACTGACCGAAAAGGCCTCTTTCAGATCCTCGGAGCACAATACATCCAGACTTCTGGCATCGAGATATCGCAACACCTCCCTGACAAGTGGGTGGTGGACTCGCTCGATGGGGATATCGACATTTTGTTGAGTGTTGGGATCATTGCCGTGAGTCTGGAAATTCCGTATAAGCTCGATGAGCAACATTCCCATCTGCACAGAACACATCGACTGATACAGAGGTGGTTTCAACACTCCTTGTTGCAGAATACTTTGCATTATATGGCTGAAGTTATCCCCTGATAGGAGGCTGACCACAGGAATGACCTTGCAGGCATCCTCAAGCTTTGGATTGGTGATGGTGAACTTAATGTCCAGTGTGCACAACTTCTCTGAGTATACCTGCAGTATCCCATGCATCTCACCCGGAGGAAGGAACATAAGCAGATTGCCTTGTGCTTTCACCACCCTTTTCCCCACCTGAACCTGTGCCGAGCCTTCCAGGAAATGGATTATTTGATAGTAGTGGTCATGCGCATGAACCCTCAACGACCAATCATTTTGGTAGTCAAAGCGAGAAGCCCAGAGTACCTGTACGTCAGAGAAGCAGTGTTCCACAACTCCGATAGTACGGCAGGGCTCGGCATAAAGCAAGAATGGCTTGACGAAACGCAGATATTTCTTTCATATCCAATCTCATACAATCACATAATGATCATTAATGACTGAATTTGAAACTATTTCTTGCAAACATATATTTCTTGTCATATGATGGATGGTGTATGAGACAGGAGGTACTAGTGGAAAGCTTGAACACTCGTCAGAGCACGATTCTCCGATTTATCGAAGAGCGTGGCTCAATCAACATACATACACTCTTTTCACAGATTCCTGCTTCAGAAGCCACGATTAGACGGGATTTAACGCTACTGGAGCAAAAACAATGCATCATGCGTAGGCGTGGAGAAGCCTTTGTGCTCAAGAAATCCTTGGAAAGTGCATTCCAACAAAGGGAAAACATCAATCGCTCTGCAAAGCAAATCATCGCCCATATCGCTGCAAAGCTCATACAAGACAATGATACCGTCATTCTTGATGCAGGTACCACCACCTTAGAAATTGCCAGACTACTCACCCAGAAAAACAACCTCACCATTGTTACCAACTCACTGCCGATCGCCAACATTTTAGCACCAACAAAGGTATCACTCTTATTTGCCGGTGGGCACTTGTTCAGCCAAAACATGTCCACCCAAGGACCTGATGCCGAAGCCTTCTTTAAAAAAATTGAGGTTAATAAAGCTTTCGTAGGTGCAAGCGGAGTTCGTCAAAGCGTAGGTCTGGAGACACTGAATCCCTATGAGGCGGAAATAAAGCGACTGATGGTTAGATCCGCCAAGCAGGCCTATGGGGTGGTTGATGCATCAAAATTCACTATGGCAGGAGTGAATGTGTTTTGTGAATTCTCTGAGCTCGATTTTCTTATCACCGATAAGCCGATAACAGATACAGCTACGTGCAATGTGCTAAAACATAACAAGGTAACTGTATTGACCCCGGAATCAGAGCAGGCGCAGAGCCTCTGACAATACAGATTTTTTGAGATAATCAGGAGGAAACAACAATGAACAAAATCAAGGTCGGCGTAGCCGGATACGGAGTAATTGGACAGCGTCTCGCTGATGGAGTCGCCCTGCAGGGTGACATGGAACTGATCGGGGTTGCAGATGTGGCGCCAACGCTCAGCGTACGGGCCCTCAAGGAAAAGGGTATGCCCTACAAGTTCTTTACCGCCGCACCGGACAATACGGCAGCGCTTGAAGCTGTTGGAATTCCCATCAGCGGCACGCTTGAGGATCTGGTGAAGCAGGTTGACATCATGCTCGACGCCACCAGTGCCGGAGTCGGGTTGAAGAACAAGGAAATCTATAAGAAGTACGGCAAAAAAGCCGTATTCCAAGGCGGGGAGAAGAATGCCATCGCCGATGTCTTTTTCCATGGTTATGCAAACTATGAAAAAGGTCTGGGTGTCGACTATCTTAAGCTCACCAGCTGCAATACCACCGGCCTCATCCGTGCAGTGGACTGCATCGACCGTGAAGTCGGGGTGGAAAAGGTTGCCATCACGATCATCCGCCGCGTAGCAGACCCCGGTGACTATCACCGCGGCCTTACCAATGCCCTGCAGATCGACAAGGCTCCCAGCCACCAGGCTGTCGATTTGATGACCATCATGCCCCATGTCGAGGCTACCGGCATCCTTGTCCACACACCGGTGACCCACGGGCACATCATCACCGTGGTTATGACGCCCAAGAAGGACATCTCTGTTGAAGAAGCCATCGCCATGTTCGAGAAGCACCCCAGAATCCGAATGGTCTCCATCGATGAGGGATTCTTGGGCAACGCCAGCCTCTTCCGGTATGCCCGCGACCTCGGCAATCCCCGTGGGGACATGTATGAGATCGCCTTGTGGAGAGACTCGGTGGTCAAGAGCGGAAAGGACTTGATGTTCGCCATCAACATCCCCCAGGAGTCGGTGGTAATCCCTGAGAACATCGATGCCGTCCGTGCCGCCATGAGGATGCAGCTGGACCGCAAGAGCGGTACCGAAGCAACCAACACCTACTTGGGGATCGGAACATGGAAGAAGTAAACCGAATTCGCATGACGAGCATCGATGCTGTTGCACTGAAGGGCAAAACCGTGTTGTTTCGCCCTGACATCAATAGCCCCATCGATCCGGCAACCAAGAAAATCGTCAATACAAACCGTTTGGAAAAAGCCGCTCCCACCCTCACGCACCTGCTTGAGGGAGGGGCGAAGGTAGCCATCATTGCCCACCAAGGCGACACCCTGGACTACCAGAACCTCATCCCGCTATCGGAGCATGCATCCATTCTCTCCAGCTTGACCGGCAGGACGGTCACCTACCTTGACGATGTATGCGGCCCGAAGGCGATTGAAACGGTGAAAACATTGAAGGAAGGCGAAGCGGTTCTCTTGGGAAACCTTCGGTATCTGAGCGAAGAGATCACCGCATTCGAAAAAGAAGTAAAACTGGCACCCCAGGAGATGCAGAGCACCTGGCTGGTACGCTCACTTGCACCCCTCTTCGACCTCTATGTCAACGACGCCTTTGCCGCCGCTCATCGAAGCAGCCCTTCCATGGTTGCATTCCAGGAAGTTCTGCCGACCGCAGGTGGAAAACAGCTGATGGCCGAGTACACAGCCCTCTCCAACGTGGCGTCACATCCCATCCATCCCTGCATCTTTGTTCTGGGCGGGGGAAAGATCAGCGACGCCTTTGGCATGATGAAGCATGTATTGGCCAACAATACCGCCGACAAGATTCTGTGCGGCGGCATCACCGCCCTGGTCATGCTGCTTGCCCAAAACAAGGAACTTGGTCAGAGAACCAGGACATTCCTCCAGGACCGCGATCTGACACACTTCATCGATGAGGCACGGGAGCTGCTCGCCGTGTGGCCCGATCGCTTCGTCACCCCCCTCGACCTTGCCTATGAAAAGGATGGAGAGCGTTTTGAGTCAGACGTACTTGAGATTATCGAACGTGATGAATTGCAGACAAAACTCTTCCCAGACCTGGGCAGCAAGAGCATCGAGCTGTACAAGATGGAGATTGCCAAGGCAGGCTCGGTTTTTGTAAACGGACCGGCCGGCGTCTATGAGGACAGCAGATGGGAGAAGGCGACCAAGGAGATTTGGAAGGCCATTGCCGCATGCAATGCTTACACTGTCATCGGCGGGGGCGACACCATCACAGCAGCAACAAAGTTCACCAACCTGGAGGACTACTCCTATGTCTGCACCGCAGGAGGTGCGATGGTTCGCTTCCTTTCAGGCAAGAAGCTTCCCCTGATTCTGGCAATGGAGAAGGCCTGGGAGCGGGACAAGGAGTAAGGTATGCAGGTGAGCATCCCCTACAACAAAAGCGAGAATATACTGCTGAGCATAGACGATGAGCTGCTGCTCGGCATCTTCGAGCCCAATGAAATACCCTCCCTTGGGGCACAAGAGGCACTTACCCAGGCCCTGGGGAATGGAATCATGACGTTCCTGGAAGGTGCCTCCAACGTTCTTGTAATCATCAATGATGCCACCCGCCCCACTCCTACCAAAGCCATGCTGGCTGCCTTGCTGCCGTGCTTCGAACAGGCAGGGATTAGTGATGACAACCTGACGCTTCTGGTTGCAACCGGAGCTCATCGTCCGGTAAAGGATGGTGAGCTCGACCAACTGCTCGGGACTTTCAAGGAAAGGCTTTCCCCCAGACTGGTCAGCCATGAAGCAAAGGATGCATCGAGTCTGGTGCGAATCGGGGTGACGCGCAACGGAACCCCGATCCTATTGAACAAGCTGCTCTTCGCCTACGACCGCATCGTGGTAACCGGCAGTGTCGAACCCCACTACTTTGCAGGTTTCACCGGAGGAAGGAAAGCCTTCCTCCCGGGCATTGCCGGCTACGAGACCATCGTAGCGAACCACAAGCTCGCCGTCAGTGACACAGCCCACTCTTTGGCCTTGGAGGGAAACCCCGTCCACGAGGATATGATGGATGCCCTGACTCACATCAAGGCTCCGGTTTTCTCATTGATGACCGTCCTGGACAAGGAACAGAACGTGGTAGCGGCGACCGGCGGGGATATTGTTGAAAGCTTTGGGAAAGCGGTGGAAATCGCCACCCGTGTGTTTTGTGTGCCGATTCCTCAAAAAGCCGATATCGTGGTCTCAATCGCCAAGTTCCCTATGGATATCAATCTCTATCAGTCCCAGAAGGCCATCGACAACGGCGCGCTTGCCGTCAAGGATGGAGGGACTTTGATTCTCGTCTCAGCGTGCAGGGAAGGGATTGGAGACCAAGAGTTCGCCGACCTGTTGGGTTCCTGCAGCTCACCCGACCAGGCACTGCAGATGATAAACAAGTCCTACAAGCTGGGCTACCACAAGGCGGCCAAGATGGCCAGTGTCTGCAAGCGGGTGAACGTCATGGCATATACCGAATTGACTGAGGGACAGGTTGCTTCGCTTTTTCTTGAACCGATTGCAGATCTGCAGTCAGCACTGGATGATGCGATAACAGCAGCAAAAGCGCAAGGGATTGAGAAGCCTTCCATCATCCTGCTTCCCGACGGCTGTGTTACCGTACCGTCTCTTTCGTAAGCAGCTCCTTCTTCTTCACCGCACGATACTCATCCTCGCTCTGCAGCGCCTTTGAAGGCGTTGCATCGGTATTGCGCTCCGGATCGAGGGAGCGAAGCATCTGCTCCGATTGGTGCCCACTATTCTTTCTGAACGCTGAGGGAGTAACATTGCAGAACTTGGAGAACACCCGGTTGAACTGGCTGAAGGAAGAGAAACCGCACTGCTCGCAAATATCCTTGATTTTGAGCGGAGAGTAGAGAAGCAGCTGCTGGGCGTTCTTTACTCTGATCTGCTGCAGATAGTTCACAAAGTTCAACCCCGTCACCCGCTTGAATTGGTGGGAAAGATAAAATGAACTGACGGTGAAATAGTCAGCAACAAGCTGCAGGCTCAACTCCTCTTGAAAATGGGTATGCAGATAGCTGGTCACTTCATAGATTTTCTGGGTGATCGAATCGGTTATCTCCTGTTTGGCGTAGGTATTCGCCTTTCGATGTGTAAAGAGAAGCCATAAGAGTTCAAGAAACTTGCTGTGAACCATCAACTCATATCCGACTCGCAGCTCACTACCCAAAATGTATATCGAATTGAGCAGCTCTACGACTTTAGCCTGCACTTCCAGAGGAAACCGAAAAATCGGAGGCTGCTCATCAAAGACGGTGAACAGCCTCTTGAGTTGACGCTCCAAGCCCGGTACTTCGAGAGGGATGCGAAACGCCACAATGAGCCGGGATTTGGGATTTTCACCTTTGGGATACATCGTCATATGCAACAAGGAAGGCTTGAGCAGCACCAAGTCATACCGTTGCAAACTGAAATACTCCCCTTCGATGATATGACTGGCATGGTCGTCCACCAAGAAGAAAAGTTCATAGAAGTCGTGAAAGTGCTGGAACTCCATATTCATGGAATCCGAGCGAACCCCATAGTCAAATACATAGAACAACGGGCTTCTGTCATTGTTGACGGTGATCGAGAAATCCTGCTTGAATAACAATCTCTTATCCCACTGTTCCATAGGAAAACGATAACGGCCATCCGCCCGGTTTGCAAGGGTGAATCACCCTTGATTTTCCATCAGGAACAGCATGGCAAGCGCTTGTCCGTAGGGCATCGGCCTCAGCGGAATCTCCTTGTAGAAGTTCTTGCTCTCCCGTCCCATCGGGGTTCCATAGGAGACCTGCTGAACCACACCGTCCTCATCCACCACAGCAAGCAGCGCACACAATGCCTTATCCGATATTGCACAGTACGAGCGGTCGAGCAGACCCATGTTCACCGCCTTGAGAATCCCGTATCCGAAGCCGCAGGTTGCACTGCTCTCCAAATAGCTGGTCGGGTCGTCCAACACAGTGTGCCACATCCCGCTCTCATCCTGCAGCGTTGCCAAGGCTTTGATCTGACGCACCAGCACAGTCTTCAGGTAACGGCTGACAGAGGCGCTCACCTCCACCATCTCCAGAAATACTGGAATTGCAATGGTCACCCAGCAGTTGCCCCTACCCCAGAAGGCCTCGCTGAAGTGATGCCGTCCCTCGAAGGTCCACCCGTGGTACCAGAGACCGCTCTTCACATCACACAGATACTCAACATGCAGCAGGAATTGGTAGACTGCCTCATCGATGTACTCTTGTCTTCCAAGGATCCGCCCCACATTGGCAACCGCAAGGACAGTCATCATCAGGGTGTCGTCCCACAGCTCCCCGGGATTCTCATCATCGGTGGTGCGGTGCTGGAACCCGCCTTCCTCGGTCCGGTCAAGACCTCCTTCCATCACCCACTCGACCCATTCAACGGCAATATCCATATACGCCTGTTTATTCGTATACTCGGCAAGGAAAGAGAGTGCAAGGATGGGAGCCATTGTGTTGACGTTCTTTCCGGGCAAGCCCTGGGCGATACGCTGATCGTAGTACTGGGTGAGAATATCCAAATACTGTTTCTCCTTGGTCTTCTCAAACAGCTTCCACAGCCCGAAGAGACCGACCCCATGGGGCCACTCCCAAAACTGATACAGCTTGCGATGGGCATCATCAATGGCACTTGCCAATTTATGGGAAGCATAATCAGGATCGTCGGGGGCATACAGCACCGGCAAAAAACCTGCAACCAATTTTTTCAATGTCTCATCTACTTCTTGCATGAAAACTCCTCATTCATCGTTCAGGACAAGCTCCACACTCACAATCTCATGTCCTTTCATCGCAATCTCCACCGTTTGTCCTGACACGGGCAGTTGCTCGATCCGTTCTTCGACCAGATTACATATCCACACCTGTTTGACTGGAAGAGCCAAACGCAACGTACTTACGCCATCCCTACCTGCCATGCTGATCAAGCGCAGGATGAGCGAAGCCCGCTCTTCGCACTTCTTGATGGTCTCAATCACAACACCATTGCCGGTCGCTTCAACCAAACTGAAGTGATCACCCAACATATCGCACTCCTGCTCCGAACGCTCGGCGATCAGGCTCTGATGAAGTGCGTAGCCTTCCTCGATCACCTTGCCTTGCTCATAACCACCTGCATGAGGCAGAAGGGCATAGGAGAAGTCATGCTCGCCCCTGTCGGCTTGAGGGCTTGGATAGGTGGGGGCGCGCAGCAAGGAGAGCGTCAGGGTATTACCCTTAGCCGAGTATCCATACGATTGTTTGCTGAGCAGCGCCACCCCATGGGTCTTCTCACTCAGGTCCACCCACTTGTGGGCCGGTACCTCGAACTGCACCTCATCCCAACTCGTGTTGGTATGGGTGCTGCGCTCACACACCCCGAAGGCGATGTCATACGATGCGCGCATAGCCCGGACATCGACATCGAAGGCTGTACGAAGCATCAGGTGGTCTTCCCTCCAATCGACATGCAGGTTGAAATCAATGCGCTTGGAGTGGGCGCCGAAGGTGATGCGCTGCCGGTAGGTCGACTTGAGCCACGTCCATGTACCTTCGAGCGTAATCCCAACCTCAGAACAAGAGAGTACGCGGTAGCGCACCTCACCGTCCAAGGCATACTGCATCAAAGCACCCTGCTTGCCGATATTCCAGGCATCATACTCCTTGGGAAGGTCAACCGATAGGGAGAAAACGTTGCCCAGCTTGCCTTCTGCAAACACCTCCCTTCTCTGCTGCTTGTCATACAGACGCGCCAAAGAGCCGTCCTTTGCAAAGGTCGCCTCGTAATAGGGCGTGCTGAGGTTTGGTTCGGCCCAAGAGAAAGGATTCTCTGATTCAGCGTGCTCATTTCCCAATCGATACCGCTTCCATCCCTTGGACGGTACCTTGCAAGCGATGAAATGGAGTTTTGAGCCTTGCTTGCAGGAAGGAAGACGCCTGCCGGTCTCGTCATGAATGCTGCAATACGAAGCAGCTTCGATGGTGCATAGATCGTTGCGGACAAAATCCAACGTGTTGAAAACAACCACATCCTCGGCAGCCTTTGCTATGTTGGAAGCCAGGAATGAGCGGGCTTGGGAGGCTGCTTCATCGAAGGTTGTTGCAATCTGGGTGAGCTGGGGAATGGTCGTCTCATAGACTTCCTTGATGGAGGAGCCGGGGAGAATGTCATGGAACTGGTTGAGCGCCAGCAGCTTCCACGCCGCCTCAAAGCTTTGATGGGGATACCTCTGCTTTCCATCCAAAGCCCATGCAAGGGAGCAGAAGAACTCGGAGGCGAAGGCCTTTTGTTCACACAACCGGTTGAGCCGCTTGACCTCAGCCATGGTGGTGTAGGTACCCCGGTGGTACTCAAGGTAAAGCTCTCCCTCCCAAACAGGGGGATCTGGCACCTCGCTGCTTACGGTATCCAAGAACGAACGGACCGTGCTGCTGTATGTTACCGGAAGACCGGGAAGGCCCGTCTTCATTCGCTGATGGTTCTCAAGCATCTGCTTTGTCGGTCCCCCTCCGCCATCACCATAGCCATACAGATGAAGATTGGAGGAACAAAGGGCCTTGTCCTGGAACCGCTGGCGGGTTCCGAGAATCTGGCTGGGAGTGAGCACTCCGTTGTAGGTGGTCTCGTTGCTTGTTTTCTTTGGATAGGAAGCAAGGCTCTCGTAGTCGGTGGTGCTGACCAGATAGCTCAAGACCCGGCTTCCGTCCAAGCCTTGCCATGCAAAGACGTCGTGGGGGAATCGATTGGTCTCATTCCAACCAAGCTTGGTGGTTACAAAATAAGAGATGCCCGCACCTTTCATGATTTGCGGCAGGGTGGCGGGAAAACCGAAACAATCAGGGAGCCAAAGTACCACGCTATCCTTGCCGTATTCATCCTTCATCCACTTCTTGCCCCAGAGGAATTGACGAACAAGCGACTCACCGCTGGTCAGGATGGTATCGCTCTCGACCCACATGCCCCCTTCCACCTCCCACCTACCCTCGCTGATGCGGGCCTTGATTCCCTCGTACAAGGAGGGCATATCGGCCTTGATGAAGGCAAGCAGCTGCATCTGGCTGGAACTGAAGACATAGTCGGGATACTGCTCCATCAAGGAGAGTACTGTGGCGTAGCTTCGTATGCCTTTCTCCCGGGTCTGGTCGACTGTCCACAACCATGCCATATCGATATGACTGTGTCCCACAACGGCCACCTTTGCCTTGGAAGGTGAAGTACCTGAGCTAAGAATTTGAGAAAGAACGGCCCTTGCCTTCGTAAGCATGGAAACATTCTGCAACGCCTTCAGACTGGAGAAGTCCACTGCCTTGACAGCCTCAATACAGGCTTTACTGAGAGTTATATATGCCTCACTGTCATATTCGACCGTCATTGCGGTTTCATAGGCAAGACCGAGGTCGTAGACGAAAGCCTCAAGCTCTTCGTTGACAAGGTATATGCTGACGTCCAGAAACACATCCTGCTTCTCGCTGGAGACATAGCAGTACAGGACAAGCTCGACATCCTCCATGTCGGGAAGATCTACTTCGGTATGACGGACATCAAAGCCGCAGGAAAGCTTATCATTGAGGTAGACCAGGAACTGCGGGTTGTTGAAGTTCCAAATGTCCGACGAGCCGGTCTCCACCTTCAATCGAACCTTCCCCCCACTCCAGGCGGAAGGAACTTGCAGGAGAGTCTTGAAGATGGCATGGTACTCCCTACCGCCGAAGCCGCGACTCTGGTCGAACGGCAGCCATCCATCGCTTGTGTGCCGTGCCTCCCAGCCATGGTAGGGGCATGTTTTATACTGCAGATCCTGCACATCCAGCATCTGAGCATACCGGCTTTGGTTGAGTACCTGAAGAGGACCCTGAATGAATAGTTGGAGCTTTTGTTTTGTCATAGCAGCAGTTTACCCTTTCACCCCTGACGCCGAAAGTCCTCCAACGATGTATCGCTGTAAAATGATGAACAAGATGATGATCGGGATGATCGACATGACCGAGGCTGAGAGAATGCTGCTCCAGTCGACGCCATTGAATCCAATGTAATTCTTGATTGCAATCTGAATGGTGTACTTCTTCTGGTCGCTGAGGACAAGCAACGGCAGGATGTAGTCATTCCAACGCCACATGAAGCTGAAGATGGCAAGCGTGACCGTACTTGAGGTTCCAAGCGGAAGCATGACATAGAGGAAGGTCTGTGCCTCATTGCTGCCGTCGATGCGGGCCGCCTCCACAAACGAGAGAGGGATGGACAGGTAGTGCTGACGGAACATGAAAATTCCGGTCGTCGTGGTCACCACAGGAAGAATGACTCCCCAGATGTTGTTGTACAGGCCCAGCTCGCTGATAACCGTCACCTGCGGCACGGTCAGCGTCTCGCCGGGGATCAGGGTACCCAGGAGGAAGATGCCGAACACCAAATTGGTATAGGAGACTTCTTGTCGGTAGATAGCCAATGCATAACCGCACATGGCGCTGATAACCAAGGTTATTGCAGTTCCCACCACAGCCAGAAAGAGGCTGTTGAAGACATAGCCGAAAAAGCCTTCACCAATGACCTTTTGGTAATGAATGAAGGTGAAGCGGGAGGGGAACATGGCCAAAGGATAGCTGAAGAGTTCCCCTGTCTCCTTGAACGAGCTCAGAACCAGCCAAACGATGGGAAAGAGGATGGCCAGGGAGACAATCAACGTCAACGCCGAAGGGATCAATGTTTTGGAAACGCGAAGCGAAGGCTTGTTCATCGGTCACCTCCATTGCTGAACTTGAACTGGACATAGGCGATGAAGGAGAAAATTACCATGACAACCAAGGAGATGGCCGAAGCGTAGCCGTACTGCATCTGGTTGAAGCCCTTGTCGAAGATGAACTGGATGATGAAGGTGGTATTCAAGCCCGGTCCGCCTTGGGTGATACCTTGGACCAGTGCGTACTCCTTCAGCAGATTGACCGTGGAAAGCAAGGTCACCAGGAAGGTGGTGGGGGCGAGCATGGGAATGGTGATGCGTAAAAAGGTCTGCACATTGGAACTTCCATCGATGGCCGCTGCCTCATAGATGTCACGGGATATGTTGTTGAGCCCGCCGATGAAGATTACCATGTAAAATCCGGTGGAAGCCCAGTTGGAGGCAAAACTGATTACAAAAGTGGCAAGCTTGGGGTTGAGGGCCCATTGAAGCGGCTTTCCACCAAGTAGTTGGATGACGTAATTGACCAGTCCGTACTCGGCGCTGAACATCCAGTTGATCGTAATACCGACGACCAGAGCGCTGAGCAAGGAAGGGATATAGGTCAGCGTCCTTGCCAGACCTTTGATGGCAACCCGTTTGGAAGTGACCAGGCTGGCGATGAGCAGCGGAACGACGACCTTGAAAGGAAGGCTGAACAGTGTGTAGGCAAACGTCCTTCCAAGCGATTGATAGAACTTGGTGTCAGCGAACAACTCCCTGTAATTTGCCAATCCGATGAAGTTCATCGTCTTCCATCCATCGTAGTTGGTGAAGGAAAATCCCACACTCAACCCAAGCGGGACGAGGAAGAAGGTGGAAAACAGCAACAGACAGGGAGCTACGAACAGCCAGAAGGCTCTTACGTGCCGTTTCACATATCGTGTCTTCATATCATCCCCCCGGTTGGCATACAACACCTTGCTTCTTCCAATTGAATCATCCGGGCCGCCCGTACCGGACAGCCCGGATAGAACACTTAATACTTGAGATCCCAGCCGGACTTCTTGGAAAGCAGGGCTGCAAAATCATTGAGAGCCTTTGCGGCGGTGAGATCGCCGTTGACAGCCTGTTTCATGGCGTCGCGGTATTCATTGTCGTAGAAGTTTCTCCACATGGAACTCTCGTCGGTGCTGAATGCATAGGTGACCTTGCCGACTTCACTCTGCAATACCTTGTAGTCTTCAGCAACCTGTGCATCTAGAGGAGAGTACGTCACGCCGACCAAGGATGAGAGACCCTTGTCGCGATTAAGATACTCCTGGAAGTTTTCCTTGGTGTAGAACCACTTGAGGAAGGAGATGGCCAGGTCCTTGTTCTTTGCATTCGCCGGTACGCCAAGACCGCTTCCACCGAGAATGGCACTCGCACTCTTTCCAACCGGTGAAGGCATGACGCCCCATTTGAAGTTCTTGATCTGGTTGTAGAAGGAGTTGTAGTTCCAGCTTCCGCTGAAGTAGATGCCTACGTCGCCGTTCTTGAAGTAGTCGGCCGGGTTGTCAGTCGTACCGCCGGCCCAGATGGCCTTGGGCATGAACTTATTGTTCCAGTCGATGAACCGCTGCAGGGCGGCGATATTCTGCGGGCTGTTGATGGCGACATCAAAACTTGCCCCGTCTTTTTCAACCATCGATCCGCCATTGGCATACATCATGTTGTCATAGCGTGCACGGGAGGCATCCATTGCCATGCCGTACTTCACACCACCCTTCTCCTTGAGCAGGATGGCATTCTTCTCCAGCTCATCAAGGGTCCAAGGCTTCTCAATCGTGGGGGCGGTGATGCCGGCACGAGCAAAAGCATCCTTGTTGTAGTACACATTGGTAATCGTGAACTGCTGCGGCAGGATGGACTTCTTGGATGACTTGTAGTCCTGGACGATGATCTCAACGGCCATAGGCTCGAAGATGGACATGTCAAAATACTGTGCCATATCAAGGAACTCATCCGGATAGAGGCGGGATAGACGAGTTGTGGTGAGAAGGTCGGGCAAATCATTGTTTCGCGCCATCAAGGGGAACTTGGTCAACTGGTCTTCGTACGGAATTACCATGACATCCAAAGTGTTTCCTGTCTCTGCAGCCCACTTCTTGAGGGTATTGAGCAGGGCATCCTCACTCGAAGGTTCCTCGCTGAGCATCACCTTCAATACCTGAGGGCCGGCAGCGGCAGCTTCTTTTGTTCCGGCAGCGAAAACCATGCCGGAGAGCAGAAGAACCATCAAGAGAATCATCGATACTTTCTTCATATCATACCTCCTACGTATGAGAAAACAAATCGAATTGGAGAGCTATGCTCTCATCTTCAGTATAAAGAGCCATAGATAGAAAACTACAACTTTTTTGCCCAATAAACCGTTTTGAGTGTGCATATCTTGCGTTTTATCGCTCCACATACCACAGATTCGTTCCAATCGGGTCAAAATTATTGTACTTGATCGTCTGTCCTTGGACCTTCAATGAAGCGTCCCAGCCCCCTTCCAGACGACCGAGGGACGGGTCCTCGAATACAAACGCCTGATCTGTTGCCGACAAATCAGAATCGAGCATCGCCTTGATGAAAGATGCAAAGCTGCCGAAGCTGCACTGCGACCCCACCCTCAGCAGATAGACGGCCTTCCTGCCTGCTGCGATGAACTCACGCTCCTTGTTCGGACCGTAGCCTGCAGGCTCAAGGTATTGGGAGCAGTACACACCGACATACCCTCCATTATGCGATGCGGCAAAGAGCCAGTTGCCTCTCTTCTCAAAAGAAGGAAACTCCATGGTCGGCAGGTAGACATGGGTGAAATCTACAGGATGGGCAGAATCATTGTTGAAAACAACACAAGCAAAGTTCTCATACTGGTTCACCCGCGGCAACGTCCCGTTACCCGCCCAGTAGGATGGCCGGGCATGGCCGAATAGGTTGTGTTCGCCCGGGTGGTTAATCCATACCTGCTCTGTGGCTGAAAAGATCAGGTGGATGGGATTCTCCTGGAACCCACGCTCTCCGACTCGGAAGTTGTTGGCGCTGCTGAGCAGTGAACAGGAGGTTTTACAGACATACACATCGGCGTGTCCGTTATAGCCGTGCGTCGACTGGCTGATAAGCGCCTTGCCTTTGGGAACCTGACAGAATTGGCGGTACTCCTGTGGAGCCTGATAGTCGGAGAAGCAGAGGGCGGTCACACCCTTGCCAGCGTGGCTGGTATTGCCGATGCCATAGCCGATCCAATTGATGAAGGATGGACAGTTGGAGTTGTTTCCGAACAACTCCTTGGGATAGGTGCGGCCGGCGGTGGTACAGAAAATCCCATCGAGTGAGTTGATTGCAAGAATGTAATAGATTGAGTCCATCGCCTTCCTGGCCAGGTCCTTCATCTCCTGATTGCTTGTCTGTGCATACAGGCTGGCAAACCCCAGTGCATCGATGGGCAGGTAGGGAGGGCTGTTCCACTCGGTGAACCCGATGGCGAAGAAGGTCTCAAACCACGGGCGCAGCAAGCCGACGGCTTTTTCCTGCATCCGGGCCCCTGTCATGCCGCTGTTGGTAAACACCTCATCCGGATACAGCTCTCCGGCGAGCAGCTGGCAGACATGGAACATAAGGGCGTGGTTCTCGCTGTAGAACCACATGGCGTCGTCACCGGGTTCATCGTGCCAGTAACGGAAATTGAGCAGGCAGTGCTTCATCTCCTCTTTCAAATCCTCGGTAACATAGGGATGGTCGGAAAAGGTTCTCAGAATATGGGGAAAATAGGAGAGATAGAAGTCACTGCAATCGCTTCGCTTGTTGATGAAGGTGATCTGACGGCGCAGGATATGCTCAAACTCATCCCTCGGTCCGCCTGCATGCAGGATTGCAACCGCACGATTTGCGTTGCGCTCTCCGTACCGGGCGAGCACCTCGAAAGCCTGTTGCTTGCGCTCATCCATGGTCGCTTTTGCCTGTGGAACCAGGGAGAGGGGGAAGTTCTCAAACGCCAGGTGATAGCTCATGCTCATCCCCTGTACCACTGCCGTTGCCTTGAACTGCAGATATCCGATGGGCAGTTTTTCGCAGGGCCCGAGGGAGCAGGTGTTCTTTCCGGGAAGAATGACCGCCGTAGTCTCGTAGAGATCTCCGACCATGAAGTTCTCTTCGGTGGCTCCGATAAGGTGGATCTCAAGAGTCTGATGCTCATACGGATTGGGACAGAACAATTCGACCTCGCCTTTCCGTACATGATTGCTCCTGCAACTGAGGTTTCCCAACGCTTCCTCCACCGCCAGAACCAGAGCGGCATCGCACTCGCCGATGGGCAGCTTCTGGACAAGTCCTTCACAGTCTGAATCCAGGGATAGAGAAAAGGAACAATCGCTGTCACGCTCTGCAAACTCATCCCAGAACACCACCACTTCGTTCTCACCCACTTTCAGCGGGAGCACAATGTGTGTCTGCTGCATCTGGTTTCTCAAGTGCGGAGTAAACGAAGCCACCAGGTTTTCATTAACCCAAATTCTGGCTCCTCCACAGACAGAGAGAACGCAACCGACATCCCTCTGCTTTTGTGAGTCGAGGTAGGTGATTGCTGTTGCACTGATCCACGTAGGATTGGGATAGAAGCCGGAAAGTGAGAGCACCGGGTCGTTGAAGGGAAAACGGGCTGAAAGCTGATGAGCTGTCCCGTCGATGAGGACTGATCCTCCAGCCTGTTTTTCGATGAACGTTGGATAGGATTCAATGGCCTGTCTTCGCTGCTGGACAAAGGTTTCCCTCACGGGATTCACATGCGTTGCCGCACCCACCGAGCCTTCCCAGACATTCGCCTCTTTTTGAATGACTACGGCTTCACCCCTGACAGGTTGTGTATGCGTTTCACTGACGAGAAACCGATTGATGATGCCGCCTTGCTGTAATGCATAGGTAAGATATTGCATGGATGGTCCTCCCACATAGAGAAGTATATGCCCGCTTTATTGCAAGAACCACGTATTTCTTGCTGAGAAATATATTCGAGCTTGCATTTCATGCGTTTTGCAGTAGGATGGGAGCATGAAGTACGAAAAATTGGACATGCTCTTCAATGAGTCCTTGGTCATCAAGGTCAATCAGGTGGATGATCCTGTCTTTTATGTCTTCGATTATCAGAAACGCCATTTGAATATGGAGTTCCAGCACTTTCACACCTACTATGAGGTGTATGTCCTGCTCGACGATGCTGCGACACATATCATCGAGGGTGAATACTTTTCCTTGCAACGTGGCGACATAGTGCTGCTCAAGCCGATGTGCCTGCATAAGAGTCTCTACCCGGAGCATGAGAGTCCGAAGTCTCGGCTTGTAATTGCCTTTCAGTTCCCGATTCCCATCGGGTTTGAGCGACAGACGGAGCGACTGCTCTCCTTGTTCGAGGAGAAGATTCCCATCTATCGGTTCGAGCCGACCATCCTGCAAGGCATCATCAAGCTTTTCAATGAAATCTACCTGATGGGAACAAGCAGTATTCCCGGCTCGGATTTGATGATCCACCACACCTTCCAGAGGATTCTCTGGATCATCGCCACCAACAGGAAGGCCAATCGCTATACCAAGCAGGAGGTTGTCGACTCGATCACCCAGAAAATCTACGAAGTCACCAGCTACATGCACAGCCATTTCGAAGAGGACCTGCCGCTTGCCGACATAGCCCTCAAGTTCTCCATAAGTCCCTTCTATCTCTCAAGGCAATTCAAGGAGGTGACCGGTACGACCTACATCACCTACCTTCAACTGGTTCGGGTGCGTAATGCACAGAACCTGTTGCTGTACAGCACTACCCCGATCAGGGATATCTGCTCACGATGTGGATTTTCCTCATTCAGCCAGTTCAATCGTGTTTTCCACAAATACTGCAACATGAATCCGACTGAGTTCAGAAAGGATGTGAATCACCAATCACTACTGCTTCTTCGTCAGTCCGACCCCGAGCGTAATGCCCATGCATCGCTGCCCAGGATATTGCAGACACCCGAGGAGCAGGAAGGAAAGCGATCAGAGATGCTTCGCTGAATTTCAAGTCCGAATCATCCTACAAGGTTATTCCAGCATCCTCAAGGTTATCCACCGATTGTTGTTTCTTGTAATAACGAACCGCATGCCTCATCATTCCTTCCTGGGTGTAGAACGGGTCTTCAGACTCCAAAGGAAGCATTACGCTGTGAGTACATGTTGCACTCTTGTACATGGCACTGATCAGCTCGACTGCATTACGCCCATCCTTTGATGTCACACAAGGAGTTCGATCGCTGAGAACAGCCTGCACTACATCCTCAATCTGGGCTGCATGCCGTTCCTTCTCAAGCATCGGCAGAGTTTCTACAAACCTGTTCAGCTCCCGCTCCTGTTCCAAGTTCGGCTCAAGAAATCCATTCGGCCGCTGTTTGCATGCCTTGACCATCCAAGGAATACCTACTGTAGCCTTTTCACAAGCGAAGAAAAATTCCTGCTTCTCATCATGGTCGACCAAAGCAGCGTCAACCTGGGCGAGCATTCCTGGATACGTTAGTATTGAAAGAGAGAGATCCTCCACCTCCGAGTTGGTATGCGCCACATTGCTCATGACTGAGTACACGCTTTGCGGCATGCCAAGGAGCCAAACCAGTATATCAATCTGGTGCACTGCATGGTTGAGCGTGCAGCCTCCACCTTCTTTCTCATAGGTTCCGCGCCACCAAAGGTCGTAATACTTTGAGCCTCTCCACCACATGGAGTTGACGCGAGCCAGCAACACCTTGCCGAGCTTGCCTCCTTCAATCAAGGCTTTCATGCGCATCGTATCGGTTTTAAAGCGGTTCTGCGAAACGATGGAAAGCATTTTTCCGCTCTCAATCTCGGCTTTCATCATAATGTCGCACTCAGCAAGAGAAGGCGCCATAGGCTTCTCACACAGAACATGTTTTCCGGCTCTGAGAAAATCAACCGAAACCTGACAGTGCAGTGAGGGAGGAAGGCAAATGGAGACCAAGTCAATGTCTTTCCGATCGAGCAACTGGTGATAATCTTCCACTTCAACCACATTGCCTAGCATATATTGTTGTTTCAGGCTCTCCATCTTCTGGGGATAGATGTCGCAAAGGCAGCGAATCTCACACTCCTGTCCCAACGCCTGATACCCCTCGACATGCGCTTTAGAAATACCTCCACAACCGATGACGGCCACTCCAAGTATGTGCATAGCTGCTCCTTGCATCATCAGTATAATGATTAACGGAAAATCTGCAATAAAAAGAGAAGGGAGGTCTCCCTTGAAACACCTCCCATACTCCACGGATACATTCACTACATTCGATCCTGCTCCATCCGCTTGAGCACCTCTTCAAGGGTTCCCCGGAAGACTCCGGGCTTCTCCATCTTCAGACTGCACAGTGCAGCAGCAAAGCGGGTGGACTCTGCTGCATCGTGGTCCTGCCTCCATGCGAGGTAGGCGGCAAAGGTGGTATCACCCCGTCCGGTCCGCCCGCTGTTGTTGACGTTGGTGAATGGAGCAGTATGGATGTTCCCCTGATGGCAGACCATCACCTCGGTATTGTGCGTGAGCATCACCTCCTGGGCCCCCCAGGAGTATAAGAGACGGGCGGCCTCCTGTCGGTCATCCAAGCCGGTGAGTATCTTTGCCTCGGCGGCATCGGTCTTGAAGTAGGTAATATAGGGAAGCAACTCCTGCTTGCGCCGCCAGTCCTTGAAAACAAGATTTTTCTGTTCATCCAGACACCGAAGCACCCCTTGGGCGTCGAGGGCGACTTTGCCCCGCTTGGAAAGCGGCAGGACCAAGGAGTCGGGAATTTCACCGCCGAACAGGCCGGCAAGGTGGTAGATGGAGGCCTCTGCCTGTACTTCCTCGAGGGTGAAAGGATCAGCCTGGGAGAGCAGAATCACCTCGCGCCTCTCCTTGTCTGCAGTAAAATAGGTATTCTTGATCGATGTACTCTCCCTGGAGGGCAATACATCCCAGTCCACCAGCGGATGCTCAAGGTCCTTGAGGATGTTGAGGTCCTTGGCCGCAAGCTTGGTGATCACTTTTACACGCTTGCCTGCAGAACCTGCAGCAAACGAGGAGTAGACAACTGCCCCTCCCACGATGTCCTGTCGTACGTTCTGATGGTCGATCAGAACATCCTGAGAGATGTGGCCCAGCATCAAGATGTCATAGTTCATTCTTTATTTCTCCATCGGCAGCACATGAAGGCTGCGGTCCTTGAATGCCAATCCGACTTTGTGGCCTTGGGTGAATATCGGGTGATACTGAGGATCAGCCACCTCAATCTGAAGTACGGTATGGTCGAGCAGCTCCACCTCATAGAGCATCTGCGAGCCGAAGTAGACAGAGTTGACAACCACTCCTTCCACCAGTTCCTCATTGGGGTGTTCAGGAAGAATCGACTCCGGCCTGGCAACGATGAGCACCTCATCCCCTGTCTTGATTTCCTTATTCCAACGTGGTGCAACAATCTTCTTGCCCAAAAACTGCAGAACCAACTGTGCTGATTCCACCGAATCCACAACCGCCTGCAAAAAGTTCGCCTTGCCGATGAACCCGGCGACAAAACGATTGACCGGGTGGCTGTAGATTTCGGCTGGGGAGCCCACCTGCTGAATCAGTCCTCTATCCATGATCACAACCTTGTCGGAGAGCGTCATCGCCTCTTCCTGGTCATGGGTGACATACACACTGGTGATCCCCACCCGCTGCTGCAGTTTGCGTATCTCCAATCGAGTGGAAACACGGAGCTTGGCATCAAGATTTGAAAGCGGCTCATCGAACAGCAGCACCTTCGGCTCCATGACCAAGGCCCTGGCGAGGCTGACACGCTGCTGTTGACCGCCGGAAAGCTGGCGGGGTTGTCGGTCTCCCAGATTCTCCAGGCCGATCAGGCGCATGATATCCTCTACCTTGCGTTTCACCTCATCATTGCTCTCTTTTCGGATTCTCAACCCATAGGCGATGTTCTCAAAAACCGTCATATGGGGAAACAGTGCATAGTTCTGAAACACCATCGCAGTCGGACGTTTGTTCGGGGGAATCTGATTCATGCTCACCCCGTCGATATAGACATCACCTCCGGTGGGTGTATGAAAACCCGCAATCATCCTGAGGGTGGTGGTCTTTCCGCATCCCGAGGGACCGAGCAAGGTCACCAAATCGCCCTCTTTCACCTGCAAATTGATATGGTCGACGGCAACTACCTTGTCCGCATCGTTTCCGAAGGACTTCGTCAAATCTTTCAACTCCAAATATGCTTCTTTCATGGCTTCTCTTCCTATTCAATGATTGAGGTGGATTGCATGCCCCTGCCCATCTTGTCTGTTACAAACTTGATCAGGCCCAAGGCGAGCAAAACGATGGCGATCAGCAGGAGGCTCATGGCTGCAGCCTGAGCATACTGACTATTGTCTACAAACCCGAGTACGGCGACGGTGATGAAGTTCCATCGACCCGAGACAACGAAGATGATGGCACTGATGGCGGTCATCGAACGGACGAAGCAGTTGGCCAAACCGGAAAAGAACGCCGGGGTGATCATCGGCAAGGTGATCTTTCGGAACGTAAGACCGCTGTCGGCGCCTAAATCAATCGAGGCCTCCTCGATGGAAGGGTCGATCTGTTCGATGGCGGCAACCCCGTTTCGAATGCCGACCGGCAGGTTTCTGAACACCAAGAGAGCCATGATGATGAAACCCGTACCGGTAAGGGTGATAGGCATCAAGGGAGAGGGAGTATTGAAGGCAAGAATATAGCCGATACCTACAACGGTTCCGGGAACAGCAAAGGTCAGCATGCTGGAGAACTCCATCGCATTGCGTCCGAAGAACTGCTTTCGGGTGATCAAATAGGCGATGAACATGCTCAAAATTCCGGTGATCGGAGTGATGATGGCCGAAATGTAGAGCGAGTCGATGATGTAGTTCTTTCCCACACGCCACATCTGCACATAGTTGCGCAGTGTCAGGGTGGAGTCGACGCCCCACAGCTTCTGGAATGAACCCCAGACAACCATGCTGTAAAACAAGAGTACTATCAGGGCAAACAGCATGCAAAACGCATAGACCGGATACTTGATGTACCACTCAAGATTCTTGATGGTTGCCGATGTAGGCTTGCCGGTAACCGTGACATACGACTTCTTGGAAAGCAGGTACTTCTGCAGGTAGAAGGCGACGACGGTGGGAACCAAAAGCAGGATGGCCAGCGTCGATCCACGGGCAAGGTCATACATGCCGGTGATCTGCAGATACGCCTGCACCGAGAGAACGGAAAAATCCCCGCTTAGAATCATGGGATTGCCGAAATCTGCAAGGGACTGGATGAACACCAGGAGCCAAGCACTGACGATGCCCGGAGTGGCCAGTGGCAGGATGATGGTCTTGAAAATCTTAATCCTGGAGGCCCCGCAATCCATGGCGGCCTCTTCAAGGGCCGGATCTATTGCCTGCAGCACCCCGACCAAGGCAAGAAAGGCCGTCGGAGCGTAGGCGATCACCTCAACAATGGTAAGACCGGTGAGGCCGTAGATGTTTCCGATCGCACCTGCAAATATCCCCGATCTACCAAAGAGCAGGATACAGGCAAGAGCCACGACAAACGGAGGACTTACCATCGGGAAGGTTGCAATCAAGCGGAATGCACCTTTCGCCTTCATAGGGGTCCTGGTGATGGCATAGGCGAATACAAAGCCGACCAATGTTCCAATGGTTGCCACCAGGACTCCAAGAATCATTGAATTGAAGAGCGGCTTTATATAGTACGACTGCCTGAGAACATCACTGTAGTTCTTCAGGCTGAAGTGCCCGTCGTATGACAGGCTGGTCTTAAACACCTGATAAATCGGGAAAATGACAAAGAGAATCAAGAGATAGAAAATTACAAGGATGGAAATTAGCAAGAACGGTTCCTGTATTAGTTTCTTTATCTCATTGATGCGCTGAATAGTGCTGCGGCCCTGATGTTTCATCACCTACCTCTTTACAGCAAGGTGCAACCCCACAGGAAGAGCTGAGATTGCACCTTGAATTCGGACATGAACTGTTACTTGCCGATACGATCTCTCCAAGCGGTGACATACTCATCCTTGGCAAGACCCATCTTCACTGCATCGTAGTCGATCAACTTGATGTCGGACAGCTTCACAGCACCTTCTGCAACGGTAGCCTTCGGGTTGACCGGCAGACGGGAGTACTTCTTGAACAGGTTCTGTGCTTCTTCGGTGAAACACCAATCCATGAAAATCTTGGCTTCTTCCACCTGCCTGGCCCCATTGATCATGGAAACTGCACCAACTTCATAGCCGGTTCCTTCCTCGGGGAAGCTCATGACCAACGGATACCCCATGGCAACACCCTTTGCAACAATATCGTGGGAAAAGGAGATGCCGACGGCACATTCGCCAAGGCCGGCGCGTGCGATACAGGCAGTACCGCTCTTGGTGTACTGATGAACGTTCTTATCGAACTTCTCCCACCAATCGAGGGCTCCGGCCAAACCTTTCATTTGAATGATGGTGGCCCAGGTTGTGTAGGCGGTTCCGCTGGTATACGGATACGCCATTTCAATCTGTCCCTTGTAGACAGGGTTGAGCAAATCGTCCCAACTCTTGGGGGGTTGGAGATTATGCTTCTTCAAAAACTCGGTGTTGGTCACAAAGCCGATGGCACCGGTATAAAAGCCATTCCAGCTGTAATCATCGGCATGCAGCATCGGCGCAAGCTCGAAATCAGTGGCGGGCTTGTAGGGAGTCAGCAGACCCTTGGACTGGGCATTGATGTGATCGGTATTGGAACCGCCGAACCAAACACTAGCCTGCGGATTGGACTTCTCCGCCTCCATTCGGGCCAAAACCTCACCAGAGCTCATTCGTACATACTCTACCTTGATCCCAGAAGACTTCTGAAATACATCCAAGTAGTACTGAGCCTCCTCGGTATCGAGCGCAGTATACATCTGCAGCGTCTGATACTTCTTCGGTCCGCTTTCCGCTGTCGCCTGGGCGAACAAAGGCATGACAAGCATGAGCACAGCTGCCACTACACATACCATTTTCTTCATAATCGATCCTCCTTTCTATACAGCTCCTTTACCAGGAGCGGCAACACCTTCGAGCTCAGGAACGCATCCTCCTTTGTCCCTGACCCTTTCTTGAAAACGTTACCATACTTTGATGATTGCATCAAAGTTGTCATTTGTCAAATAATTCTCATATTTCTTCCCATTCACCAGCAACAGCAATGCACTGCAAGAAAATTGCAGGAATCCATCAGGCTTGACTGTAAGAACGTTTTCACATTACAGCAGGGACCTAGAGGCAAGCAGACGGGAGCGAACCTTCTCTCCGATTGCTTGATTGAACGGTTCGAAATCCTCATAGGTATACTCACAGATGAATCGACCTTGATACGATTGGACAAGGGAGAACACCTGGTCAAACGGAACACTGCCAAAGAAAGGCGGAATGTGGATATCACCCCGTCCGAACTCCCTGCGATGGGACATCGACAGGCAGTCGTAGGCAAGACGGTCGGTGATCCTCAACTCCTCGAAACGCCCGGTATTGTCATTGAGGTGCATATGGCATAGATGGGGGGCCATCTGCTTCACAGCCTCCAGAAAGTCGAACCCAAACCGCTTGGATGCGAGGTATGCATGGCCCGTATCGAGATTGAGCTTGAGATTGGGATGACGGATTTCATCCATCAATGCCACCACCGGCTCTACCAGCTCAACCTCGATGTTCTCGACAGCCAAGGTTATTCCAAGCCTGAGGGCAAGGTCGGCCGCCCATCTATGGGCATCGAGGAACTGTCGTTCGGCCTTCAGGTTGTTGGTCTTCACCTCATAATGCAATACCAGGATATCCATATGCAGGACGTGGCAGATTTGAAGCGAGGAGCGCAGGACCGAAGCATGAAGTTCGTGGTTTTCCAGATTGCGTAAATCCAGGCCACGTCCGATATGAGCTGAATACAGTAGGGGGTACCGTGCAAGCACCGGCTCGACGGCATCGACCCAGGCCGAGCAAATATTCCCATCGATGATGAAGGGGAACATCTCCAGCGACATCTCAACGGCATCGAATCCTTGCCCCTGAACTTTTGCCAGGAAGGCATCGAGGGCCTCCAAGGTTCTGACTTTGGGCATTTTCACCCCGATAACCGGCCATCTCATTATTTGCATAGGGCAAGTGTAGCACCGCTGTCTTGCAAACACCAGCATCGTTTGCTTGACAGCAGAATATCGGATGATACTATGAGGCACAGGAGGATTATTCAGATGCAGATCGGCCTCAATAGAATCATCGCCCCCTCGTTGCCCCTTTATGACTTCTTTTCTCTCGCCCAGCGGTGTGGCTGCTCGGTCATTGAATTGAGAAATGATGGAGGAACTCAACACCCGTTCGACGGGAAAAAGGCAGAAGAGGTACGCGACCATCTTGCCAAGCATCAGCTCAAGGTGGCTACCATCAACGCCCTCCAACGCTTCAATGAGTATTCCGAGGCTAAGAATCAAGAGCTCCGCACTCTTTTGGAATATGCAAAAAACCTGCGTGCCGATGCGATAGTGCTCTGCCCGGTCAACGGCATCGATGCCAATGAGAATCGCTCGTTGTGGTTGGAACGCACCCGCTATGCACTCTCCCAGTACGGACCGCTGTTTGAGGAGTATGGACTATACGGCTATGTAGAACCGCTGGGCTTCACAGCAAGTTCCCTGCGAAGCAAAGCCGAGGCGATTGAGGCGATCGAAGGCAGCGGATATGAGCGGTGGTACCGCCTTGTGCATGACACCTTCCACCATCACCTTGCCAACGAAAAGCAGTATTTTGCCTCAATGACCGGCTTGGTACATCTCTCCTCTGTGGCAGCAGGTTCGTTGCACAAAGAACCGACCGATGCCGACAGGATCCTCTTCTTGGAGGACGATCTGCTGGCCACCAGGGAACAGGCGCAAGCCTTGGTAAACAGCGGCTATCGGGGAACCTTCTCGTTTGAACCGTTCAGTCCTGTAGTACAGAACCTCGACATTGAGTCGTTGGAAATGGAAATACAGAAGAGCATCAACCAACTCTTCCGCTGAGCGCTTCCAAGCTCTGCAGCGCCCGGTCGAACAGTCCAAGCTCATAATACAGGTCGAGCACGGTATAGCGATTGCGAATCATCTGCGCCCCGGTCACGGCCCGCTTCAAGTCCTCGAGCGTTGCATTGATGTGGCTCGGATGCACGGGACAGCCCACTTCAATAAGAGAATCCCTCAGCTCCTTGGAAGGAGGAAGCTGTACGGAGATTCGCTCCTTCAGGGTGGGCAGCAGGGCAATCAACGCCTTTCGTCTTGCCTGCAAGGCCTCCCCTTCCAAGAACTTCGCCTTGGAGACGGAAAGAGCTTCCTCGGCTACCGTTTTATTGGGAAAGAAGGAGAGAATTGCCTGCTTCCGCTCCTCCCAGCTTTGGGCGGGCTTGCCATAACATTCAGTAACATCCAGCATGGCAAGTTCTTCATAGAGGTGATCGATTGCCATCGTCCCTACCGCGACCTTGAACCCATGGCTTACCGGCAGACCGTCCTTGCTCAGGTGTTCCATCTCCCAAATATGGCTGATCAGGTGTTCTGCACCACTTGCCGGGCGTGAGTCATGCATGATCTGCATGGCAAACCCGCTTGCCGAGAGCGCATCGAAAAGCAGGCCGATACCTTCGCGTTGCCTGTTGGCGATACCCTTGTGATGAGCATACACCAAGCGAAGAGGCTTTTGGACCATCTCCCAGACATCGTCCCGTATGGGTTGCACACCTAAAAGATCTGCAAGGATCCAGTCCATACCCGCCGTATATTTTGCCATGCAATCACCATAGCCGCTGGCTATCATCTCAGCAGGAGCTTCACAGAGAATATCGGTATCGGCAAGGACCACCATAGGGGCGGCACAACTGAGCGTCTGTTTGAAACCCTTGATCGAGACGGCTGCGCCATAGGAGGTGTATCCATCCACCGAAGGGGCGGTGGCGACTACCATGTAGGGACGGTCCAGCTCTGAACTTGCACGCTTGGTGATATCATTGAGCGTCCCCGAGCCGAGGACGACGGCGATGCTGTTGTCCATCTCAAGACTGAGACGGACCTGGGCGATGGAGTGCTCGTCCGCATAGGGCTGCGGGTGGGCCGGGAATATGAACTGACGAACCTCGATGCCGGCCTTCTGTAGCGATCGGGCGGTGGCAAAGCCTCCAATGCGAAGGGTGTTCCCATCGGCTATCAACAGCGCGTTCGTATGACCGAATGCCTCCACAAAGGTTGAGCCTACCTTCTTCAAGGCCCCTCTTTGCACCAGCGAAATCTTCGTATCCATGCAAGCCTCCTTTTTGAGCATACCACAGACTCTTGAGTGAGGAAAAGCAGTGCGATACACTGCCTCCATGACACATACAACCTTCTCAATCCTCGGTGATTCCATATCAACCTTCAAAGGTTTTGTTCCCCAAGAGAACGAACTCTTCTACCCCAAGGAGGGGGTGGACGTCATCAACGTCGAACACACCTGGTGGCATCAGCTGGCAAAGCGGTGCAATCTGGACCTGATCATGAACGAGTCATACTCGGGAAGTAGGATCAGCAGAACCGGCTTGAGACCCCTTTCTTCTTGTTTCCAGGATGAAAAAAGGCAGTCACGGCTCTGTGGCGACCTGATCATCGTCTTTGGAGGAACCAACGACTGGGGACAGGCCGACCTGCCGGTAACCAAGGAGGTGTTCATCCAAGCATATGAGCAGTTGGTGACAGCCATGCTTGAGCGGCATTCAGCAAGCAAGCTCTACTTCTGCACTCCCCTGCAACGCACCGACAGAACCCTGGAGCAAGTGAACATGCACAACTGGAGTCAGCTTGAGCTTGCGCAGGTGGTACGCGACTGCGTTGCTCGCCATCCGAAAGCCAACCTTATCGACCTGGCAGCCTATCCCATCCACGAAGGGGACGGGATGCTGGCAGACAACCTCCACCCCACCAGACAGGGAATGAAAACCCTCTCACACCTAATTCAGCAGGGATTAGGACTGTAGCAGGGCGGGAAGCAACAAGGACCTGCAATAATCGAGCCCGGCCTCCACTAAATCAAAGGAGGCCGAGCTGATATTCCAATCGAGGAAGAGACCGCGAATCGCTCGGTTGAAGAAGTTTGCATACTCTGCACTCGTTTTCTCCTTCCGAAACAAGCCCGTCTCTTGCCCCTCCTCGATGATCGAGCAGATGAAGGTGTACCAGAATCGGCTTTGGTCGGTGATGACCTTGTCCGATCCCTCCTTGAGCACCTGATTGGCATACAGGACCTTCAGTGTCTCACAGCCGATGACATCGCGTACATACAGAAGCTGCAACTCGGTGAACCTGAGCAGTCGCCGTGGAGCAGAGGCCTGCTTGAGCACCTCTGCCTCAATGCTGCGGTAGTAGCCATCGATGGCCCAGAACTCCTCGACGATGATGTCGCTCTTGGTGCTGAAGTAGGTGTAAAAACTCCCCTTCGCCGTACCCGCATAATCGGTGATCTCCCTGATGGAGACCTGGTCGAAGCCCTTCTTCTTGAACAGCGTCAATGCACTTTCAAAAATCAGTTGCTTGGTTGCTTCTGCCTTGCCGTGCGGTTTGGGTTGCTTTGCCATTCCTTCTCCTCAGTCCAGAATCTTGCCGGGGTTCATTATGTACAGGGGATCGAAGGCCGCTTTCAAGGCCTTGAAGAGCTGATACTCCGCATCAGGAATCAACGCTTTCAAGAACCCTTTTCGCTTCAAACCGATACCGTGCTCCCCGCTGATCTTCCCTCCCAGCTCGCCGGTGATGAAGGCATAGAGCTCGGTAAGAAGCTTTGGTTCCAACTCCTTCCAATCCGTAAGGCTCATCTCCGGATCCTTGACGATGGTCGCATGGAGGTTCCCATCCCCGGCGTGGCCGTAGCAGGGAATCCTGACCTGATACTTCTCTTTCAGCTCCTGTAGACGGGGGAGTACGAGCGGGATGGAGGCGATGGGAACCACCACATCCTCAAGGCTCTGAACCGGACTGTAGACCTTGATCGCCTCGGCGATGTTGCGCCGCACCGACCAGATGCGTTCACGGGTGGTGGCATCCTCGGCGATGTAGACTTCCATCGCCCCCTGCCCGCTGCACAGATCCCCAACCTGAATCAGTTCCCGCTCGACAGTCTGTTCATCCGTTCCGTCAATCTCGATGAGCAGCATGGCACCCACCCCTTCAAGAGGCAGGCTCTCATTCAGGTAGGAACAGGACATCTCGATCGAGCTGCGGTCCATGAATTCAATGCTGGTGGGGATGATGCCCTGCTTCATGATCAAGGGAACCACCGCGATTGCCTGTTGGGCGGTGGCGAACGGTACCAAAAGATTGGAGGCGACTTTGGGCACACCCAGCAGCTTGATCGTTGCCTTGGTGATGATTCCCAGCGTCCCTTCGCTGCCGATGTACAGCTGCTTCAAGTCATATCCGCTCACATCCTTGGTCACCTTTCCGCCCAGTTCCACAATGTCTCCCTGCGGGGTGACCACCTCCAAACCCAAAATGTATCGACCGGTCACTCCGTACTTGACCGCCTTTCCTCCACCGGCATTCTCTGCAATATTGCCGCCTAAAAAACAGGTCTCAAGGCTCATCGGATAGCCTGCAAAGAAGAGCCCTCGGCTCTTCAATTGTTCATTCAGTTCGTTGGTGACGATACCGGCCTCGGCGGTGACCGTCAGGTTTGCCTCATCGATTTCCAAGACCTTGTTCATCTTTTCCACCGACAATACGATGCCCCCGAACAAGGGAATGGCACCACCTGAGAGGCCCGAACCCGCACCACGGGGTGTTACAGGAATACGTTCTCTGGTGGCAAGCTTCATAACCGCAGCAATTTGATCGGCCGAGGCCGGGGTGATTACCACCTCGGGACTGTGGGCATACTCCTCCTTGGAGGTTTCGTCATGACTGTAGTTTTCCATCCGCTCAAGGTCGGTCAGGAGATTGGATTTGCCAACAATCGCCTCAAGTTCACCGACCAGTTCCCTGGTGACGACTCCATATATCGAATTCATGCCTGCCTCCTTGCTTCCAGCCGCTTTTGAATCTCCGGCAGGATGGTGAATAAATCTCCGACCAGGGCGAAGTCTGCGAGATCGAGAATGTTTGCATGCTCGTCGTGATTGATCGCCACAATGCACTTTGCGGTCTTGATGCCTGCAAGATGCTGGATGGCCCCCGAAATCCCCACCGCCACATACAGGCGCGGTGAGACGGTCTTGCCCGAGAGTCCGACCTGATGGGGATAGGCCGCCCACCCGCGGTCCACTGCATCCCTGCTCGCTCCAACTTCCCCGCCGAGAGCCTTTGCAAGGTCCTCGACCAAGGTAAAGTTGTCCCGCTTCTTCAAGCCCTTACCTCCGCTGACAACAATCTCGGCCTCTTCAATGCTTGCATTCTGGCCTTCCAAACTCCTCAGTCCGAGCACCTCTACACATGCATTCTTCCAACTCGGAGATGGAGGAATATGCACAATCGTACCAACACGACTGCCGTCACGCATTGGTTTCTTGGTTGAACGAGGCCTGATGGTCGCCATCTGGGGGCGATGGTCGGGACTCTTGATGGTTGCCATGATATTGCCACCGATTGCAGGCCTGGTCTGCAGCAGATTCCCCGTTCCCGGCTCGATCGCCAGCTCGGTGCAGTCGGCAGTCAAACCGGCATGGACCTGGACGGCCACATAGGGCATCAAGGTGCGTCCGGTGGTGGTGGCCGCTGCAATCATCACCTGAGGCTTGTGCTCCTTGATCAGAGGAACCAACACGTTTGCATAGCTTTCGCACGTAAAGTCGGCAAGACACGGATCATCGGCAACGTAGACTACATCGGCCCCATGTTCGATCAGCGATTGCAATGCTGTCTCATCGATCCCATGTCCCAACACCACTGCTGCCAACGATACTCCCAAGCTGTCGGCAAGGGCCCTTCCGCGACCAAGGAGCTCGAGGGAGACATCCTTCATCCCATGCTCGGAATATTCACTGAGCGTCCAGACATCAGCCATGATGGGCACCTCCTTCACCAAGCAAATCCCGCTCGTCCAGAAATGCAATCAACCGATCCACAGCCGCGCCGAGGGAGGCATCGTCCTCAACCTTGGCGACAATGCAGTTTCGGCTGACCTTGGGAATCTCGATCTTGACGACCTTGGTCGGCGATCCCTTAAGACCGATGAACCGGCTGTCGGCCTCAAGGGCCTGGGCGTCCCAGACTGCGATTGAACTGGCCATCGCCCGCTTCTTTCCGCTGAGGGTGGGAAGGCGAACCGACGAGATTTCCTTTATGACGGTAAGGAGTGCCGGCAAGGTGGTTCTCACCTTCTGATAGCCCTCCTCGACCAAGCGCTCGGCGATAAGGGAATCAGCATGCACCTGCTCAATCTTTGATACATAGCTCAGAACCGGAAGACCGAGCCATGAGGCAAGAGCCGGCCCGACTTGGGCCGTGTCCCCGTCGGTTGCCCGCTCTCCGGTCAGAATCAAGTCAGGAATGCCAAGCTTCTTGACAGCCAGTGACAGGATGTATGAAGTAGCCCAGGTATCGGAGCCTCCGAAGGCCCGGTCGGTCAGATGCACGGCGTCGTCACACCCCATGGCGATGGCTTCCTTGAGCACCTTGACGGCACTTTGCGGCCCCATGGTGATGACGCTGACCCGTGCCTGATAGCGATCCTTCAATGCAAGGGCTGCACTGACGGCATACAGATCCAATGGATTGAGAATGGATGCAGAGCTCGACCGGATCATGGTGCCGGTCTGTTTGTCCATCTGTACATCACTGGTCTGGGGAACTTGTTTGATGGGAACGATGATATGCATGATACCCCCTCTTTTGCTCCATGGTAGAGTGGGTTTGATCAGAGGTCAACAAAAAAATGACCGCGGTCATTTTTTATTCCATACATCATCACCATACAAAGAACCGGGGCGTAAACCCCGGCTTAATACGAAAAAAAAGGCATGCACCAACTGCTACAAATTGGTGGGAATATAGCCTCCAAAAACCATCGGTAGGAAGAGGCTGATCTGGGGAATGAAGGACACGAGCAAAAGCGCTACGATCATACAGAGATAGAACGGAAGCGTTGCCTTGACAACCCTTTCCATGGAAATTTTTGCAACGGCCGAACCGATGAACAGAACAGCTCCTACAGGAGGAGTCAAGAGACCGATACCGCAGTTGAGCACCACCATGATGCCGAACTGAATCGGGTCGAGTCCGCAGACGCCGGTTGCGATGGGGAACAGAATCGGGGTGGCGATGAGAATGATCGGTGCCATATCCATGATTGCTCCAAGCACCAACAGAATGACATTGAGCAGGAGAATCAAAAGAATCCTGTTGCTGGTAAGGCTGGTGATGGCGTTCGCGGCAAGAGTGGGAACATGGAGAGTGGTAAGGCAGTAGCCGAAGACCGAGGAGGTTGCAATAAGGATGAGTACTATCGCCAGTGTTCCTACGCAATCATCCAATACCTTCCAAACGCCTTTCCACGTCAAACCCTTGTAGATGAAGACTGAGACAATCAGTGAGTAAATAACCGCAATGGCTGCTGATTCAGTAGCAGTAAAGAAACCGGCGACAACGCCGATGACAACGATGATGACTGCAGCCAAAGCCCAGAAGGATTTAGCAAATTGCACAAAGAAATTCTTGATACTGAACGCATCCCCCTTGGGATAGCCGCGCTTCACTGCAAAGATGTAGGACCCGATCATCAAGGTGACGGCGAGCAACGCACCAGGGAGGTAGCCGGCAAGAAAGAGGCTTCCAACTGAAATACCGCCGGCGGTGGTGGCGTAGATGACCATGTTGTGGCTGGGAGGGACAAGCAAGCCCTCGCAGGAACTGGTAATCGTGACTGCAGTGGAGAAGTCTGCGTCGTAGCCTTCGTTGACCATCATGGGAATGAGGATGGAGCCAAGTGAGGCTGTGTCGGCGGCAGCCGATCCGGAAATACCTCCGAAGAAGTACGAAGCCACGATGTTCACCTGGGCAAGGCCGCCTCTCATCCAACCTACGCAAGCATTGGCAAGGGCGATGAGTTTATCCGAAATTCCACCGGAACCCATCAACACACCCATGGTGATGAAGAAGGGAACCGCCATAAGGGAGAACGAGCTGATGCCCTTGACCATAAGACGGCAGATATCATTGAGGCTGTTGCCTTGGAAGAGCATGCAGAAAACCGAGGAGAGTCCTACGGCATATGCGATTGGGAAACGAAGAAGAATCATAATAAAAAAGCTTCCCAGGAGAATCAGAATTGCAATGCTGTTTGCGTCCATCAGGCTTTCTCCTCTTCCTTCATAAAGAAGGACTTCAAATGGTTGTACAGGGACTCCAGCTCAAAAATAATCATGGCAAGTCCAGCCAGAGGCACGGGGAAATACATCCAGAAACGGCTGAGCCAGGGAATGGAAACATAGAAACCCCTGCCACCAAGTGTCGTTGCATAGCGCCAGCCGACAAAGAGCATGATCAAGCCGAGACTGAGGACTGCGATATCAGAGAGGATGTCGAGAAACTTGATTGTACGTTTGGGAAGGTACTTGTCAAATGCCGTCATCCTGATATGGGAACCCCGCCTGATTGCAAGGGCGGCGGAAAGGACAGCCATATAGGACATGCAAGTCAATACCACCTCTTCCGACCAGGCAGGGTCCTTGAGGAACGGAACATATTGATTGAACATTCGGCCGGCTACTGCATAACTGGTGATCAGGATGTCTGCAATCAGCAATAATTTGCAGGCTATCATGACAATCCTGTCCGTCCAATCATATGCATGTTTGATTTTATCCATGGTTGTAAAGAACTTTGACATGGTGTATCTCCTGAGACTTGAAAAGGTGGGATTGAGTCTTCAATCCCACCGATACCTGACGTAAAAACCCTTACTTCAATGCCTTGATCTTCTGATACAGAGCAGCCTGGCTCTTGGTATTTTCTTCGATCACAGCCTTGCTGGCTTCAGCCCATTCAGCCTTGTTGGTGACTTCAACAATATTGGTGCCCTGTGCCTTGAGCGCTGCAAGCACTTCATTCTCGGCATTCTCGCTGATCTCGGCATTGTATGCCTGAGCAAGCTTGCCGGCTTCCATGATGGCGCTTCTCTGCTTCTCGGACAGCTTGTTCCAAGCATTGTCGGTGATGACAACCTGGATGGCTCCAAGGGTGTGGCCGTCAAGAATCATGGTAGGGGCAACTTCCTGGAAAGCGTTGGCCTTGTAGTTTGCAATCGGCTGCTCGGCGCCGTCGACAACACCGGTCTGCAGGGCGGAATAGAGCTCACCAAAGGATACTACGGTCGGGGAAGCCCCAAGGCCTCTTACCATGCCGTTCATAACGGGGTCGTTGGATACGCGAAGCTTCATGCCCTTGAGGTCACTCATCTTTGCAACTTTCTTTACAGTAAAGAAGTGTCTGAAACCTTCCTCACCATAGAAAACACCGCGGATGGGAAGACCGATGGTCTGGGGTTCGTTCAGGAATTCAGGAGCAAGGTCGGAGTTGGCAAATGCCCAGAAGTGAGCCCTGTTCTCGAAGGTGAACGGAATGGACAACAGCTTGGACTTATTGGCGCCATAGCTGGTGAGTGCGAATGCGGAGATTCTGGACATGTCGATCGAGGTACCACCACCGAGAATCGAGTCAAGAACGTCGTTCTCCGATCCAAGAACACCGGAAGCCTGGATGTCGATGGTCACCGTACCACCACTGAGTTTTTCGACCTGCTGCTTGAAATAGACACCGGTCTTACCAACGATGCTGTCAAGCGGGTTTACCTCGGCATAGACAAGCTTTACATTTTTTTCAACTGCGGGACCCGCAGCCGGAGCTTCTTGCGAACCAGCGGCAAATGCCATGGATGAACAGAGCACGAGCGCCAAAAGAACCAACATTACACGTTTCATAGGAGCCTCCTAATAGAAATTCGACCTGGTTACCACAGGTACATGAAAAATGTAAATCAGGAAAATCACGCACACAAGGAGCAGTCAAAGAAAGTACAATCTATCCAAAAAATTGAAAAAACTGTCTAGGTATCTCTAATCCTTTCAACAATTTCTCGTTCCTTCTGTCCCAGCTCATGGTACAGCGGCTCCATGGCTTGCTTCAATGCAAACATGTCCTCATCACTGGGAATGATGAATGTAACTCCTGATTGCACTGCCTTCTCATACGCCCGGTTCTCCTCTTCCTGCCAGAGTTTTCGCTCATACACCCCGCTCTCCCTTGCACATGCTTCGATAATCTCAACAAAGCCGGGATCGATGGCGGATACTTTCTTTTGGGCATCGGCGCTTATCATTACGACTTCGGGCAGCCGGAAGTGCTCATCCTGATAGAAATAAGGGGCCGCTTGGTTGTGGTCCATAAACACATAACTGGGAAGGTTGTTCTCCGCCCCGTCGATTCGTAGTTTCTGCAATGCAGAATAGACATCCCCATAGGGAATCTGCACCGCCTCGGCACCAAGCAGTTCGATGGTACGACTCATCATGTCATTCTCCTGGACCCTTATCGTAAGGTCCTGAAGGGAAGCAAAGCTGGAAATCGGAGTTCTTGTGTAGAAACTCCTGGCTCCGGCATCGTACCAAGCCAACCCAATAATACCCTTGCCCGACATTTCACGCAGATACATGTCACCGATATCCCCGTCCAGGACCCTCCACATATGCTCGCTGTCGGTGTACAAGTAGGGCAGTTGGAGCGTCCAGAGCTCTGGAAAGAAACGGGAGAGCGTGCCCAGCGAGAAACGGGACATATCGATGCCTCCATAGGTCATCTGCTCCATCACACTGTTCTCCGACCCCAATACACTATCGGGGTAGATCCTGATCTCTATCTTCCCCCCAGTCCGCTCTTTCACAAGTTCAGCCATATATTTGGCCGCTTCAACAGTGGGGTAGCCGGTACTCTGGTTATCGGCATAGCGGAGCACCAACTCGGGATGGCTGGGCTCCTCCTTGCGGCAGGCAAAGAAGATGCAGATGAGCAACAATGCAACAAGCAGGACTTTCTTCATTTTCTCACTCCCCCACTTACTTGTCTTCGGTATTCGGTTGGGGTAAGCCCCGTATTTTTCTTGAAGGCACGGGTGAAATAGCTGGAACTGTCGTAGCCGACCATCGAGGCGATTTCCGAGGCCGACTTGAAGGGATCGCACAGATAGTCCTTTGCCGCCGAAATCCTGAGATTTGTGATGTAATCGAGGAAATTGACCCCGGTGCAGCGTTTGAAGATGCAGCTCAGATACGATGCATTGATATTGAGCAGGCTGCTTACCGAATCCAAGGATAGGTCGTAGTTCATATAGCTGTGTTCCAGATATTTCTTTACCTTGGCCATCATCAGGGCGGCCTTGTCGGAAACCTCATCCACTTCCAGACAATCGCCTTCAGGCGGACGGACAGCCTTCAGCTGCCGCTCGGCTTCCACCTGGCTGATTGCGCGCTTTACAGCCCTCAGCACATCCTCCTTATCCACAGGTTTGAGAATATAGTCGATGGCTCCCAGCTTTACAGCTTCACGGGCGTAGGAGAATACACTGTAGGCCGTTATGAAAATAATACGGCACAAGGGCTTGTCCGCCAGAATCCTTTGGGCGGCTTCCAAACCGTTGAGAGCCGGCATCTCAATATCCATAAGAACGACATCCACATCGTACAGGGAGGCATACGTAACGGCCAACCGCCCGTTTTCCACCTGATACAGTTCCAGGAGGGGATTGGGTGAGAGTATTTTATACAGAAGCTCTCGTTCGACACTTTCGTCATCAACTATCAGTATCTTGATCATCCTCTTCCTCCTCCTTTTTCAGTACCAATGGCATTTCGATAGAGATTGTTGTGCCATACCCTTCCTCGGAACTCACCTTCAGGGAACACCGGGCATCCAGCAGCTTCAATCGGGCGGCGACGGTATACAAACCTATATGCTCTCCAGTGACCGGAGAGTCGAGCAGCCGGGAACGAAGCGCTTCCAAGTCCTCGTTCTTCATCCCCACCCCGTCATCCCTGACCTGTACGAAGAGGATACCATCCCTCTCTTCCAAGGTAAGCCAAACGCTGCCGGCACTCTCTTTCGGACCAAGCCCATGCTTGAAGGAGTTCTCCACCAAAGGTTGGAGAAAGAAGGATGGCACCAGCGTCTCGGTCAACACCAAGGAGGGAGAGATATCCCAATAAAGCGACATCTTCTCTTTGAACCTGGCTTTGTAGAGGCTGTAGTACTCATCCACAATCTGGATCTCCCTCGAAAGCGGAACCTGCACCTCATTGTCGGCGAGTGCGTACCGGAACAGACGGGCAAGGGAGGAGAGCAATGCATCGGTTTCTTCAGCATTCTCCTCCTGGGCGGTGTATTTGATCACATTGATGGTGTTGAAGAGGAAATGGGGGTTTATCTGGCTTCGTAGAAGCTGCAGCTTCTCTCGTTCGAGCAGATTCTGCATAGCCAACGCCTCAGTATTTTTCTTGTGAATCTCCTTCTCCATCTCATTGTTCGCCGTGAGCAATCGCACCTGGTTGCGCATCGCCTTCTTCATCTCATTGAACGCCCGGGCCATATCCCCGATTTCATCCTTGCGATGCACCGAAATCTCGGGCCTGTCATAATCCCCCGCGGTTATCGCCTTGGAGGAGCGCGCCATCTCCTGGACAGTGGCGAGTATCCGAATCACTTCCTTGAAAGCGGCGAAACCGAAGAGAATCATCACAAGAACCGTAAGGCCGTATACCGCGTCCAAATCATCGTTGAGCCGTATCAACCTGTCGTAGGCGGATTGGTTGTCCATGATGGCCCGTTCGATCAGCTGCTGCACGTAGAGGTAGAGGTAGTTGAGGCTTGGTTCGAGATTGGAGTAGTACATCGTCGACGCCTTGTCGATGTTATTTTTAAGCAGTTGGTCCTGCATGGTCGAAAGATAGGTGCGATAGTTGTTGTAGGTGGTATTCACCGCCTGCACCAGAAGGTACTGCTCCACCCCGATGCTTGCAATATCGGTGTCGATTTGTCCAAGACTGTCCTGGGAAATCTCATTTTCCCGTCTCAGCTCGGAGACCAGGGCTGCGATATCCCCGAAATCCCACCGATAGGAAGAAAGCACATCCCTTGTCTGTCCCAAGGAGTTGAGCAACAGGCTGATCTTCTGCACGTTGCCCGAACTCTTCTGTATCGGGTCCATTATATATTTTCCCTGATAGGCTGAAATTGCCAGCTGCAGGAATATGAAGAGGATGAATACAATGAGAAAGAGAAAGATCCTGTGGAAGAGATTCAGATGAATGCCTTTTTTCGTATGTGTTTCCATGGGTATCCGAATTATACATGGAAGCGGCAGGATAGATACAGTCATTTTTATTACAGAATGTGCTTAGATACCGGATTTAGGGTTTTCATTGGGAATGAAAAGAAACCCATTTCGTGGTATAGTGACGGCATGACCATAGCAGTAAAACTCAGTGAAAACCACTTCAGACAATTTCTCATCTTCAATATCATCAGGCGCCTCAAGCTCTATAGAAGCCCTCTCATCTTCGCCTCCATCCTCACCGTCTCTGCAATCATCAGTTTTCTGATGCACCACGTCCAAGGGGCCATTCTTTTGGGGACCGTGCTGCTGGTGGTTGGGTTGGGAATGCCGATCGTATATTTCACAACGTTCTTTGCATCCTTGAAAAAGCAGGTAAAGCTGCAGAACCTGAATCCACCCCGACTTGTCTACACGCTGCAGTTTTCGCAGGACTCGGATGTACTGGACATCTTCAACGAGAAAGAGAAGGCAAGCTATCGGTGGCAGGATGTATACCATGCGTATTTCGAGAAGGAGAGCATCTACCTGTTCCTGACCAAGGACAAGGCGTTCCTACTCCCGCATG
>Ga0228535_1000742_pt1 | contig 76471 bp, 72 predicted proteins | sample SJ1metagenome_FD_168457 | JGI IMG/M metagenome (GOLD analysis project Ga0228535, IMG submission 168457) | Enriched culture of PCE-dechlorinating microbial communities from Ithaca, New York, USA - SJ1 | ecosystem: Engineered > Modeled > Simulated communities (microbial... > Unclassified | place...
TTGGCGTCCAATGAAACGATTCGGGCCGACATCGCCATGAGCGACGAAGACGAAAACATCTCGGACAAAACTATTTTACAGTATCTCCGAGCATTAAATCGGATTTTCGTTACGGACAACCTTCCTGCCTGGAATCCGGCGCTTCGCTCAAAAACCGCAATCCGAACCTCTTGAAATCAAACTGGGCAAGAAAGAAATCGAAGAAGGCGCAAAGCACCTCATTAAACTGAAAAGCAAAATCAACACAACAAAGATGAAAGAACCTTCTTTATCTGGAATGGCATATCTCCCACGGCCAATCCTACGCAACGAACCTCTGGCAACCGTCTCATGCAAACGCCACAGAATCGTGGCATTCAGGGTTGAAGGTTTAATGGAAGCGATAAATGATCGAATCTCCTCTACTGTAAAGCTTTTCCTGTTAATCGTGCAAATCCTGTTACTTGTCCTTAGAAAATATGGAAAGCTTACTATTCAAAAGACCTTAGTAATTCTAATAGCGTATCGGATTTTACCGGGGCGGATGCAAAAAAGATCTTCGCTTCGATGCCGATTCCTTCACGGGCTTCGATCGATAAATATTTGTCAGCCATGGTAATCGAGTGATTTTTTAAATCTTCGTTTTCGCCCAGATAGCGAATTTTAAATCGTAGTCCTGCAGGTGTAATAGCCGCTCTCATCGATGTAGGGGCAATGACTGTTCGGGAGGAGAGAGATTCAGGAATACTCTCCGCAATAGACCCCGAAACAAGGCGAGAAAAATCGATACTCAATTGAACCGTAGATTGAGACTCATCAATTTCAAGGACTGGCGAGATAGGACGAATTTCGTGTCGCGTTTCGCATGAGGCAATAAGTAGGATTAGATCCTTCATCAGTACTCTGGCTTCATCTGAGCTACCACCTATGGTAACAATAATCCTTCGCTCTTCTACAACTATCCTATCGATGATTTTAACTTTTCCATGTATCTCAACTTTTCCTAAAGTAAAGACAAGTCCCACACTCCCCGATGGAGGTGGTACGTTCAGTTTTGCGCAACCATATTTATTGATAATCGCGGTTGAAAATGAGTCGAGCATCAAGGCCATGAAATCCAAAGAATCAACGGGGAACAAATCGATGAGCGTCGACCTGAGGTCTATTATTTGCATAGTTCCGCTCCTAAAGACGGCGCAACCGTCGAGACATTCATTTGGACGATTGCATAGCTTGCTGAATTAGCAGCAAAAGCATCTGAATAACTCGGCTGGCTATTTTTTGCCCAGATACTTGCGACCTGAGTAGGTTGCTGCCAGGGCCCTCCTTCAAATTGCGATGATAATGTAAATGTCGCCAAGGAGAGTTGTTTGACCGCTTTATCGATAGAATCTGCGTAGAGGTTTCGCTCGATCAAAGATGTGAGAAACTGGTTCAGGGAACAGCCCTCCTGGCGTGAGCGCATTGTGGCCATCCGATGGGTTTCGGGTGAAAGCCTCAACGATATGTTGCCCTTGAATTCTCTTTCCGAGAGGGGAATCGGAGCTTCCCTCCCCTCCTCAGCAAGAATGCCAACCGCTTCTTCGACAACGGATCGGATTGCCGCGTATGCTTGTTCTGGGGTCGTGCCATCGGCGCTGAGATAAGGGAATTCCGCAACGGAACTTATAAACGCCGCATCTTCTTCTGAATAATGAAGATGAAATTCATACTTATCTATAATATCCATTCGAATCACCCTTCCTCATTTCTCCGCTTTAGGAGAGCTGCGACTTGTCTTTGCTGATAGCGCTTCGCATCGCCGCTCGGTCCGCTTTGAATATTGACAATCCCTCCCGCATACGGATCTTCGTAGAATCTATGACTGGTAGCATTTTCTCTCTTGAAAACAAAATAAGTATCACAGATGGCCTTCAGCACCTCGTATTTGACGACTCCTCGCTCCAATCTGGAGATGGATTCTCCAAGATCGTACTTTGGCACTGGACGCCTCCTATAATGATAGCACTATTGATACTATATGGCAATAATTATTTTTTATTATTTTGGACAGGATACCAAGACGATCAGGATTCACAGGCCAATTTTATACTAAAGAAGACCTGCGATTCATGTCTGAAACACAGTTATCCTATCATCAGGTATCGACATCTTTTCAACAAACGCCTTTATACCCTTTATCGACCTGGAATCGTGCCAGCAGAAATACCATCCTGGATTATCCGTATTCTTGATAATCTCTTTAAAATATGGATAGTCGACATCCGATAAGGAATGGCCAATTACCACAATCCGACGTATATGACCAAGCCCATCGAATATAGATCGATATTTCTTTATAACATCGGAAGTTTTCTTTGCTGAATTAGAATAGTATTCTTCAATCAATCTTGCCGTATTGTCGATAGCGTCATATCGCGTCTGGCTCTTCCAGTTGCCTTCGCTCTCATCCTTGAGGAAATAGGCTAGGTAGACAGGGTTATCGTTGCGGTACTTTCGCCCCTTTCTGCCGTACCTTATAGGTTGGTACTCCGGCTTATCTTTATTCGCTCGATACCATTCTTCAAATACTTCGTCTTCATTTCGTCCGTGCCCTAGGACCAGCTGCTCTCTCTTGTTCCTTCTGTCGCCGTGAATGTAGGTAATAGATTCCTTTGGCACTCCGTAAATTGTCTCAAGAAATTCAGTATAATTGAAGTTGATATAGGGTGCCTCTGAGCTTATCAGCGATTTTAGCGGCTTTTCGATACTGTCCGCTTTCAGCGAATTGACCCACTTTCGGAATCGTTTTGGCAATTCCTGGGTAAGTACATCGACAGGTTTGGCTGCGATCTCTTGAGCCGCAAAGAAATCAGCCGCTGAGAAGTCATCATCATCTTCATCGAGCACATTGAAGTTTTGGAGCCAATCATCAAGCGTACCCATCATCATCTCTCGATCAAGGTACGCCAAGTTATTCTCGAAATCTCCCCATATATCTGCTTTATGGACATAATGACGTGTTGCGGGCTGATGGTATCACGGAAGTCATAGTAGCTGGACTTCACGCCGTGCATCAGGTCAAAACCGTTGCCGATGATAAACAGCGTGTCTTGGTACAGCCCTGCCAATTCAGTGCTTAGGTCCTCTAGTATCGATTGTCTATACGGAAGTGCTGACAACAATACGACTATCATTTCTTTTCTATCGCCACTACTTCTTTCTCTCTTCGGAAACCAACATTTGATTGGACATCGAGAATTCATATAGAACTGAAATCAATACTTTCGCCACACCATCCTGTCCACGACGCTGGTGTAGCTCTGGATGATCTTTATCACTTTGGCACTCACATTCAAATCCATATAATCCGGCACGGGCGTGCCCAGGTCGCCGTTTCTCACCATGTCAACGGCGAGATCGACGGCCTGCAGCACCTGTTCCGTCGTGATGCCCGCGAGCACGAAGTTCCCCTTGTCTAGAGCCTCGGGCCGCTCCGTGGAGGTACGAATGCAAACTGCGGGGAAAGGAAGCCCAATCGAGCTGAAAAAGGTACTCTCCTCTGGCAGGGTCCCACTGTCCGACACCACTGCGAAGGAATTAAGTTGCAGGTTATTATAATCGCTGAACCCCAGGGGCTTGTGCCGCACGACCCGTCGGTCAAAGACAAATCCGCGCTTTTCGATAAACTTGGCGCTTCGGGGGTGGCAGGAATAGAGGATCGGCATATTGTATTTTTGCGCCAAGGCGTTTACCGCGTTCATAAGACTCAAAAAATTGGTCTCCGTATCGATGTTCTCCTCCCGGTGTGCCGAGAGCAGAATATATTTATGAGGCTCCAATTTTAATTCTTTGAGCACACAACTATTCTTGATTTTCGCAATAACTTTAGTAAGTATTTCTGCCATCGGAGATCCAACTACAAATGTGTACTCCGGCCTTACGCCAGTACCCAGAATATATCGTCGCGCATGCTCTGAATAACAAAGGTTAACATCACTTGTTACATCGACAATACGCCGTATTACTTCTTCTGGGAGGTTTTCATCTTTACATCGGTTGCCTGCTTCCATGTGAAATACTGGTATTTTCAACCGCTTTGCTGAGATAACACAGAGACAGGAATTCGTGTCACCTAACACAATAAGCGCATCCGGCTTGACTTTCCGCATTAGCTCATAGGACTTGGCAATAACATTTCCCATGGTTTGTCCGAGGCTATCGTCTACAACCTCCAGATAGTAGTCCGGCTCACGCAGACTGAGATCCTCAAAGAATATCTTATTAAGCGTATAGTCATAGTTTTGGCCGGTGTGGACCAGCACATGGTCGAAGTATCTATCGCACTTTTTGATAATCTCGGACATCTTGATGAGTTCTGGTCGTGTACCTACTATAGTCATCAATTTTAGTTTATCCATATGATCAAACCTTTTTCAAATTATAGTGAGGATATAAATCAGAATGTTTCTTCGTCCATTCTGCAAGTTCTTGAATCATCTTTTCGTAGTCAGGGATCAAATACGAAAATTCGAACCTTGTTCGCCTCAGTGATTTATCAACAACAAGAGAGTCAGAAGGGTGGATTATCAGAGTATTATCACGAAAATACTTATTGAACAAGCAAAGAAGATCAAATTTACTGATAGCTTCGTCCGGTACCGTATTGAACAGGCCATGGGCTTTTTCCTTTGCAACTACTTCCATTGTTTTTGCAAGTTGAAGCGTAGTCTGGCCTGTCCATAAAACCTTTCGGTATCCATTGATTTCGCCTGTTTGCTTTAAGAACCAATTCAACAACCCAATTCCGTTCGGGTTAATATCAGGTCCTACAATCGAATTCCGTAAAGTTATATTCTTTTCATCTTCAATTTCCCCTAAAGCCTTGGAACGGTCATAGAATGTCTCTCCGTCCCGGAAATCACTTTCAGTATATTGCCCCTTCTTTCCGGAGAAAACACAATCTGTACTCATATGGATGATTTGTGTAGATGTTCCTTCAGCAATTTCTGCCAAAAAATAGGGCAAATAAGAATTTAGATATACAGCAAGTGCCTTGTTCTGTTCGGCAAATTGATTCAATAAGCCAATACAGTTGATGATAGAATCAAATCTATTTTCCCCAATAATATCAATTAATTGTGCTGCCTCTCTGGCATCCCCCACAACAGAAGGAACCAAAGTCGACTTTTTCCGATCAAAACCCAAGACATCGTGCCCCTGTTCATGTAAATACAGAGAAATTATATGTCCGGCCATCCCGTTACAGCCAAGCACTAAAAACTTCATTTTTCATTCTCCCAACTGGCCAGCTCTTCCTGAATGTATTTAAGTTTTAGCAATTTCCCTTTTATTTGCTCGACATCTAGTTGTATTGTGGTATTCGAGTTGAACTCGGTAAGCGTATTACGTTCTTTATTGCCCGTAATAAAGTACTTATCATAGTTCAGGTCCCTGTTGTCAGCGGGAACGCAATAGAAATCTCCCATGTTCACAGCACAGGCACATTCCTCGTTGGTGAGCAATGTCTCGTACATCTTCTCCCCGTGGCGGATGCCGACCTGTTTGATCTCATTATTGGCATGGAAAAGCTCTTTCACTGCTTGGGCCTGGTCACCGATGGTACATGCCGGTGCTTTCTGAACTAGAATGTCACCTGCTTGTGCATGCTCGAATGCATACAGGACAAGGTCAACGGCTTCCTCCAAGCTCATAATGAACCGGGTCATCTTTGGTTCAGTGACCGTCATGGGCTTTCCTTCTTTGATTTGATCGATCCACAGTGGGATGACCGATCCTCGGGAACACATTACATTCCCATACCGAGTACCACAGATCAGGGTCTTGTCAGGATCAACGGTTCTTGACTTAGCAATGAAGACCTTTTCCATCATTGCCTTGGAGATTCCCATGGCGTTGATCGGATAGGCTGCTTTATCGGTGGAAAGGCAAACGACCTTTCGGACACCAGCATCAATACACGCAGACAAAACATTCTCAGTTCCCAATATATTCGTCTTGACCGCTTCTATCGGGAAGAACTCACAGGAAGGGACCTGTTTCAAGGCAGCGGCATTGAATACATAGTCCACCCCATTCAAGGCATCCCTGATGCTACGGTAATCCCGAACATCACCAATGTAATACTTGATATTGGGATTGTTATACTCATGCCGCATATCATCCTGTTTCTTTTCATCACGGCTGAATATCCTGATCTCCTTGATGTCTGTGTCTAGAAACCGGTCCAACATGGCATGTCCAAAAGAACCGGTACCACCTGTAATTAATAAGGTTTTATCTTGGAATATCATATATTCACCTTTCTTAATATTTAAGAGTTTCTTAAGAACCCTGTTTTCTCTCTTTCAGTAATTCTTGGTTGCCATACTTGCGCCACAAATGCTTGTCTGGCCATCTCAAGAATAGTATAAAAAATCGACACAAAAAAGGCTTCCGCCTTCCTCTTGATGATAAGCGCGACTCGCACTGGCAGTCCAGCCGACCATTTTTCACTACAAAGAGGCTTCGAATACTTTTCTTCGACTTCGTCCCAGGAAATCAGACCCGCCAGAACAACCCATCGATTCTGCCTATTGAGCGTTCCTCCAAATACCATATCGAATGTGTCAAATTCAACTTCTTTCTCAGGTATTCGATATATCATTCCCTTTCAAATGCACGCCTTTTTGTTGACCTTTCCCCTTGTTTTCCGTGCACTCCATAAGTGAATGGGCGTGAATGAGTTTTGTACTTCAATAAACGTACTTTCTGAACTCATCATTCAAAAAAGCCGAGAAATCTAAATATGTCTGTCCTGGTAGCATATGGCAATGATCCTTAAAATGCTTAGAATTATCAATTGTCGCATAGTGTTCAAAGTAATCTAAAAGAATGATATTGCCTCGGCCTTTGCAAAATAAGCTTTCAGTAAAAATTGACTTCATAGCCATTATCATTTCTTGATTGTTTTGAATAAATATGGGATGAAAAGGAAACACAACAACCACAATTTTCGCATTTCGGTTTTGGGAATTAATAAGATCAACCATCTTACCCCAGATCAATTTATTTTCTTCTAACGTTTTTTCATACAATTTTGTCCAAATGCTAGGCTTTATCGAAGCTACATCCTCTATTATTGGATTTTGATGTTTCCGGGCGCTTAATAAAACATATTGCCTGAATAACGAAGTGAATACTTTCTTTACGGCTACATTCCCAGGGACTCTGTTTATAATGGAATTGACCGATTTCGAATATGCGTTTTTTAATATGCTTTTCCTATCCTTGAAGCCGGAAACACCCATTTGAGAAAAATGCTGATACTCATTTATCCGTATTCTCTCATTTTCCAGTCTTCCATAATTATGAAAATCATTATAATTACCAAGCAGGTTGATTTTGCTCTTTATCATTTTTTTACTCATTGATAAATCGTAATTGAAGTAATAATACGGCATTTCAAAGAAGAAATATTGAGCCGACTGAAACGTATGCTTGTCATTTTCTGCAAGGTATTGCAGCGTTTTATAATGGAAAAAAAGATCGGTGCTTCCGTCACAAAGCTTTATCAGTGGCTTATCCAGCAGTGGTGTAAGCAAAGAGCTCTGAGAATGAGACATCCCTAAGAAGTATCCGGAATATTTACCATGCATATTTGCGCGTATGCTTCTGGCGTCCCATTTGTCAACACAGATATAATCCGCGTAATCAAGTATCTTTTCCCGAGAAACCACCTTTTTCAGATTATCCAGGTGCTCACTTTCCTGTTTATCATTAAGAACGACCACATAATCAAATTGCATATCAGCTAAAACTGATTCCAGATTATCTTTCAAAGCATCAATGTGTCTTATGATCAAATACGGCTTTTTTAGCTCGGAGGTAAAACGCTTTCGGAGCTTTTCGTCCGTTCCATATGTAACGAGCCTGATAGCAGAACTTGACATGGATTAATCCCTTTCCAAGGGATCCCAAGTATATATCTTTTCCTTAACGTCGTCCAACTCCAGATTCAAGTGGTTGGCGATGATTATATTCGACATTCGCTTAAACTCCTCCATAATGCGTATCCGATGAAGTGAGAGAACGGCACCGAACCTTATTGAACTAGTATCTCTATTTTATCTCTCATATCTTATATAGGCTATATATATTTCACACTATTTTCATATTTATAAGAAGACAATGCTTGCTGGCCTATGTATTTGACCAACTTTGGTTCGAACTCCTCTTTTCGTATGTATTCAAAATTTCACATATTTTTACTGCGCTGTCTCCCTTACCGAAGGGGAAATAATCTGGATACCGTACCGGAACCACATTTAGCTTGTCGAGTATTTCCCTCTTGTCGGGACTTGAAAGCTGATTCATATTTCCTTTAAGGGTTTCAGGCCACCATGCATAGTCGAATATAGTAACGCATTGTTTGCCGGCGAAAAATGCTTCCCTTTGAAGACCCCCGGAATCGGTCACTACCTTTTTTGCCCCTTTCATCAGCGCAACCGATGAAAGGTATCCCACGGGTTGGAGAAGTTTTATCTTTTTCAATCCCAGCCTACTAACTATCTCCTGAGCACGTACCTTGTTCCGCGGATGGACGGGGTAAACTGTTGGGTACTCTAGCTCCTCCAAGGCGGATAGGATTTCCATTAGCGGCTTGTCTGAGCCAGCGTTCTCTTGACGATGGCAAGTCAGGTAATAATAGTTATCTGGAATACTGGCCGGTTTTCCGGACTGGTCCAGCAGGTCACCTCTGTCTTTCAGTCGCGCCGAGTTGGAATACAGTAAAAAACTGTCATACATCAAGTCTCCGACAAAATATGAATACTTATCAAGGCCCTCTTTTTTCAGGTTCTCCATTGCGCTTTCAACGCAGGCAAACAGCAGCGTCGAAACGTGGTCCGATACAGTTCTGTTGATATCCTCCGGGTTTGACAGTCGCCCTCTTGTGTTTCCGGCTTCAATGTGCGCAACCGGGATTGACAGCTTCACTGCAGCCAACGCTCCAGCCATGGTCGAATTGGTATCACCGTAGACGATTACCATATCTGGCTTTTCATCCATCAAAACTTTTTCAATCTCAATGAGCATTTTCCCTGTCATAAGACCATGACTTTCTCCGGAAATGCCAAGGTTATACTTTGGGCATGGTATTTCAAGCTCCTTAAAAAAAATATCCGACATGTTTGCGTCATAATGCTGGCCGGTATGAACAAGTATTTCTTTATGAACGCCCATCAAATGCTTAGATAGGATTGCTGCCTTTATAAACTGAGGCCTTGCTCCAATAATAGTCACGATTTTCATATTATTAATCTCCGCTTATCAACTTTGAATACGCATCAATGAGTGTGCGGCGTTCCTTTTCCCAGCAAAGCTCTGTTTTTGCAATTTTGAGATTTTCCTTAAACCTTCTGTAAATCTCTTTATTATTACGTAATTTTTCGATGGCACTGCGTATACTTTCCGCATTGTCAGGGTCAACAAGCAATCCTATATCATATTTTTTGACCAGACAGGCAAGCTCAGGAAGGTCACTGCATATAAGCGGCGTTTCGGCCTGAATATTTTCGAAGAATTTGTTGGGCAATACATAATAATAATTCCTCGTGGCCGCCGGATGAATAACAAGCCCTGCATCTGCCGCCCCTACATATTTCCAAAGCTTATCAAGAGGGACGGCAGGCAGTACGAGCATCCGGTCTGAGACAGCCAATTTTTTTGCCATCTGCAATATTTTCTCACGGTATTTTGGCTCTTGCGCGTCTCCAACAATTACTAACAAAACGCTTTCAGTTTTTGTCAGGACATTCATTATTATTTCAAGGCCGCGATTTTGCGCAATATACCCATGGTACATGATAATAAATGTGTTTTGGTTCATGCCCATTTGTTCAAGCCACCGGCGATGTATTTCCTCGCACATTCCTTCGTCTATATTCCATAGATTTGGGGTGTTCCTAATGACAATGGGCCGCGTTTTCAGTTTGTGAATTTTTGATACTTCATCGGCGATACTGTCGTTAATCATAATAACAAAAGCGCATTGCTTAATAAGGAAGCGCTCCAGATGCTTTATCCAGAAAAGGGTAAACCTGCTTCGATCAGGGCTTCTGGCAAGCTCAAATTCATGGGAATCATATATCAGCTTGGGCCTTTTGTTTTTCGGCTCATACCAACAAGACAGATAACCAATGAATAGAGCAATAAAATCGTGCCCGCTTATTACATCAGCCTTGAATTTTTTCACATAATGTGCCCATTTAAAAACCGATACGACTCTGTTCAGGTTGTTAAAGTATTTGTTGCTGCCAAGAGGACGTGTAGAAAATCTGTATACATCAAATCCGGCTACAGAGTCTTTGCGGAATTTATCTCTGGCACCGCCTTTTGCCATAACGCATATGTTGAAGCCCGCTTCTTTAGCGGCAGACAGCTCACGCCTGTCCCGGCTAGCGTTCTTCCATTCCTGTATGACAATTTTTAATAATTTTTTTGACATTGTTAACTCCTGACCGGTAAAAACTCAACTATTAACCTTTTTTAATAGACTACCAAACCTGCAAATGACAGCTTTCATATACTTTGGGAATAAAAAATAATTAATTCCACAGAGTAAGATACCATTAATTACAAAGCAGATACCTGTTATAGCAAAAAATGATACTAAATCAGTTATCAATGATGCCGCTACCTGATTTTCCACAAATGAAATCAAAACGAAACAGACAATATTGGGAATAAACATCAGGATCAGAGTTTTTGGTGATTTGTGTAATATATTCCTGCGAGCGTAACTAATTTCAAACAAGGCAAGCACTATGCTCGTGGCTGTGTTAGCAAGAAGTATTCCGTAAAGCTTCCATAGCAGAGCTCCAACAATAGTTGCCGGCACGATCACTCCCAATGCAATAAGCTGTATTTTCTTTTTTACTTTGAAATATCCGGACAGCTCTATTAACAGCCCGCTGGGAATATGAACAAACTGAAAAACAAGATTCGCGATTAAGAGAAGCGCAATTTCTGGCTGAATATAGTCGACATCAGAAATACCCAACGTATATACTTTTACAAACGGAATAATGAAAGCATAGGTAGTAGAAAAAAGCAATGTTACAAGGAATATTGTTATGAACTCAAATTCGTCAAAAACCGTTTCAAGTCTTTTGCTGTCGCCGACAGCAATTACTTGACCTAGTGCGTTCTTTGGAGAATTCAAGAAAGCATAGACTACGTTCTGAATCATGGACGTGACACTACTATATACTGAATACACGCTGGTAAAAATCGTGCCTACAAAAGTCGATATGAAAAATACCGCTGAAGATTGATATATCAGCCCGGTTATCGTACTGACTATAACATCCTTTGTGCCCCTGATAAGACTAAAGTCAGGGGGCATGTTGTAGCGAATGTTTCTATACAGTTTCCTTGCCAATACGGAAATGATCAGTGAGGATAAAACGGTGAATACGGTATAATTCAAACGGACGAGAATAATATCTCGGGTGTATTTTACGATGAACACTGCGCATATATGGGCGGCTACATTACAGGCGGAGATAATAAACGATACTATATATTCAGATTGTGACACCTGAAATAACAGCCTGTATTTACTTATGAAAGTAGTATTGAAGGTGGTTGCGAAAATTGACAGGAGCATTACAATAACGACTGTAAAATAGCTCAGGCTAGTCTTAATAAAAAAAGCGTAACCAAAGCAAAATAGCGTCCCAATCAGAAACATCGTTATGCCGATTCGGTAAAACGCATTACTCGTTGTAGATACTATTTTGCTAATTTGTTCATAGTCTGAGGTCTCATATGGCTTGTACAAGGCGACTAAAGACGCCAGTGTAAAACTTCCCTCAAACACAGTAAGCAGTGATAATACCTGTGATACTGTAGCATTCAGACCATTATAATCCGAACCTATGTATTTGAGCACAGCGCGGGTTACAATCAGCGACGCCAAACTGGATATCGTAAGACTGGTCAGATTTGCGACTGCATTCAGGGCTGTTCTTTTCGTTCTGTTTATGTTTTTCAAATCAATTTTCCAATGTGCTTTCGATGATTTCCACTATACGGCTGCTAACACTGTCTGACAAAAAATCGAGCATTCTTTTGGTCAGCATTTTTTCGCTTAAAGCGGTACCTCTGTTTTTCTGACAAAAATTTATAAAACGACCAACAAGTGCGCTGCTAGTTTCTTCGTACATACCGATATTCAGAAAAAGGCCATAATGCTTCAGATACCAAAGGCTGGTATCTTCTTCCGAATAGCTGAAGTTGACAATTGGCTTTCCCGTACCCATATAATCAAACAGTTTGCTGGGCGTCTGGTTATATACCGCGTTTCCAATATTGACGAGTATATCGGCGTTATCCACAGCCTTATCGCATTCATCTTTAGTTACCTGCCCATGAAGGATGACTTTGTTTTTTATATCAGGGTAAGCTTCCGTGAACATCCCGTGGTCATAGCCGTAAAGATGGAGAACTACCATGCCTTCAGGTATAACAGACAGTATCTCAAACAGTTTCTGCGGCGAGCGGTAAATGCTGTCAAGGCCACCGGTATAAATCAGACTTATGGGATCGGTGGATTTCCCTCCGGTCTTATGTGGGCAGACATGGAGACGCATATTTGGCATTATCATTTGGTATACCCGTTGGGAAATCCCATTGCGTAGACCATTTCTTTGATTGTAATCGTCTATCTCTTTTTGAGATATCAGCACATCGACATTTTGGAAGACTTTTTTTTCCAAAGAAGCCTTATTCTCCGGCGTCTCATAGCTGTCAAATAAATTATACGTATACGGATCCATTTCAAATGCGACCCATCGAAGCTCTGGAACGCGTTGCTTCAGCATGCTGGCCAGTTGATGAGACGAAAATGGAGCTGATACAGACAGAATGCAGCTTATCTGCTTTTCTTTAATAATTCTCAATGCGGCATTTTTCATTCTTTTGCATGAAAAGCTGGCTCTGAATTTTTGGAAATGCTTATTATAGCCATAAACCGCGTCCAACGCTTTCTGACATAAGGCTGCACATATCCTAACAAAACCCCGTTTCCCGGAATTTTTTTGGTCAAGCCAAGTTTGATATATCCAGTAAGAAAAGAGATATTTTCGCACGATTTGAACATTATTAAATATTTCTTTTTTGAGGGCTCTGTGCTTTGTTCTCACACAAAGCACATTTACACTGAACCCGTTCTTAATAAATTTCTCAATTATTGGCTGCATACACATAGTCGTAGCGCGTGTATCCGGATAATACATGTCAATAAGCAGCAACAGTTGTTGTTGTTCTTTCAATTATTTCACTACCTTTCAATCATTTAAACAATGTTGCTTGCCGCTTCCATTTATCCGCGTACATTTTAATTATGGCGCTTGGCATGACTGAATTTAAGCCAAATAACTGCTTTATGTGAATTATATGGTATTTCTTTGATAGCTTTTTCGTTTTGTTACCGTATGTAAAGTGGCACAAATCATATGAGCTCATCAAAGAATCATCATAAAGCGGCAGCATCTTTTCTAGTGATGAAACGCCTGCCTCTAGGAGCCTTTTAATCTCAGGCGAACATGCCAAGTCATATAAGTCATATAATCCGAAGAGGCAGAACACGAAACCGTTAAGCGTCAAGTTCGGTTGCGATGTCGGGAATTCTTCATAAAATGCATTGCCACAGAACTCTGCATAAAGCCCACCATCAGCTACAGGAATTGATAATGCATGAAAAGCCTTTTCCGCCGCTACGATAAGCTTGCTGTTATGAGTGATTCTATATATCCTTGTTAAAAGCGACACGGCCTCTCCTTGGCTCATAGCGCTGGCCCAGGGCTTCTTTAAAATTGTATTACTTGGGCTGTGAAAAAAATCAAAGTTATAATACCACAACCCAGTTGCATCATCCTGGTTATCAAGCAACCAGTCACAGACACTCTTTGAATGTTCAAAGTGTAATTTCGATTTGGAAGATAGATAGTAACCATATTCGGATAGCCCATATTGGATAAGACTAGTAGGGTTATAAAGTAAATTATCACCCTTTTTTATCAACGGAATCCCGTTTTGATCGAAAATCCTGAGATTGATTTGCCATTGATAATCATGTGGTAAATTAGGATACATTGTTATATATGGTCCGCCTGGATCATATTTTTCGCTTTTGAAGGGCCGTCGTAAATTATTTATAATAAGCTCATTGTCTTGCTTCATTCTCCATATCAGCGCCGAATAATAAATATCGGGACAAACCGCTAGTACAGCATTAATTATCTTTTCATTCATATAGAAGAACCCTTTAGCTAACTTCAAAAAAAGTTTTGTAAAATAGGCGCATGTTTTCTTCAGCGATAAAGCTCATTTCCCATATAGCTCTTGCGCTATCCCGATATTCTGCGTAAACCGCAATTTCCATCCGTATTGCTTTTTTTATTATCTCGGAAATCTCCTGAGCACCAAGTTCTGGTTTTATTAAAAATCCATTTTTACCGTCGAAAACTATTTCCCGCGTACCGCCGACGTCTGTCGCAATTACTGGAATTCCAAACGAAATTGCTTCTATAATCGACACGGGGAGACCTTCGCTTTTGCTTACATTAATAAACAGATGGATATCATGATTGGAGTAATACTCCATCAATCGCTCATGAGGAATGTTACCCATGAGTTGCCAATGAATATTCGGCGGCAATTTTCTTGCCGCGTTTTCAACATTCTTACGTTCGATGCCATCTCCAAAATGAATCCAATCAATTTCAATATCTGTGATAAATGAAAGCGCTTCAGCAACGATTTGTACACGCTTCAACGGTATTAGATTTGAGCAACTTGCGATAATGAATCGTTTCGGCGGCATGTTGACCATTCTGACACCATAATCTTTGCTGCCAAGGTAAAATAGCTTTATCTTTTCCTTATACCCATATCGCCCTGTAAGGTACTGAACACCATTAAGGGAAACAGGACAGCATAGACTCAGCCATTTCAAAATATATCTACGCATTGGAAGATATTTGTTTGCTTTGCGCTCTGCGTACAAATCGCCGCCGTGTGCCCGGCAAACTGCCGTACATCCATATTTATGTACAAGCCTAGCTGCCGCATATGCTGCCTCTGCCATCCAATAGGAATAGAAGATGAATTCTTGCTTATCATTTCTAAGTTCAGGACGATACCTGTTCTCAAGTCTTTTGAATATATGTTCTCCGTGAGCGACAAAATGGATCAACGCCTCAATACGGCTTATTGAAAACTTTTTCCTCTTTATCAACCAAAAAACTTCCTCCCAGAAGAGAGGGAGGAATGGAATTCTAATACAGAAGAAAACTTTCTCTGTTAACGAAAATTTATTATGAAATAATGGTTCGCATGAAATATTTTGAGGTATCTTATAAACTAGACATGTTGTTTTTTTTATTGCTCCACCGCACGGACATATCACAAGGTCATATTTTCTTGAAACATAATCGATTTCAGGAATAATGAACTGTTCTCCGGAAATATACGGGAAATAACTAGTAAGTAGGATAATATGTTTCATGTGATTGACTTAAATCAAACAAACGTACCACCATAAAGGGACCTGTAGCAAAGCGAGAGTAATACCAAACATAAGTGTTGAAGTTTTCATTAAAAAGACAGCTTTATACTCCAATATATCAGTCTCCTTATACTTAATAAAATACTGTATTGTTCTAGAGATAAATAACCCCAACATTATCAGGCCACCAATGGCTCCAAATGCCATTAAGTAATCGAGATAAACATTATGTGTGACCGATGAACAGCCTACTGCTGTTAAAAGGTCAGGACTTGCGATAATATTTCCTCCAAATAATTGCTTAATAATATCCTGCCTTTTATAATAGTTAAGATACGACTCGGCAATTGTTGTTCTATCGGCAGTTGCCCTTATCAAATCACCACTCGAGAACGAGTTCCATGTTATTACAAGACGCAGAATAAGAGGAGACAAAATAGTGCTGAACCGAGGAAGTATAAAAAATAAGAAAAACAAAAATATAGCAGCAGCAAGTACAATACCCTTAAGCTTCTTCTTGATCCCGTGAGTCGATAATAACTCGATAATAAAAATAATGGCTGTTACCATCAGGCCAGTTCGACTGCCTGACCTAAATACTCCAAATATAAATAATATGGTTATTACTATCGTAAGCCATTTATATTTAGAATTCTTATAGTTCATCGATGAGCACAACCCCAGACAACAAACCAGTGATGAATAGTTCGGATCCTTAAAACCAATGCCGGTTGTCCTCATCTCAGCGTCGTCCATCGTTCCCGTAAGGCCAAACGCAAGAGAAAGCACAGAAACCAACGCTGATACAATGATTACAAATTGTAACTTCCTCAACTGTTCTGGCTTATTATACCAATCTTGAGAAAGGATGGAAGAACAAAAGACAATAAGCAGCATTTTTATAGAATTCATTCCGTATGCGGGTAGCGCAACGGCCAAGAAATAGAGGACTACTCCCATTAGCAGGACTATTTGATCCTTAGAAAGAACCGTACGCCTCTCAAGAATAAATAACTTGAAGCATAGAAATAATAAATAGAACCATATCAGCGTGAATCGTCCACTTATATATGTTCCTATCATATTGTCTAAAAAAGCAAGAGGGAACAATATGTAATTAAAAGAATCAAAGCGGAGCAGGAGAATAAGGACGACTGGTATTACTACATACTTTAATGGGAGAACAAGTTCTGGAACCACCGCGATTAGAAATGCCGCGAGACAAAAAAGTACAACTAATAGTCGCTCGGAAATGATAAGAGACCTTTTTTTATTACCTTTTTCGATTATATATGCACTGTCCGATTTTGAGATTACAGAATTATCCACACTGTTCTTCTTTATTATCAATTGCTTTCCCTACAAATAGTATCATATAGATCAAATAAGACGCTCTCCTGTGTACCCCAGTTATATTCCTCCATCACAGCGTATGCCCCATTTTTACCCATTTGGGCTGCGATATCTGGATTTTCCAAAAGATACCTGATAGCTTCCGCTATAGCTGTAATATCGTTTGGTTCAACACAAATTCCACACTGATACTTTCTAATCGTTTCTCGCCATAGGTCAAAGTTTGTACAAATCACTGGTATCCCAGAAAGCATATACTCATAGAGCTTGGTGCTACCAAGTGTGCCGACCTTTCCACAGTAATTCTGTGAATATACATGTACAGCCATTCCAATAGCAGCAGAGGATTGTACGGATTCTGCTTCGCTGTGGGTAACACGTCCGCGATAATTGACCTTATTCCAAGCTGGAAGCAACTCAAGGCTTTTAAGATAATCATTATCAGCTGGCCCGCAAAGCGTCATTGAAACGTCATTAAGCCTATCAAGCGCTTGTATAACCTCTTTTAAGCACCAGTCGGCATTTACACCACCAGTAAAACAGAGCGTTCTGTCCTTTTCCTTCGTCTTATCAGTAGCTGACTCATTAATGATAGGGTAATTTGTAATCTGAACCACGTTTTTATTGCACCTTCTAAGCGAATCGCAAATTGATGGGGTAACAGAAATGAGCCAATCATATTCTGCAAAAGCGCGACGCGCGTAGGTTTTGTAGACATAGCTGACCGCTCTACGGATATATCTGGGAATCCATGCTTTTTCCCGGATTTGTTCCAGTGTGTTTTCATGACTGTCAAAAACAACTCGCTTACCTTTGCGTTTGAGTTTCACCCCGTAAGGTAGTAGCTCAGAATCGTGGACATGATAAATATCAGCATCAATCGCCAGCGCCGTTTTATAAACCTTTTTACTTAAAGCCGTCATTCTTAAAATGCGTCCGCCGGAGGACTGCCCGACACCGATTACATGAACGCCATTTTCCTCTCGGTTTTCGCCAGGCGCGACAAGATATGTGTCATAGCCATCCTTAGCAAGAGACGTGCATTCCTTTTTAAAAATTCGCACATCATTGCTATTGTGAACGCTAGTCATATGACAAACCTTAACCATAAAGCACTCTCTTTAGTATATAATACCTCGGAATAATCGAGACACATTTTCCTGTGTGTTTGCCCAAATATCCGCACCCCATTGAGCTGGATGGGACAGTAGGTAAATAACCGGTTCACCGCGTTGTATTGCTGAGATTGCTTGATCTGTGAAGCCAGGATTTCCTTGATCTGCAATTCTAAAAGTTACAAAGCTCATCTGTTCCTTATCGTAGGCTTCTCTATAAATGCCACATTTTTCTCTAAATTTTTCATCTTTTAGTATTTCTGTATTAAATATGTTTAGCTTCCGATTGATAAAATCCCCATGAGAAGCAACGCTTTTGCACTCAAGTCCAGTTAATTTCCTAAATTCATAGAGATTTCTCTCAAATAAAGTGCGAATTTCTTGCATGCTCGCATAAACTTCCTCTGAAGTCTTAATATGGTGAAAATATGCGTATTGTGCCAGTTCTTCATAATGGTATGAGACTTCGTTTCCTGCTCTTGCGATTTCTCTTGCAAGTCCAATGTTGAGTGTCCTTTTTCGAAAATAATAGCTGCATTTGACATTGTATTTCTGTTCAATAGAAAGCATTTTTTTTAGGACTCGATACGCTCTTGTGTCAACATCACGGCGAATAATCAGGTACTTACAATTGGATAGTTTTCCCGATGCAATAATTTCATCAAAAGATGATATAGTCTGGAAAGAATATAATCCTGCAGCATTTTCTAATATTTTCTCGTAGTCATTAATACGAGATGGCATTAGGTAGTCGTGATATAATCTAGAGTTTATCACATTTTTATTCAGCATATATTTTTCCATTATAAATTATTGATAATAATCGTCCTGCCAATTTAGCAAAGTCATACTGTTCTGCTATCTTTCTTGCATTATTACAATAATTTTTGTATTGTTCTCTCTGCATTTTAGAAAATGTGATTATTGCATTTGCATATTCTTCCGCTGTCTGAAAATTATCTGAAATTCCGCATCCGTTAGTAGCAATATAATCGTAGTTCGGCTTAATATTTGATAGTATAGGTTTCCCGCTTGCCAAATACTCAAAAGACTTGTTCAAACTTACACCATATTGAACAATTTGTGTACTCCCGTAGTGCATGAGATTTAAATCACATTTTGAGAGAATAAACGGAATATACTTTTTTTCAACATTTCCTTTAAAAACAATGTTGTCCAGATGCCTTTCCTTAGCCAAAGCACAAAGGCTCTCTCTCTCGTCTCCATCACCATATATCAATATTTTAATGTTATTACTGCCACGTTTTTTAAGACATTCCGCGACGCCCACAAGCACACCTATGTTGTTTACCAACCGGACAGAACCAGTATAAACAGCCTTGAATATTGAGTTATCATCTAAATCGCAATCGTCAATCTGATAGTGCTCCCTATTAGAATCAAACACCTCCATATCCACACCATTGTTGATGTGATATACCTTTCTCAAATCGACCGGGCCGCCATGATCTGTATCCCAGCCTTTCCCGATTATGTAGTCACGCCCACCCTCCATAGTAAAGATGATGGCATCAGCTTTAGTGTACATGCGCCTTTCGTAGGCGTACATGAGCTTCAGCAACAGGTTCCCCTTGTCGATCAGTCCATAAGCCACGAAGCCTTCGGGCCACAGGTCGGAAATCTCGGCAATGCCACGGCAATCATATCTCTTAGCTAACTTGATGCCGGCCATACACGCTGGCGGCGTGGCGGAAGAAGCAACAATCACATCAGGTCTGTCAAAGTGGCGGCACACCTCTGGCAACCGTCGGGCAAACTGAAACATATTGCGGATTCGGTCAGTCCCGTTGCTGTTGTAGAAACAGGTCTTTATATACACATAAGGGATACCGTCAACAGTCTCTTCGCGATACAGCGACTGATCCGTAATGAGATTGATCCCAGAATTATGCACCATGCTGGCGGCAAATATCGTAACGGTATGCCCCATGCGCATAAGATATTTTGCAAAATTAGTCGTTCTGGCGAGAGGATATAGTTTCGGCGGAACAGCATAGTGGTTTATCAGCCAAATCTTCAATTTCTTTTACCCCAATCAATAGATAGGAGTGATCCAATCTTTTGCTACAAGCCTTCGGCCACTGGCTACATCGAGATAGAAATTCAACAACTGTGACGTGATATTCCCCTGTAATCCGTTACCTACTTGTAGTCCATCTACACTCAATATCGCGACTATTTCCATTGCCGACCCACAGAGGAAGGCTTCGTCACAGATATAAAGCTCAGTTCTGTCGACGTCCCGTTCGACTGTTTCGATATCAAGCATTTCCTTCGCCATCCGAATGACGGTATCACGGGTAATACTCTCCAGCACCGACGCCGAGCAAGGTGGCGTTATCAGTTTCCCGTCCCTTATCATAAAAAAGCAGGAGCCGGGACCTTCCGCGATCTTTCCTTGGCTGTTCATGAAAATCGCCGAATCATATCCGTTTTGCATGGCTTCCATCTGAGCCATGCGGCTGTTTATATAGTTTGCACCAACTTTTACCTTAGGTGAGAGATTCTTATCACTGATCCGTTCCCAGGAGCTTATGCAGCACTTGATGCCCTCTTTATCCGTATATGTACGTCCTTTCGGTATCGGTGCAATGAACATCCCTACAGGACCGGAAGAACTCCAGTTTCCAAACCCATCTACAAACACCGTCTGCCTTACAGAGATATCCTCTTTATATCCGTTGGCGTGCACCACATCTATCAGCCCCTGACGCATATCCTCAACAGAATATTTATCTTCTATGCGGAACATCTTTATCGAATTTTTCAGTCGACGATAGTGGGCATCAAGGCGGAATGCGTATAGCTGCTGTTTTTCCTCATTCCAATAACAGCGGATCCCCTCAAAAACGTTTGCGCCGAATTGTGAGGTTGGAGACAAAACATTAATCTTTGCATCTTTTATCGGTAGGATCTCACCATTAAGCCATATCAGCCTGTCATTATTGCTACTCATTCTGTAGTTACCTCACTTTCAACCTTTTTGGAAGCATTGTCGCGTTTTTCATATATCGAGGTCATAAAAAATATCTTTTTAGTCGTAATGTACATTATTTTAATATCAATTAGAACACCATATTTTTTAAATTGGTCTATGTACTCATCATCGTATTTGATCTTTTCTTCCCATGTCAGCTCGTTTCTGCCGCTTATCTGAGCCAGCCCTGTCACTCCAGGCAGCATGGTAAATCGTTTTCTCCAAGCATCCGGATAGTCTTTGAAGTCTCCATGCTCATAAGTAACGGGCGGCCGAGGGCCTACGATCGACATCTCACCTTTTAAAATATTCAGTAATTGAGGCACTTCATCCATGCTCGTCTTCCTGAGAATCCTGCCGACGCGTGTCACTCTAAAATCGCCTTCATAATTGAACAGCCCGTCACCCATGTGTTCAGCATTTTGTATCATTGTTCTAAACTTGCATACCGAAAAAACCTTCCCATCTTTTCCAAGCCTGTTCTGTCTAAAAAAGACCGACCCTTTTGAATCCAGCTTTATCGCTAATGCAATCATTATGAGCAATGGGCTGAATACAATAAGCGCAAGTACCGACAGAAATACATCCATGGTACGTTTTACTGCAAACTTCAAGTGATTCACGCTCCACTCTATAATCAGTAATTATAAGTCATAAGTATGAAATATGTCGTCAAAAGTTTCCGCTTGCTTAAGAATTTCTGTTGAACCTTTTTCCGATCCAAGAGCAAGAATTGGGGAATTCGGTAAAATAAATGGTGGTTTGAGTACGACTGAGTATGAACCGGCGTTGTCAAAAACCACAAAATCGTCAACAGCGACCTTACCCGAGTAGCCTCTATACAAATAATCAGATTCAATACATGTGTATCCGCCAAAATCCAAATCGTCGTAATGCTGTGCTATCTTGGGCGAACGATACACTGTTATTGGCAAATTTTTTTTATTAAGCGTGGGATTGATGTTATACATGCTGCCGGACAATGTAGCGATCGACTTCCCCCTTACACTTTTAATCCCGACAACTTTTGAAGCAAATTTCATGACGTCTCCGGAAAGAGCACTTCCAGGCTCAATGAATAATTTGGGTTTTTTATCTTTGTATCTGTAAAAATCAGCGAAAGGTTCTGCTATTGTATTCGCATATTCATTGTAATCCGGTATCGGTGTATTAAATTGAGCTTTCAGAGAATCTTCCATTCTGCCAAACAGCCCGCCCCCAACATCGACATAGTCAATATCCGGGTCGTTAAGCCTGTCGATTAAAGAAAGCATCCCGTCTATCTTTCTTCGCCATACCTTCAATCCCCGTGAGGCAAAGTGGCAATGAAAGCCAGCCAATCGAATAGATGGGCGACTATGTAGATAATCCCATACTGTATGGAATTCATCCGAATTCACATCCACGCCAAAACGAGAAATATGATCTTCTCCTACATCAAAATTGCATCGTATCCCTACATTCAACACACGATTCACCCCATCGTGTGAAATCTGTGCTAGCATTCCAAGCTCATCAGCGGAGTCGATATTGATAATGCCCCCAGCAGTCAGCAAGTCTAAAACGGTCGCATAACTTTTATACGGCCCATTCAATATGATCTTCTCTGGAAGAACACCAATCCTTTTTGCCAGATCATATTCCATAGAGGATACTACTTCAGCATATCCACCCAAATTATTCACTATTTTACAGAGAGCTGGGGTATAGTTTGTCTTATATGAATAAGCAATATAAGAATCTTCATAGAAATACCTGAAAGCGGCTTCGAGATCTCTGTAATTTTGTATGAACGAGTCTCTATCGAGTAGATAAAAGGAATCTCCAAACCGATGGGAAATTTCCTGTAACACCTCAAAATCAAAAATCACTGTTTCCCTCTCTTGAGCATTTCAATCCGCATTAACAATTTTCATGACACTCTGCTTTACCAGCTTCTGATTATCTCTGAAAAACTCTTCTGTCTGGGTCGACAGTTTGTTTTCATAATCTCTCAGTGCCTTTACTCTTTCGATAAAAGTATACTCCAGAGTTTTGCTGCTCATAGTATTACCTGCCGGACAAAATCCTCTTGAGAGAATCACCATCGATGAACCAAGTCTGTAGTGCTCAGCCAATATGCTCTCTGCCGGCAATGTACCTGTCCCCATATGTGCCACTCCGCCGAAGCCGTACGGGATATGCCACTTTCTAAAGCTGCCGCAAAGTCTCTCAACGGTACCATCAGCAAGCAGCTCAAACATGAACTTCATCTTATGGGCCAAATGCAAATCATTGAGGCCAATATGTATTTCATCTATACCTTCAACGGTGAGAATACTGTCGACATTGGTCTCTGCCTCGGCGGTCTCCAATAATAACATTGTTTTCGCCCGGCCATTCACAAGATCGATAAAAGCTTGGACTTCAGTCTGATTTCTGAACATGGGAAGCATTATCAAATCTGCTCCATAGTCGATTACCGTATTTATTTCGATTTTTGAATCATCGTTGATTGGGTTTATCCTGACCATTAGCTCCGATGTATCAATAAAAGGCCTGAGAGCTGCAATATCGGAGATACTGTGATGAGACTTTACGGAATCGAGATGCCCCTGCCGCTCCTCTTTCCCCAGGGTTTCCAAGTCAATCCATATTCTGTCCACCCCAGCATTTTGAGCGATCCGTGCAATAGTTGGATTATTTGTAATATACATTAGTTTAAGTGGCATTCGATTCTCCTACTATTGCTCCTGTATTCCTGATTGACTTATATTCATCTTTTGGCAGTCAGCAACTCTCAGCGCATAACTCTTTGAATTTTCCTTTGGGCGTATACATCCCAAGTGTTTGCCGTGGCCGTTCATTGAGCAGCCGCGCGATTCGTGTTACCTGGTGTTGGGTGAGGTTCCTGAAGTCGGTCTCACCATCCAGCATATCCCGGATCAGAAAATTGGTGTTTTCACAGGTTCCCTTTTCCCACGGCGAATGTGGATGACAGAAACAGACCTTCATCCTGATCTTTCTCGCCAGCATTTCATGCTCAGCCATCTCTTTTCCCTGGTCACAGGTGATGCTCTTCACCAAGTCTGGCTTCAGCGTCTTCAGCCGCTTCTCGATGTTTTTCCTGACTTCCGGGGCTGTGTAGCTCTCCAGTCGATCAATCATGACATACCGTGTTTGCCGTTCCACAATCACGCTGAGCGCCGATTTGTGATCTTTGCCAATGATGAGATCCCCTTCCCAATGACCAGGAACAATGCGTCCGTTCACTTCTTCCGGTCGATCATCAATAAGCCTGATATGGGAGAGCTTGCCACGTGTCTCCTCGCCTCGTTTCTTGCGCCGTTTACCCTTCTGGCGAAGCTCCTGAAGTGCAAGCTTCTGCAATTCGCCCTTCATGTGGAAATGCAGATAGTTGTAGATCGTTTTCTCACTCACAACGACCACTGTATCATCATTTGCCTGGTTACGCAAAAATGAAGCTATCTGATACGGCGACCAATGCAGCGCCAGATGATGCTCGATCACCTTCCAGGTTGGACTGTTGATCTTCAACCCTGGACGACGACGAAGCGCCTGACGTTGGCTTTCACGTTCTGAGAGAAAGGGATTGTAAGAACCTCGATCTGAACCTTTCTTCAGTTCCCTGGATATTGTTGATTGGCTCACGCCAAGCCGCTCCGCGATGATTGATTGTGGTACTCCACAACCATAATAGACCACAATGTCTTCTCGATCCCTGTTCGTCATCCTTCGGTAATTCTTCACCTCCTCATCCTAACACTGTATGCGTTAGAAGTTACTGAGTACTTATTATAAAATTCTTGTAATATATTCTATTGCCTGTTCCTCGATCTCAGGCCACAATGGAAGACTCAGCTCAGAATTGGCCACTCTTTCAGTAACAGGATAATCATCCTGCTTATATCCCTTATAACGATATGCAGGCTGAAGATGCAATGGTACAGGGTAATGGATCCCATATGAAATACCTGCTTTTTTGAACTTTTCAATAACAGCATCCCTATCCTCACACAATATAGGAAATATATGCCAAACGGGCTCAGCGCCTTTCCTAATTTTTGGAGAAATCACAGATTCTTTATCTGCCAATAACTGGAGATACTTTGCGACCTTCTCTTTTCTTTCCCGTGTCCAATCATCGATATGTCGAAGTTTGATTCTTAATATAGCAGCCTGAACAGTATCAAGCCGCATATTATATCCCTCTATTTCATGAGTATATTTCTCATTCCACCTGCCATGATTAACAAGCATTTTGCATTTCTTGTACAGATCAAAATTATTTGTTGCGATAGCTCCTGCATCACCGAAAGCACCCAGATTTTTCCCTGGATAAAAAGAATATGTAGCGATATCACACCAATATCCCGGTTGATTCCCTAAAAGTTTGGATCCGTGCGCCTGCGCAGAATCTTCGATCACTTTTATTCCGTACTTATCCGCGATATCACGTAAAATCGGCATATTCGCCATCTGTCCATAAAGATGGACTGGTATTATTGCTTTAACATTTTCCCCTTTGGCTGATTTTAAATATTCTTCAACCCCAGCAGGGTCCATGGTATAATAATCAGGCTCGATATCAATAAAATCCACATCTGCACCAACAACAGTAACCGCCTCTGCCGTCGCGATGAATGTATGATCAGGAACCAATACTTTATCTCCAGGGCCAATACCCAATGCTTTCAAAGCAATAATAATGGCATCCGTACCATTTGATGCCCCAACAACATATTTTGCATGGGTCCATTCTGCGAATTCTTTCTCGAATAAATCTACTTCTTCCCCACCGATAAATTCGGTACGTGTAATAAGCACGCCAATTTTTTCCATTATTTCATTGTAAATCGGATCGATGCTTTTAAATAAATCGTTAAATGCCACCTTATTCATTCTATTCCTCCTTCTTGCTTTGATCGTTTCAACGACCAATAAAATCATACAAAAAGCCAAAACTTTTTAATTCATCTTCATCAATAATATTTCTCGTATCAAAAACATAAGGTTGCTTCATACACGCTTTAATTTTCTCCAAGTCAAGCGATCTATACTCGTTCCATTCGGTAAGTATTAATAGAGCATCACAATCTTTTGCGACATCATACTCTGAATCCACATATTTTATAGTGGGAAACAATAATGCAAAATTATCCATTGCCTGTGGATCGTGTGCCTGTATAGTCGCTCCAGAGGAAAGGAGCATCCTTACTATATCTATCGCCGGTGACTCTCTTATATCATCGGTTTCGGCTTTAAAAGCAAGGCCAAGAATACCTATCCTCCTACCCTGTAAAACACCAAGATGCTTTTTAAGTCTCTCAATGACCCTCTTTTTTTGGTTTTCATTTGCTTTTATTACTGCCTCAACAATAGTAATCGGCACACCTATCTTTCCCCCAATTGATGCTAAAGCTCTTGTATCTTTTGGGAAACAACTGCCACCATATCCGGGACCTGCATGTAAAAATTTAGGGCCTATTCTGCCATCCATTCCCATGGCTTTTGAAACTATCCTTACATCCGCTCCAACCTCTTCACATAAAGAAGCGATCTGATTCGTAAAACCAATTTTTATAGCCAAAAAAGCGTTGCTGGCATACTTGATGAGTTCGGCGGTTTCCCAATTACACCAAACAAATGGGATGTTCGCCCTATTTAAAGCTCTGTAGACATCTTCCATTATTTCTTTTGCTTCGGATGAATGGCAACCAATCACCACACGTTCAGGATGGAAAAAATCATAAACCGCCTTGCCTTCTCTGAGAAACTCAGGATTACTAACGATATCGATAGGGGCTGACGTTTGGGTTAAAATACGATTATGTATTTCTCTATTCGTACCAACAGGGACAGTCGACTTTATTACAATTACCTTATATCCCTTTATATAACTTATGATAGAATCAACTACATCATAGAGATAATGCAGATCTGCATCGCCGTTTTCGAGAGAAGGAGTACCTACAGCTATAAAAACAACTTCACTATTGCTCAGCGCGGACTGTAAATCCATTGTAAATCTTAATCGCCCCGCTTTAATGTTCTTTGCTAAATATTCCTCAATTCCAGGTTCATATATTATAGACTTCCCCTCATTAAGTGTGTCTATCTTTTCTTTATCTATATCTACACCAATGACCTGATTACCAAAATCGGCTAATCCAGCAGCCGTCAGCAAGCCAACATATCCAGTGCCTATAACACAAATATTTTTTGCCATAATTTCTTCCTAAGATTAATTATATTATCTCAGCTTCCTGGCTGGACTTCCAATATACGTGCCCGATTCCACGATATCTTTAGTCACAACGGCCCCCGCGCCTATTACAACATTATCACATATTTTAACCGGTAAAATAGTTGCATTGGATCCTATGGATACACCATTACCGATATAAGTAGATCCCCATTTGCTTTTGTCCCTGTGAGCGGGGTGCCCATCTTGGAATGTATCATTGATAAACATCACTCCATGACCGATAAAGCAATCAGTACCTATATTCACCAACTCACAAATAAATGTGTGAGACTGTACTTTGGTCCTAGCGCCTATATGAACATCTTTCTGTATCTCGACAAAGGGACCTATTGAGCAATCATCATCGATGCTACATCCATATAAATTCGCTGGTTCTATTACTACAACATTCTTTCCAAAATGAACATCGCGGATCGAAATCTGTTTCAGTATTGGTTTATCCATATCGTATCCTCTGATTTTAGAATTGCTCCAACATTTCCATTGTAGAAAAATCGCCAAGAGGGAGATGCACCGGTAGCCCTGTTTTTTGACTCTTATAGATAGCCAATATAATCTCGAGGGCCTTTTTCCCCGCCTCGCCATTCACCAATGGCTCACGATCCTGCTCGAGGGCATCCAAAAAGTCCGCGTACAGCGCGGTGTGCCCAAAGCCATAGACCGTCGAGGGATCTTTTGCATTCGGATCAAGCACCTGCGCTTCCGTATCGCCCATGCGCTCGGCATCCGCAAAGCGCCAGGTCTCGATCTTATTCACGGCAAGACCCCTGATGACGGCCGTCCCGTTCTCGCCAAACAGGCTCAAGGTCTCATTCAGGTTCTTCGGATACACATCCGCACTCCCCTCAATGATACCCACCGCGCCACTTTTGAACTCGACCACCGCGGCACCGAAATCCTCGGCCTCAATGGGGCGCAAAAACCGCCGCGTCACCGCCTGCACCCGCACCGCATCTTCTCCCATCATCCACTGAAGAAGGTCTATACCGTGAATACACTGATTCATGAGTGTCCCGCCGTCGAGCTGCCACGTACCCCGCCAGGGTGCCTGCCGGTAGTATCCTTCATCGCGGTTCCACCGCACCTGGATCATCCCGTGGAGCATCCTGCCGAAGCGCCCCGCCTCGAGTGCCCGCCTCGCCTTTTGTACCGGCGCATTGAAACGATTTTGAAAGCATATGGCAAGCTTTCGACGATTGCGGCGCGCCGCGGCGATCATTGTATCGGCATCAGAGATTGAAAGCGCCATCGGCTTTTCACAGATAACATGCGCCCCCGCGTTCAGACAATCCACAGCGATACGAGGATGATATCCTGATTCCGTCGCTATAGCGCAAATATCGGGACGCTCCTTCCGAAGCATTTCTTTATAATCGCCATATACTTTTACAGCCATATTAGAGGCCTTCTTCCTATATTCTTGAGCACGAGCTTCCGCCCGTTCAAGGACAGGATCGCACACAGCCGATAAAATTATACGATCCTGATTATTTAGCATGGCCTCAATATGCTTGTAACTAATTCTGCCACAACCGATCAAGGCTGTATTCAAATTTTTCTCCATAAATCAAACCTTTTCTTTAGAGATAATTGAAACTTTCAAAGAATATAGAAATCAGAGATTATGAATAACATTACTCTTATAACAAATTATATTATATATATAATATAATTTGAATATTGCACATGGTATTCGATGCACTTTTCTATTGTTGAAACAACAGAGTCTGTTATCCCCTCCCCATCACAATCGCGGCCGAAACACGCTGACGCTCTGCGCGAGGGTTTTTGGTGGCAAAACGTCCCACGGAATGTTCATTCCGTGAACATTCGGAACTTTAACGCAGCCACACACTGAATTCAAGGGCCATCTGCTAAAAAGTCTCTCCATATTTCACGAGCTGTGTCATGATGCTACGTGCCCAATTATTTGCCAAAACTATAGTATACGACTCCCACATATTCATGCAGCGCCGCAAATGATGTTTCGAGCGCGCCGGCATTCGGCAGAAAATCGGCCCATGTGATGGCTGAGCGCTTCGCCCTGTAATAGGTCGGTGCCGGAATTACAATCATCCCCGCCTTTTTAAAACTCAGGATCGCCCTGGGCATATGGTAGGCGCTCGTCACCAGAATGATCTTTTTCCCCCTCAAGAGGGCTGCCACATTAGAGGCGTTTGTCTTCGTGTCCACGCTCGCTTTTTCCAGCGTCATGCGTTCAATCTGGACGCCGAGACTCAACCAGAGGCGTCCGGCAACTTCCGCCTCACTCGTTGTCATGTGCAGGGCAAATCCCGCTCCTCCTGAGTACACGAGCGGCAGATTAAAGCGCCGCAAGAGCTCAAAGCCATAGATGGCCCGTTTTTCCGCTTCCGGGGAAAGGGAAGGCTCCCCGCCATATTCGGGAGAACGGTTGTTGTAGCCTCCCCCCAGTACCACGATGGCCGCTGCATCCGCCGCACCCGATACAGGAGGATAGGCATTCTCGAGCGGAGCGACAAGGATACTCGCCACAACGGTCGTCGACAGGAGGTAGCAGAGCGCCGCGTTCACGACAAGCACTAGAGTCGCCGCCTTCCGCTTTCCGAAGCGCATGAGCACCAATGCGGCCACTATAAGAACAATGAACAGACCAGGCGGAAGCACAAGAGACGCGAGTATCTTTCCTGTGATGAACAATTCCTTAATTCCCTTCCCCTATGGGAATATCGCCAACACACCTTTGCAGACGATGGTGGGCAAGAAGCAGGAAACTGTCATGGCGGACACGAATCCGTCATTCCCGACAAGGTGAAAGGGCGCGTGCAGAAAATCACCCAAGAAAATGAGCTGCGGATGAACTTCAGCGACTGAACCTGAGCCACATGGTACTGTTCCAAATATCGATTTGTATTGATTAAAAAGAATTTCCATGGAAAGTCTCTTCTACCTTTCCCGACACCTCATCCCTTTTTCTTGGATGAGTAGTGTGTGCACCCCCGGCATTGCGATCGCGGCCGAAACACGCTGATACTCCGCGCGGGAGTTTTTGTGGCAACGAACTGTCCCGAGGTGGGGCTCAATCGTATGCCCACGCGCCTCGGAACGTTCATTTCGTGAACATTCGGAACTGTAACGCAGGAGCCTGATGAATTCAAGGGTGGGATGGTATAAAGCCTTGTCATATTTCGCAACCCGCCGCTCGGGCCGTAGTCGCGGATCGTACACAGTCTAGTGGGCCATAGGAAGCCGCGCCGAACCGAAAGATACACAAAATCGACTTCGGCACCGGCGTGATCCCTTCGAAAACCGGCGCAGAGGCTCGACTCGGGCACGTCACGGTGGCAGCTGTGTCTCATATTGACATTTAACTAATGAAAAATATCATAAATTAATATTTTTATTGACTTATCTGTCATAGAGATTCATAATAGGCATTAGGTAACAATATATATGCAACGAACTCTGATGTTGAAATTGGCAGAATGGAGAGAACGCCCCTCCCATATGCCGCTTCTGCTCTACGGCGCCAGGCAGGTGGGGAAAACCTATCTTCTTCAGGAATTTGGGCAGCAATACTTCAGGGATACCATCTACATAAACTTCGAGACCGACGCCGCTCTGGCTTCTGAATTCTCTCGTGATATCGCCCCCTCCCGTCTGCTTAATACGCTTGAAGTCTTTTTCAACAAGAAGATCGATCCGGATTCGACACTGATCATTCTGGATGAGATTCAGGCCTGCGAACGGGCCCTGACAAGCCTCAAGTATTTCAGCGAGAGAGTTCCTCAGTATCATATTGTCGCGGCGGGAAGCCTGCTGGGTGTCACCGTCAACCGGAATCAACACTCTTTCCCTGTAGGCAAGGTCGAACTGCTCACACTCTACCCTATGGACTTTGAAGAATTTCTTCTTGCTCTGGAGGAAGATGCGCTCGTTTCGACAATAAGGGAGGCCTATGCAGCAGACTCGACACTCCCTGAAGCGCTTCACGCAAAGGCGCTCGAGCTCTACAAAACGTATCTCGTGGTGGGAGGCATGCCCGGCGCCGTTTGGGCGTATTTAAAGGAAAGACGCATGCTCGACGCGGTATCCATACAGAATCTCATTCTCTCCAGCTACGTCGCCGACATGTCGAAATACGCCTCCCCGGCGGAAACCACAAGAATCATGGCATGTTTTGACAGCATCCCTGCTCAGTTGGCGAAGGAAAACCGGAAATTCCAATACAAAGTCGTCCGGAAAGGAGGCTCGGCTACCCTTTTCGGTTCCTCGATCGATTGGCTTACCGCGGCGGGCATTGTGCTGAAATGCAGAAGGATCGAACATCCTTTCATGCCCCTCGCGGCTCATCTCGACTTGAGCGCGTTCAAGCTCTATATGGCCGATACCGGACTCCTTCTGCTCAAATCGGGAATACCGGCGTCAATGTTGCTCACAGGATGGGAAAACAATACCTTTTCGGGGGCCATCGCTGAAAATTACACGGCGGCCAGCCTGAAAGCGAAAGGATATCCTCTTTACTACTGGGAATCCAGCGGTACCGCGGAGATCGATTTTATTCTCCAGCGTGGCGAAGAAATAATACCGGTCGAAGTGAAGGCCGGTATCCATACGAAATCGCGAAGCCTCGCGGTCTTTCGGGAGAGGTACAAACCAGCCCACGCTATCAGAATTTCACAGAAAAATTTCGGGCTGGAGAATGGTATAAAATCCGTACCTCTGTATGCAGTGTTCTGTCTGTAGACAGAATGAACTGAGTTCAATACATGAAGATCATTGGACGCGCAATTTACTTGCAACGTACCTGAAGTAGTCCTTACTCCATACATCCACATCCTTGGGGTTGCGTATAAAACGAATGACATCCTTTTTTGCAAGTTCTATATCGACATCCTGGATACGTTTTTCCAGAAGCTCTCTCAGTGCTGCTTCGCTCAAATGAGGCTCTTTTGTATAAAATCCAGTCTGTCTCAGTCCGCTTTCAAGATGGGAAAGAGATACGGGAATATTCCTGCTTATCATGAACACCATGTCGAACCAATCTCTGCCCTTGACTCTCTGATGCCATCCCCGCGTCAACAATGCCGAAAGCTTGCCCGCAAAAAGCGTAGGTCCGTCACAGATTGAACAAACGATACATAAGGATCAAGGTATGCAGGGTTGTATTTTTGTAGACAGGGGCCAAAGAGCAAAGGAGTTCTCTGTCGAGCGCAAAAAACCGCTCTTCATCGATGCGCATATCCTCAAAAAGCAGTGCAGGAATTTCTTTGAGCGCACGGACCTGCGATGTAAGGTAAAGTTCATCGCACAGAGCCTTTTCGGGAGAGGCAACAAGAAATCGCCGCTTATCATCTCCCAGAAAGGTCAACGACAAGGGATACGCCGCAGGCGGCACATCGTGATAAAAGAAACTGCCTGCGGCAGTATCGAAGCGTTTCGATCTGCCCTTCGCAAACGTGGCAGAGGTCACATGGGGTACATCTTCGGGAATGAGCCCATAGAATCGCAGTGCCCACACAAAAGAAACATACGATGGTCCGTACAGACGATTTGCGGCGCTGCCCAGAGCATATGCGTCATGTTCCAATCCGGACCGGAGATAGAGTCCCTGTTTAAGTCGAATCAGCACACCTTTTTGTGCCAGGCGACTCGCCGCCGCCTTGGGATACCGCAGACCGGCCTCCTTCCTCGAAAACCAGAGCGTATCGACGAGGTCGGGCATTTGAGTTTGCATATTTTCCCCATCAAGTAATAAAAATATATACTTGTTGGAGGAAATATGCAACTATTGTCTGCATACCTCGGTTCATTCTATGGACTATTGCATTCTAGTGGTTTACGCTTTACCATAAAACTGTCATATTATGACAGTTTTATGGTAAAATATGAGGTTTTCTATGAACAGACTGACGAAAAATATCATCGCCCATATCCCGAATCCTCTTTTTACAGCAAAGGAACTCGCCGTGCTTGAACCGTCTTCCGACAATGTACGCTATGCTCTGGTCAAACGCGCTATCGCCGATGGAGATATACTCAAAATCAGGCGAGGTTTGTATGCGCTCTCCCCGCTGTACCGGAAAACTGGCATTAATCCGTTGTCCGCCGCCCAGTTGATGTATGGACCTTCCTATATCAGTCTGGAAACCGCACTGAGCGTGCATGGCTGGATCCCCGAAGGAGTCAGGGATATCACCAGTGCCACGCTCCGTCCGCCCGATGATTTTGATACGCCAATAGGACATTTCTCCTATGTACGCGTACCGCAAAAAACCCTCTATGCCGGGGTCACCCGCGGTACTGACGATGAAGGGCAGTGTTGGCTGATTGCTTCGCCGCTTAAGGCTCTGTCTGATTATGTCTATTGTCACAAACTTGACTGGACATCAAAGGATCCTCTGATCGACTCCCTTCGGATCGAAGAGGACCAGCTTTCCGAAATTACGCAAGCCGACTTTGACGAACTGGAAGGAAACTATTCCAGCAGGCGCGTACTGCGATTTCTTGCCAGACTGAAAAAGGAGATTTTACCATGAATATTGCGCTTATCCGGGACCGACTGGCCACGTATGACTGCAAATCAGAAATAGAAGAAGAACAGGCTGTGCGGGAAATTACGCAAGAACTTGTTCTTGCCGCACTGGGGCGCACCGACTTTTTCAAGGAAGCAGCGTTTCAGGGAGGGACATGCCTTCGGGTTCTGTATGGTCTTGACCGGTTTTCGGAGGATCTCGATTTTGCCTTGAAAGAGCGAAATCCTGATTTTGAGTGGGAAAAATATCTTGGGGCCGTGACGGAGGAGCTTGCCGCCTACGGATACCGGATCGAAATTCAGGATCGATCGGCGCACGACACCCGCGATACTATGATAAAAAAGGCGCTCATCAAGGATGACGCAATTGGAAAGGTGCTCAACTTTCAATATGTCGGTAAAGCGGGAGTACTGAGCAAGATTCGCATCAGACTGGAAGTCGATAGCAATCCTCCCTCCGGAAGCGAGTATGAGATCCGCTATCTCGATTTTCCCTTTGTTTCATCCGTAGTTGTGCAGACTTTGCCGTCTCTTTTTGCCGGCAAGATTCATGCGCTTCTTTGCCGCGACTACCTTAAGGGACGCGATTGGTATGACTTTCTGTGGTATACCGCCCGAAAGACACCAATCAACTATATGCTTCTCTCATCAGCGCTAGCGCAAGTGGGCCCCTGGAAGGGCGCAGGTCTTTCCGTGGATTATTCCTGGTGTTTTGAAGCCCTCCGCAACAAAATTGAAACTAATGATTGGCAGGCCGCCGCAGAAGACGTTCGTCGTTTTGTCCGTGTCCGCGACCAGAAATCACTGCATCTCTGGAGCCGTGAGCTTTTCCTACAGCAACTTGCAAAAATTCCACGCGAGGAGAAAGAACGGTAGGCGCACCGTTCCGTGTTTCGGAGTCATTCGAAAGAACGAAAGAATGAAGAAGCGGTGTATCGAGGAACTCTTCCAGAACCCGAAGACGGCGGGCATCCACAGGAGACACTCGTTCCGCGCTTTTTATCTCGAAGGCGAAATATCCCGCAAGCTCAACGAAAAGATCAACCTCAAGCCCGTCGAGAGTTCTCAAGTAGAAAAAATGGGCATCCGCGGTCACATTCCGGGCCTGGCGGCTTTCATCGTCCAACTCTGAATTTGTGAGCGCCGGATAACCACCGAAACGAAGATAATGATCCCAGGTTCTCCATTTCTTTGCGTGAGCCGGATCGAGGAGAAAATTCGGATACAGCGATTGAATCTGGCGAGAGATATCCAGGGGATGGAGCACCGCACTCTGGAAGGGAGAATCGTTCACCGCTTCCTCCCACCCCTCGGTCTCCAGCTCGGGAATCGTCAGAGGATAGAGATCGACAATCGTGCAGCGTCCCGCGAGGCTCTCTCTCACTTTTTCCAACAATAGAAGCTGACTGGAGCCTGAAAGGACGTAGCATGGCTCGGTCCATTGATCGTACACCGACTTTATGCTTTCGATGAGCCGGGGCTCTTTCTGTACTTCATCGAGTATGGCGTTTGGATAGAGCTCCTTCCACTGCAGAGCGGTCAGTCGCGCGTAGCTTCCCCGTAGCACAGGATCCTCGAAGGTCTCTTGCCATTATGCCGGGGCCGATATGATAATATCATTGATTTTTTCATGGTAATCCATTAAAATCATGATATGATTTACCGAGATATCATTGACCGGATACGGCCATGGCTGTCGCAGGATACCATTCTCATGCTCAAAGGCGCCAGACAGGTGGGGAAAACCACCATTCTTCATTACCTGCAAAAAGAAATTGAAGGACAAGGCAGAATGGCACGCTACATTGCCGCGGATATCGATTTCGCGGATCCTTCGTTCGGGGATCCCCGCCTTTTCATTCTGCGGCTCGCTGATCTTTTTCAGGGTAAAACCGGTACAGTCCTCATCGACGAATTTCAGAGTATCCCCAACGCGGGACTCTTCCTCAAAACCGTGTATGATCAGACAAAAGACCGTTACCGCTTTATCGTGTCGGGATCATCCAGCCTGGAACTGACGAAAAACGCCGAGTCCCTCGCCGGGAGAAAGAAAGAATTTATAATTCGGCCCTTCTCTTTCAGGGAATTTATCCGCGCACGATTGCCGGACATACCTCTCAAGTGCTTTGGTCTTGATGAACTGCGTGCGCTTGAGGATTTCGCCGCGCTGTACGGCACTCTGCTCAAGGAGGCATACGCCGAACACCTCACCATTGGGGGGTATCCGGGACCAGTCCTCTCGCCTCCAGAGCTTCGAGTCGATATCCTCAAGGAGCTTTTATCCACCTACCTCCACAAGGATGTCGCAGGGTATCAAAAAATCGAAAATGTGACAGGCTTTAACAACATGGTACGGCTTTTGAGCGCGCAGATAGGTTCACAGGTGAATAAGAGCGAACTCGGCGCGACACTGCGCCTGAATGCCGAAACAGTGAATCGATATTTGGATATTCTGGAAGGCACGTTCGTATTCAGCCTGGTGCCACCTTGGTTCTCGAACCCGCGAAAAGAAGTGAGCAAGATGCCAAAAGTCTACGTGAATGATCCGGGGATTCTGCTCGCCGCGGGCGCCAGGCCCACCGTACGACCGGCGTATGAGCTGCTTGACGGACATCTTGTAGAAAACGCGGTGTATCTGTCGTTCGTTGCCAGAGCCGAAAAAATTCGATATTGGCGCACCATAGGCGGAGCCGAGGTCGATTTTATCGTAGCAACAGACACAGGAATGCTCCCCGTCGAGGTCAAGTTCACCGCAACCAAACCTACCGAGCCTGTCGCCATGCGCAATTTCCGTGCGGCATACATGGAAGCAAGGAAGGGTATCATCATCTCGAGAGATACAATTTCCAATGATGGCACCGCCGTGATACCTGCGTACCTGCTGGATTTCTTGACGGGATGAACAGGATAAGACTTTTTGGGGAAAGAAAGGTTAAAGGATAGTTGCTTCCCCAAAAGAAAAGATCCTGTTGATCATAGCAATCCTGTTATCCAGTCAAAAGGCCGGGAAGAGCAAAGGCTTTGTGAAGTGGCGCAAAGTAGATCGTGCAGGGACCATGGCGGCTTGTGTGTTCGGGGCCGTCATAGAGCACTACTGCGCTTCGTGTCTCGGGGTAGAGGGTGAGGAAATGGCGCAGGCCGGATGGCAAGGCAGGCGGATTCCATGAGGATTTGACTTCGACGGGAAGGAGCTCTTGGTCCTTTCTGAGCACAAAATCGACCTCTTTTCCGTCAGTGGTGCGCCAATAGTGAAGCGAGAAGCGGATGTCGATGTTTTTTTTGAGTTCCCAGAAGACAAACTGCTCCCTCAGCATGCCGGAATCCGGTCTCAGATCAATACTTCTGAAATCCTGAATGATGCTGTTGATGATTCCCTGATCGTAAAGATAGAACTTTGGTGTCTTGGTCAGCTCTTTACCTCTGTTGTTCGCAAGTGGTGGGAGAAGAGCGAGCACGAACGTCCCGACAAGGACGTCGAGATAGCGATCGACCTGCCGGCGGCGTAGATTTTTATCTGGGGATTGAGATCATACACCGCCTTAAAAACAGAGGATATATCCTTGCAATACTGAAATTCATCAATGAATATAGTGTTCGTACGGATGGTGCGGATAAAGGAGGTATACCCTTCATTGAACAATGCCAGATGCAGAGGATTTTCCAGATTAAACATCTCCGACGGCCGTGCGAGACGCTCCCGTATCATGCCAAGGAGTGTGGATTTGCCCACTTGCCGCGCACCGATAATGATGCTCGCCGAATGGTTATCAGCCTGCCTCACAAGCTTATCAAGGTCTTTACGTTGTACCATGAAGATATTTTACACGATATTGTGAAATTTATTCAGATAATTTTCGCAATAATGTAAAAATAGACCATCAGAGGACCCACCAGGGGATTGCGCTGATGGTATCGCTTATTTCCGCTGGATATGGACAGCGACACACAATGTAGCCATGGCCCGCGGCGGAACGGTGATCATCAAGAAAGGATTCCAAATGGCGGGCATCTTTGGAGCTGGGGTTTTCGGTCCATTTGACTTCGATGGGATAGAGAATTCCTGATTTTTCGACGATGAAATCGACTTCGGCTCCTCCGGTTGTCCGATAATACGAGAGTGTACCCTCTTTTTCATAGGAGAGACGTTTGTGGAGTTCGATGCCCACCCACTGCTCGAAAAGCGGGCCGGGGTTGGCGGCGAGCGTGTCGCTCGTGAACGATAAGCCGGCGGCGGCGTTGCGAACACCAAGATCAAAGAAAAAGAAGCGCGGGCTGGACAGGGCGGTTTTTCGAGAGCTCCCCGAAAATGCCGGGACGGTAAAACCGAGGAACATATCCTCGAGGAGTTGATAGTGCGACTTGATCGTCGGTGCCGAGAGCCCCGTCTCCTTCGCAAGGGCGGCAAAATTCACGATCGATCCCGACTCGGCTGCGGCGAGGGATAAAAAACGCAGGAAGGGGCTCCAATTTCTGAGCTGCGTCTCACGGTGGAGTTCTTCTTCAATGTAGGCCGAGGTGTACGTGCGCAGGATATCCCGCCGCGTTTCCGGCGTTCCATGTTCCGCCGCGATGCCGGGAAGATCACCGAAAATCAACCTGTCTTCAAGGCTGCGGTGAGGAAAAGGCGAAGACAGGAGCGCGTCGCTCTGAAGCGCCGGTATCGCGCTTCTCTTTTCAAAGAGCGCCTTGGCGGGGTAACCGGAAGGGGCAAAGGGTTCGTATTCGACGCTTGTGAGCGGATACAGACGATGCACGATGCTTCTGCCAGGCAACAAATTCGTTCCGGATCGCCGCAATCGCCGGGCTGAGCTGCCACAGAGAATGAACCGCGTCCGCCTGTCATCCGGGAGAAGGCGCTTCTCCTCATCGAGGACCATGATGCTCAGCTTTCTGAAAAAATCGTCGGGATCGGGGACGATACGCCATTTGATCGCGCTGAACATGTCGCGCGGAAAGCCGGATATGATGTCTGCGATCGTCGCGGCATCAATTCCGGCTTCCTTCGCTTCTGCTTCATGCAATTCGATGTCCCAATCGAATTGGTATGAACACGCGATCACATAGAGATCAGCGATGTCTTTGGGCTCCAGGCGGTACAGTATCCGGAATGTTCAATCGCGAAAAGAGATGCTTCGACAATCTCGTTGAAATGCTCCACGGAATTCCCGAAAAGATCGAGATCGTCCGAATATCGGTGATGAAAATAGAACCTACTGAGCGCGGTACCACCGGTGAGAGAAAGTACGCTGCCGCAAACGGGCGCGAGCGTCCGGAGAATCCCATTCTGAAGGGGATACAGGCTCTCCTCGTAGAATTGTTCGTAGCCGCTCATAATGCTCCTTTAGCTCTTTCGGCCACAGGTGCGCGATGGTTTCGGTGGTGAGCAACGCAATCGCCTGCTCTGCCCCGATAAGACCGACAATATTCTGCCACGGAAGCGCGCGGAGAAGCCTTTTATACATTGCAGACTTGTTCAACCCCGCCGCACTCGCCTGTCTGTCCTCGAGAACGTTAAGAAGAGTCTCTGGGTCGATATCGTAATCCCATGCGATTCCGGCGAGAAGTTCGAGTTTTCGCTCTTTGGTGAACACAAGTGAAGTATAGCGCCGCGCGGAATGGGAGTAAAGGTTAATTCTGGACGCGCAATTTACTTGCAACGTACCTGAAGTAGTCCTTACTCCATACATCCACATCCTTGGGGTTGCGTATAAAACGAATGACATCCTTTTTTGCAAGTTCTATATCGACATCCTGGATACGTTTTTCCAGAAGCTCTCTCAGTGCTGCTTCGCTCAAATGAGGCTCTTTTGTATAAAATCCAGTCTGTCTCAGTCCGCTTTCAAGATGGGAAAGAGATACGGGAATATTCCTGCTTATCATGAACACCATGTCGAACCAATCTCTGCCCTTGACTCTCTGATGCCATCCCCGCGTCAACAATGCCGAAAGCTTGCCCGCAAAAAGCGTAGGTCCGTCACAGATTGAACAAACGATACATAAGGATCAAGGTATGCAGGGTTGTATTTTTGTAGACAGGGGCCAAAGAGCAAAGGAGTTCTCTGTCGAGCGCAAAAAACCGCTCTTCATCGATGCGCATATCCTCAAAAAGCAGTGCAGGAATTTCTTTGAGCGCACGGACCTGCGATGTAAGGTAAAGTTCATCGCACAGAGCCTTTTCGGGAGAGGCAACAAGAAATCGCCGCTTATCATCTCCCAGAAAGGTCAACGACAAGGGATACGCCGCAGGCGGCACATCGTGATAAAAGAAACTGCCTGCGGCAGTATCGAAGCGTTTCGATCTGCCCTTCGCAAACGTGGCAGAGGTCACATGGGGTACATCTTCGGGAATGAGCCCATAGAATCGCAGTGCCCACACAAAAGAAACATACGATGGTCCGTACAGACGATTTGCGGCGCTGCCCAGAGCATATGCGTCATGTTCCAATCCGGACCGGAGATAGAGTCCCTGTTTAAGTCGAATCAGCACACCTTTTTGTGCCAGGCGACTCGCCGCCGCCTTGGGATACCGCAGACCGGCCTCCTTCCTCGAAAACCAGAGCGTATCGACGAGGTCGGGCATTTGAGTTTGCATATTTTCCCCATCAAGTAATAAAAATATATACTTGTTGGAGAAAATATGCATTTGAGACAACATAGCCCAGAGCTAGATTTGGGGTATGTTAAAATGGTCTGTGCAATACTGGATCGCGCGAGCGGAGATCATCGAAATATCTTGGGCAGCCAGCAGAGTCTCTGCAAAAAGCTCCATCAAATCGGAAATAGTGTATTCGTGCACGATCTCGTTACGGAGGTCTTTCAATTCACGGACGCGGTATACATTCGTAATGATACCGCGCTTTTCAGATCGATTGATTATATCGATAATCGTTCCAGGTTCTTCCAGTTCGACAATATCAATTGTGCGCAGGACTTTATTGATGAGAATATCCAGTGTCCGCGCATATCGAGATGTCAGATTTTCAAAGGCATCAAGTTCTTCTTCGGTCAATTCTTTGCCAATTTTGATATCCTTGCAGCGCTCATAACTACGCGCAAGCCAATGAAGCGCATTCTGCAGCGTCGCGATGTTTTGCCTGAGCAATGCCTCGCTTTCTTTATACATAGAGTGGCACTCCATTTTTCAGCGCAAGCTTTGTAAAAGGGTCCGACCCATTGCTGCTTACGACGATATCTATCTTTTGTTCCCCGAGTTTATCATAGAGCGCCAGGCGGATTCTTATCTTCTCTTTCAAATGAATTTTATCCGAGATTATCAAGAGATCAATATCTCCACCTTTCTGCCCGTCATCTGCACGGGAGCCGAAAAGATATACTTTCGCAAAGGGGTCATAGGTCTGTACCACTTGGGTGATAGTCTGCCGCTCGAAATCGCTCAATCTCATATTATTATAATAATATATGCGAATCATACTGCTGCCAAGAGCGTACACATCATGTTCCGGCTTCTTTATCTCGCAAGCCAGGGCGTATCGAGGAGATTAAAAATTTGGTTAGTTCGATAACCAAATATTATTGATTATTGGTTATTATACTATACAATTCCCCGCACAATGTGCTATACTTCGTGTATGGAACGACTTATAGAACTCTACCGGCGCAAGATCGCCGCGAGCCAGGGAAATTTCACTCGATCCCTTGCGGATACCATCAACTGGGACGCCCGTCTCGTGGGAATACGGGGCGCGCGCGGTGTGGGAAAAACGACGCTCTTGCTCCAGCATATCAAGCAAGCTTTCGGCGACAATCTGAATGACGCGCTCTATGTCAGTCTGGACAATCTGTGGTTCGCGGAACACAGCCTGCTTGAACTGGCGGACACCTTTGTAAAACGCGGAGGCACTCACCTTTTTCTGGATGAAGTGCATAAATACCCGCAGTGGTCGCAGGCGATCAAGAATCTCTATGATGATTACCATGATCTGCATATCGTGTTTACCGGTTCGTCGTTGCTGGAAATCCTGAATGCCCGCGCGGATTTGAGCCGGCGGGCCGTTGTCTATACGATGCAGGGATTATCCTTCAGGGAATTTTTAAACCTTCAAACAGGGAAGGACTTCACGATACTCCCGCTGAAGGAAATTCTGCAGAACCATGCGGCATTGTCCGCGGATATCGTGAGCGAGATTCATCCCTTTCAGTATTTCCCCACGTATCTGCAAACAGGATATTATCCTTACTTTCTGGAGGGACTCGATGCCTACGCCCTACGTCTGGAAGAAACCGTACAGATGATTCTGGAGATGGAGCTCCCGCAGCTCAGGCATGTCGATACGGCATACGTTCCCAAGCTCAAGCAGCTGTTGAGCATTATTTCCGAATCGGCGCCATTCATACCCAATATTTCCAAACTGAGCGACCGGATCGGACTCAATCGCCATACCCTCCTTACATACCTGCAATACCTAAGCGACGCGAAATTGACATATTCCCTCTACAGGGACATACACGGCATCACCATTCTTCAGAAACCGGACAAACTGTATCTGGAAAACACCAATCTGATGTATCTGTTCAGGGGAATGGAGACCGACGCGGGCAACCTCCGGGAAACATTCCTCGCCAACCAGCTTTCCTACGCGCACAGACTGGAGTTTTCCGGATCGGGCGATTTTTTCGTCGATGGACAGTACACCATAGAAGTCGGAGGCAAAGGCAAAACCCGGAAGCAGATACAAGGCGTCCCCGACGCGTATGTCGCCGCGGACAACCTGGAGTATGGAAATGACAGGAAAATCCCGCTGTGGCTTTTCGGGTTTCTGTATTAGACGGGATAACAGGATATGAGAATTTTGGGAAAAGAAAAAATAGAGCCCGGGCATTTTCCCCCATAGAAAATCCCGTGAATCCTGTCGGGCGGGATGATCAGCGTCGCGCCAGTTTTTTATTGACCGCCTCTTTATCGAAGCTTTCAGGATCCCATTGGATTTTCTTCTTCCCGGAGGCAAAGAGTGAAGGTTCCAATTCCGCAAGCATCTCCTTGTATCCCTCGATGCCTCCGCAGTCCTCGGGGGGAGCGGCTCTCGCGCCGTCCACGCAGACGCAGAGCGAAGTCCAGGCACTTTCGCCTTCGAGTTTGTCCCGCGACTTCACCTTGATGGAATGTACCCAATCATCCCCAAAATCGTATACATACTCGATCTTGTGCCCGACCTTGAACGCAAGATCGTCAAGACTGACGATATCATCCGCTATGAACACCCTGTCTTCCTCGTTGGCAGGCTCACCGAACACGGCGTGGTCGAATCTGAACTCGTGGAGGTGATAATTCTCCCAGCCGAAAGCGTCCTGCAGGCAGCGATGGAGGTCAGCCAGCGTCCTGTTGCCGGGTATCAAGAGTGTCCTGTAAATGCGCGGTTTCGAACCTTTCAGGACGACTTCCAGCTCATAGCGATACCTGGATGCCTCATATCCTTGTCTCGTCAGGACGGTGCGGCTGGAGATCCGCCCACGTTCCGGTATCGTTCTGGCCCGCCGCGAAGGCAGAATGCTCTCCAATTCCCCGAGCGTCTCCCAATATTCAGCCAGCCCTGTGCTGCCCGGCTTCAGCAATTCCTTCACGAGCTCATCAGTTGGAATTTCGGGCTCGTTCAGCATGTAACTCACGTTGAGGAGCTCGTTCATTTTCGTCAATTTTTTCTCGAGCTCCTCCTGGCGGTATTCGGAGACAAAGGCCAGACCTTCCCGGCGGGTGCGCATCCAGAGAAGGAAGCGCTCATAGATGTCCACGAGGGCTTCCCGAAGGTTGTTGATGGTGGGATTCTTGATGATGGAGAGATCGAAATCGTCGAGGATGTCCGATGCCGCCTCGAGCGCGCCGGCCCGGAGGGCCTTGGCACCCGACTCGGGAATTCCCGTAAGACGAAGGCCGACAAGGGCTCTGTCGACGGCTCTTTCCATCACGTATCCCCGGAGGACCTCGTCCGATCTCAGCGCTTTCCTGGTGAGTTTGGTCATGGTCGAGTATTGGGACAGCTCGACCGTCAGGAACAGCTCGATATCGCTGCTATCGACCGAGAGACCATACTCCCCGGCAAGACTGTGGAAGTCATCGTCATAATCTTCCCCACTCTCGAGAAAATCAACCGCAAGTTCCTTCAAAGCAGAGAGTTCCGCTTCGGAGAGGTCATCGATGATCGAGGAGTAGGCTGTGTCCATTTTTTTCGCGACAGCCTCCGGAGTAGTGTTTTTGTCCCAGATCACTGGAGCGCCCTGCCACCAAAATGTGCCGAAGATACCGCTATCATTGAAGAATTCCGAGTACGCTCCGCCAGGACTTCCCACGACCAGAGGCCCGGCAGCCTGATAAGCCCTCGCCATGAGCTCGATCGGGTTGAGCGAGGGCTCCCCTGTGGCGAATACTTCCATGAATGCTTTCGCGAGCGCGTTCCGCCAGGGTCCCGTGAGTGTTGTATCGAATTGGGTGATCGGAAGTGCCTCGACTTTGAAGCGTGTACCACCCGCGTCGAGCATCGTTACGGTGAGGTAATCGCCCGCAGCGGGGCCAACACCGTTTCCGATGGCTTTCAGGTCGAGCGCGAAGATGCGCACGCGATTGCCTCCGGGAGTATGTCCAGGCTGAAACGCTTCCACATTGGACGCGTCTTCCATCATAAGCCTCGGAAGCATCCTCAACTGCCCATAGAGGGCGAAAAACTGAAGCGCTTCTTCCGCGTCCATGAGCACAAGTCTCTGGCGCAGAACCTTGCCCCCCGCGTCCTCGAAGACGATCTTTTCCGTCGGAGTACTGGAGTCGCGGAAGGGCTCGAGCCGATGTCCCACAATCGCGACACCCTGCGCGGCTTCGAGCTCATTGAGTTTGATGAGAAACTTTGCCCCCGGCCCCGGTTTGAAAGCAGTGCCTTTTTTACCCGTTGTTTCCATACCCACCAACCTTACACTCATCCCATGCTTTTCGACAGGATACCAGGATCAAGACAGAATGAACAAGATGTTTAGACAGGATAAATGGGATTTTTGACAGGATGACAGGATTGTGCAGAATAAACAGGATAAGGCACCCGGATATTTTCCCCAAAAACAGATCCTGTGAATCCTGTCTTATCCTTGACTTATCCTGTCAAAGGCATGGACTGTCGACGTTCATGCCCAGGGCTGTTCGAGAAGAAAACGACGGATGTTCATGTGGCGGATACCATTCCTGCCGCGGTCCAGCTCATCCATGCTGAGTACATACTTCGGATAATTGTCGGGTATTGCCTCGAGAGACGAAAATTCCCGCTCCACGATTCTGTCGTCGGCCAGAAGATACGCCACCTGGATATACAGCTTTTCCCCACCTTTTCGGGCCGCGAAATCGACCTCGGCCGAGCCGACCTTTCCGACATGGACATCGTATCCGTGCCGGAGCAATTCCATATAGACAATGTTTTCCAGAATCTGCCCGATGTCCCGCTGATTGTTGCCATAGACGGCTTCCCGGAGCCCATGGTCACTGAGGTACACCTTTTCCTGAAAGCCGAGGGCCTTCTTGCCGATCAAATCTTCCCGGGGAACCAGATGAAGAAGGCATGCCCCTTTACAGTATGAAATATAGTTGTACATCGTTTCGGTCGAAAGCCCCCGCTTTTCGGTTTTCAGATACCGCACAACCGAGGCCGCAGAAAATGTATTCCCCACGTTCGCGATAAAAAACAGTATCAGGCACTCGAGCCGCTCGATGTCCCGAACCTTGTTCCGCTGCGCGATGTCCTTGAGAATGATGGAATTGAATATGTCGCTCAGGTATTGTTTCGCCGAAGTCTCATCGAGGGTATGGCTGTGGAGAAAAGGCATTCCACCCAGCGTGAGGTAGCGCGCAAAAATTTCCGCCTGATCCGGAGTATCCCTGGTCTGCGCGTAGCTCTCCATCACCTCTTTGAAGGAAAAAGGATAGAGTTTAATTTCCACATAGCGACCGCCGAGATACGTGGCCAATTCGCCGGACAGCATCTTCGCGTTGGAACCAGTGATATAGATGTCGATATCGAAATCGATCATGCAGGAATTGACAAGGCGCTCCCAGCCTTCCATTTCCTGTACCTCATCCAGGAAGAGATAGAGTTTCCCCTCCAACTTGCCGGCCATGGCCTTAATCCGCGCATAGACAGCCTCCCGGCTCCGCACCGCGGGGTCAGAGCCGGATTCGACATTGATGAAGAGCATCCGGGAGGCGGGAATACCTCGCCGCAAAAGTTCTTCCCTGACAAGGCCGAGCATGACGGTCTTCCCACAGCGCCTTATTCCCGTGATCACCTTTACGACATCCGCGTCGATGAAGGGGCGAATCTTGTCGAGGTATAGTTCTCTCTGCACCATGATGAACATCATACCACTAGTATATCGAAAATGCAATAGAAAATATCTATTACTTTTCGGTATATCGAAAACAATAGACAGGATAAACGGATGGGATTTTCGACAGGATCACGAAATGAACAGGATGAGAGTTTTTGGAAAAAAAGAAGAGGGCTACTGGGATGTGAACTGACCCCCAAAAATAAAAATCATGTTCATCCCGTCAAAGGCACGGTTCATTTCACGCTTTTTGTCAGAAGCTGGGGAATAAGCGCATCGAGCGGGCAGAAGGTGACACGGAGGCCCCCGATATCCCTTTCGTAGGAGTGCTCAAGATCGGCCGCCACGACGAAATTGCGACCCTTTGGATGAAGCGCCCTGAACGCGCGGATTCCCGCGGGTTTGAAGGCGTCCATGGACCATTTCACTTCGATAGCGCTTGGTTCCGCGCCACGCGGAGCCCATATAAAATCGACTTCATGCCCTTCCTTGTCCCGCCAGGTCAGCGGGGCGTCGTCCTGAAGTCCGGCGTTCATTTCGTTCAAGACAAGATGCTCCCAGAAAAAGCCCTTTTCCTTTGCCGGAATCTCATGGAGGCCCTGCGCCCAGGCGATGAATCCCGTATCGAAACCATAGACGCGCGGAGTCGCGGTGATTTCCCTGGAGCTGCCTCCGTGGTAAGGACGAACAACGTGGACGAGATGCGTGGCTTCCAGTATCCCAAGATAATTCATTATGGTAGGGCGGCTTATGCCACACGATGTCGCGAACGATGTCGCGTTGAACTGCCCGCCGCTCTGAACCAGAAGCAGTTCCGCGAACTTGAGGAACGAAGAGCGGCGTTCCAGGCGGAACAGTTCGAGAATGTCGCGGGCCCAAAAGGCTTCCATCCATTCCGAATACACTCTTTCGTCGCGCGTATCGGCCAGGAAAAAACCCGGCAAGCCACCGTTCAGAAATCGCCGGTTGCGGTCTCCATACCCCGGGAAAGCACCATCCTTTTCGCAGAGCGGCGTGAGCCTTAGTTCCAGCTTTCTGCCTGCCAGAGTATCTCTGAACTTCGCCGACGCCCCCAGTGTCGAGGACCCTGTCGCCACGATGCGGATGTCGGGGAAATGATCGGCCGCTATCTTGAGGAGCAGTGCGGGGTCGTCAAGCCTGTGGATCTCATCGAGCGCGATCGTTCCGTTCCCTATCGATTTGAGAAAACCTTCGGGATCCTCCATCTCCCTTCGCGCCGAAGGCAATTCACAGTCGAAATAGCGGATTCCTTCTATACTTTTACACAGCACGGTCTTTCCTACCCTCCGGACACCCGACAGCCAGACGATAGGGCGGCTCTTCCACAGCAAATGGATTTTTTCTTCCCACCACAGTCTTCGTATCATACCGAAAGCGTAGTGCATATTCCAACGAAACGCAAGCATATTTTCATTTAGCCATGACTAAATGAAAATACTCTTAGCATTGTCGTTGTGCGGCCAGTAACCCGATACACCTTGGGGAGCAGGTCCGCATCGTAGAGCCACTGGATGGTGAGCTTCATATTCCCGCGCCCGCGGTTTCCTGTCAGGCTTTTTTGCCATTTTTGAAGATCGAGGGGGTATAGTAGGATTTGACACAAAAGTCAAACGACTTTTGTGTCAATTTATCACATTTATTGTACGAGTTACTGGACAGTAATGACAGGATGATCAGTACATACATCCCAGGAGCCAGAGAGGAATAGCGTTGGCGGCGGGGTAATCGGCATCGTCGCGGATCACGAAGTCCGCGTGTTTCGACGATTTGGACGCCCCGCCCACCTCAATACTATACTTCCTTGCTCCCTTGTATCCCGCAGACGGAGAGAGTATGAAATCCGCGGCGGTCTCGTCGCGCGCAGCCTCAACCTTCCAGCCGGCACAGGCACAGAACGATGCGACCATCGCTTCCCGGGCTGTACCAAGATCCCCGCCCAGAATCTCATACAGCACAGGGTCTGAGAAAAAGAGCTTCTGACCCGCTGATCTAGCCTTGGTGTCGTTCTCGGCGCGTATGATACGCAGGACACCCACCGACTCCATAACTTCGAGAATCTGATAAAGTTTTTCGCTTCCCACAGACCAGTCGGCGCAGAGCGATCTGACCTGCAGGCGGGGGATCGTCGCACCGGCGAGCGTTCCCACAATCGCCTTCATCAGCCGCAGATTCCCGTCGGTGACACCAGGCAGAAAGAAGGGAACATCGGCATAGAGTGTCTTGTCCAGTACCGCGAGCATACGCTCCCGAAACGCCTTCTCCGCATAGAAGGGGCGGGTGCCCATCCTCCGGTACTTTTGGAACGCCGACAGCAGCTCCGGTGTCGGAGATACCGGGAGAGCAGCAGGTGAGAAGGGATCGTATGGGGCATAGACTTTCCCTGTCTCGAGCGTCAAAAACTCCCTGAACGATACAAGCGGCATGGATACCGGAACATAGCGGCGCGAAAGATCGCCGACGCCGCTTCGCAGGACGAGGGAGGATGAGTCGCTCGCCCAGATCGAGTGACCGGGAAAATCGTCGTAGAGCGCCTTGAGGTGAAGGCTCCAATCCGCGGCAAAGTGCACTTCATCGACAATGACTCCCGCATACCCGGCCATAAAGATTCCCCTTACAAGATCATACAGAGCAAGGCTGGCGATGGAAGGGTTATCCGCCGACACATAAAGGAAATGCCTGTCCTTCGAATGATACAGAAGGAATGTGGTTTTTCCCACTCCCCTCGGGCCGGTGAGAACAAGCGTACGGGGAAGACTGGTGCACTCAGTGGTGAAAGGTCGCATGACAGAAGGCAGCATGGCCACACGGCGCCGCATGACCTCCTCAAGCTCGATAATGACGCGACTATCCATATATTCAACATACTACATCTGCGTATCTATGACAAGTACAAAAATTTAAATTTGTATCTATAACAGGTACACAAATGCACTTTAAATTGCAGATCCGGCGCTTGAAGCGCTCCTATGCTACTATTTCATAGTTAAGGTATATGCCCGAGGAGGGATTCGAACCCTCATCCGGAAGGATATAACCTTCCACGCTACCCTTGGCGGTATTCATTCCCGCTTACGCCATTCGGGCCAGTAGGGACCTGGCTTGCACAGCACCAGTCGGCTTTCAAGCGGCCGGCCCGCGTTCTTAGCAAATATTATATACTATTCCTAATCTAACGGGAAGATTCGAGCAGGGCAGATATGTGTCGCTGAAAGGATTTGCTGGATTGAATATATAAAGACAGGGTGGCAGGCGTGAGCCCATGGCTGTCCGACAAATCCGCACTGTATTCATGCTATAATGGCAGCCATGGCATGGCGAAAAGTTGAAATCAAAAGGCAAACTGGCAAAGAGATAAAAAGGACTATTGCCAACTGGTATAATTGACAAAGAGGAAAAAGAGACTGATTATTTGCTTATGAATCTGTCAAAACTGTCTATCGACAAGGAGGAAATTGTCGCCATTGCACATGAATTTTCAATTCAGAGCATTGCTGTTTTTGGCTCTGCCCTCCGTGTCGACTTTGGACCAGAAAGCGATATTGATCTGCTTATTGAATTGTCACCAGAAAGAAAATATTCATTTTTTGATCTATTGGAGATTAAAAGCAGATTCGAACAGCTATTTAAAAGATAAAGCGTATCTTTGGAATATCGTTGATGCATGCAACGACATTCTTGTATTCACTGCAGACCTCTCTTTTCCCGAATTTGAGAAAGACAAGTTGCGCAGATTTGAAGTAGAACGACAACTTCTTGTTATCGGGGAAGCATGCAAAAAGTTATCTGATTCCGTGAAGGCAAATTTCCCTGAAATTGAATGGAATAAAATTACTGGATTACGAAATATTATTGCACATGAATATGTGCGAAATCTTGACTGAAAGAATATGGCTTGTTGTGCAAAACAAGATTCCGAAACTACACGATAAGCTTAAAAAAATATATCTAACATTTTTTAATATACCTCGCGAGCTCATCGTTCACTATGGAGGTGTCCGCCATCCGCATCGCATTCTTCCGACCTCCGATTGACCACTGCGCCCCCTTCGACATATGCTTTGACGAATATATGGATGAGGCTCTCAACAATCAAAAAATTTCGCTGAGATTCGGTTTCAATTATTTCATGCTCTTCGCGATATACGGCATTTCGTCGCCTTATCTGCAGCTCATGGTGCGGCGCCTTGGGTACAGCCCCGCCTCGGTCGGTCTTTTCCTGGGATTTTTCGAGCTCATCGGCATAACCGGCCCTATCTATCTTGCACAGATCGCGGACCGATTCGGAAAGCTGAGGCCTTTTCTGTTTGTCTCGACTCTGATGATTCTCGCGGGGCTCGGGCTGCTCGTGCCTTTCCACGTTCCGCTCGTCACGCTGCTGAGCATGGCGCTGCTCTCGCTCGGGATCAAGACTCCGGTGCCGGTCCTGGACACTTCGCTGCTGCGGGCCATCGAATCTGCCTCCACGAAGGGAACAAAAGTGCCGAATTACGGGCTCCTGCGGGCGATCGGATCGGCGGGGTTCGTGGTTGTCGCGCTCATTGCGCAGAGTATCCCGGGTTTTGACTCGAGCTCGACGGGGATCATGGCGCTTGCGATGGGCATTCTTGCCTGCTTTTTTCTGGTCAGCCTCTTTGTGCTGCCGGAAATCGGCACGATGCACGTGCGCAGGGAGAAAATCGCTTTTTCGTTCAAGTGGCTCGACTCGACGTACATCCTCGGCCTCGGGGTCATCGCGCTCGGAAGGTTCGCCATGGCGCCGATCGGCTCATTTTTTTCGATGTACCTCACCGAGGAGCTGAACTGGCATGCGGTGGGGGCGATGTCGGCGCTGTCCGCAACCTGCGAAATACCCTTCATCGTTTTTTCCTGGAAATTCATCCGGAAACAAAGCCCCATGCTCGCCGTCGCGATTTCGTCCGGAGCCACTGTGGTCCGCCTGCTTATCTACGCGCTCTTCCCCACCCCTGCAGGCGCAATTACCGGACAGATTCTGCACTCCCTGTGTTACGGGCTCTTCCAGCCCGCCGCGCTTGCGTTCGCCAATCTGAAGACGCCGCCGGCCGACCGCACGACGGGGATGGCGCTCTACATGGGCGTCGGCGTAGGTCTGCCGACGTTTCTGGGCAGTGCGCTTGGAGGGGTCGTCGTCGAAACGTTCGGGTATCGCTGGCTCTTCGGGAGTTACACACTCTTCGCCCTGGCGAGCCTCGCCCTGTTCTGGAAATTCCGGGACCGGCTTGTTGCCGTCAAGTAAGGCGCCGCGGTACTATTTTAGGTACGGAGGTCGCTATGGATTCAGTTCGCTGGGGTATCTTGTCTGTTTCCAATCACTATACATTGCGGGTGCATCATCAGCTGGCCGGTTCCGACGTGACAGAGGTCACGGGAATCGCATCGCGCGACGCCGAGAGGGCGAAGCAGGCCGCCCGGGAGCTCGGGCTCGCGCGGTCCTACGGCTCGTACGAGGCGCTGCTGGCCGACCCCGGGATCGATGCGGTCTACATTCCGCTTCCCAACCACCTGCACGCCGAATGGGTAAAAAAGGCCGCGGATGCAGGCAAGCACGTACTCTGTGAAAAGCCCTTCGCGCCGGACGCCGCGCAGGCGGCCGAAGCCGCCCGATACGCCGAATCCAGGGGCGTCAAGGTCATGGAAGCCTTCATGTACCGTTTCCACCCGCAGTGGGCGCACGCCAGAGAAGTCGTGCGGTCGGGAGAAATCGGCAAAGTACAGTTCATCCACACGCAGTTTACGTTCAACAACAGAGACCCTCGCAACATCCGGAACATCCTTGAGACAGGCGGCGGCTCGATCTACGACATCGGCTGTTATGCCTGCTCTTCGGCCAGATTCATCGTGGGAAGAGAGCCGGAGCGGGCTGTTTCCATCCTCCGCCGCGATCCCGAGTTCGGCACCGACACTCTCTCTTCGGGAATGCTCGACTTCGGCGATGCGCGGGCGCTTTTCACCGTCTCGACGCAGTCGTTCCCGGTCCAGCAGGTGGACATCGTCGGAACTTCCGGCACCGTCACGATCTTCATTCCGTTCAACATGTACGGCGATGTGCCGGCCGAAGTGCGCATCACGACGGGCATCGGGCCGCGGACGGTCAGACTGGGGCCCGCCGGCCAGTACCGGCTCATGTTCGACGCGTTCTCGAAGAGTGTGATCGAAGGAAGGCCGGTGCCCACGCCGCCGGAGGACGCCATCGCGAACATGAGGACGATCGACGCGCTCTTCAGGTCCGAGAAGTCGGGGCTCTGGGAGAAGGTGTAATCCTGGGACGGCTCAGCGGCCCCGGAGAGGTTCCGCCGGCTCCACCGCGGCGCCAGCCGCAATCGCCGAGAGACATTCGGGACAGAGACAATCGCTGTAGTGTGCCGCAAGTTCGCGGCGCGTTTTTTCATCGAGCCGCACCGAGGCGCACCAGCACTGCGGCGAGTGCAGGCACTCGAAGGACGCGCCGCAGCGCGGGCAGGTCTTGGTCATCGCGTGTGCTCCTTCTATTCAGTCCCAACCGTGATCGAGTTCGAGCATGTGCCCGAACCGCTCTTTTTTCGTCTTCAGGTACTCGCGGTCGTGCATGTGCGGCGGCAGTTCGTGCGGCACGCGCTCGGTGACCTTTATGCCATGCTGTTCGAGTTTGGCCACTTTTTCGGGGTTGTTGGTCAGAAGGCGGACGCTCTTCACGCCGACTTTTTTGAGCATCGCGGCGGGAATCTCGTAGTCGCGGGCATCGGGCGGGAAACCGAGCATGACATTGGCGTCGTAGGTGTCGTAGCCGGCATCCTGGAGCGCATAGGCGCGCAGTTTGTTGACGAGGCCGATGCCGCGCCCCTCCGCCTGATGGTAGAGCACAATGCCCCGCCCCTCTTTTTCGATGCGCTCCAGGGCATGGTGGAGCTGGGGCCCGCAGTCGCAGCGCAGACTGCCGAGGGCGTCGCCGGTGAGGCACGCCGAATGAATGCGCAGCAGCAGGTCCTCGCCGTCGCCGATATCTCCTTTTATGATCATGATATGATCTTTGTTGTCCTTATTGTTCACAAAGCCTACGATGGTGAAATGCCCATAGGCGGTCGGGAAATCGGCGACCGACGCCACCATCACGCAGACAGATTCTTCGCAGGCGGCACAATTGTCCTTGTTCGGGCAGTGGCGCAGGAATTCAATGTCTTCTCTTATAATCTGCTCAACGCTCGGAATATCCACGGGAACTCCTTTCTGGAATAAGGTAACTCATGGAAGCCGCGTCGGCTAGGTCGCGTCGACCAGGCTGCCTCAGCCAGGCCGCCACAGATAGTCTCATTCAATCGCATCGAAGTCGGGCATGCGCGGCGGGATGCCAATGCTCTCGTGCAGCAGAAAATAGCGGAGCGCGCGGACGGCCGATTCAAAGGCGATCTCCGCCCACGGGATGGCCGTGGCATGCACGAACTGCAGGCTGTCGCTCTCCTCGGGGTCGAGGTGGAAGTCTTCGACGTCGATGATATTGCCGCGCGAGAAGAAGTACACATCGCAGGTGGCATAGGGAATGCCCTGATACTGATAGACGTTCGGGAAGGTCGCCAGAAAATTGATGTGCGAGGGCGACCAGCCGATTTCCTCGTAGCACTCGCGCAGGGCCGCGTCTTCGGCGCGTTCGCCGGGCTCGACAAAGCCGCCCGGAAGCGCGAATCTGCCTTTCATGGGGTCCTTGTGCCGCCTCAGCACGAGTATGGTGCCCTTCGACTCGACGATGATGCCCGCCGCCGTCGCGACATTGTGAAAATATTCAAAGCCGCAGGTAGGGCATTTCCACATGCGGCTGCGGACACTGTAGAGCTTGGGGCTTCCGCAGGACGGGCAGAAGTGGAAAGCGGACGCGGCCGCGCCTATGCCGCCGAGACGCTCCAGGGCGTGCGCGGTTTTCTCTTCGAGCGACCGGATGTAGGTGTCGGAACAGGTCTGCTGATCGGCTGCGGCTACCGACTTGTCCGCCGGCACCTCCGTTGACGGCCCGCTTTCCTGCCGGTCCTCCGCCCACTCCTTTGTTTTTTTCATGGAACTGCCTTATTTTTATTATATACTATGAGCACGATGAAACGCGAGGGTGCCGAGACCGACGCCGAGCGCCGCGCCCGCCTCAAGGCCCTCATCAAGGAATCGCCCCAAAGCCCCGGCGTCTACCTCATGCGCGACGAAAAGGGTGAAATCATCTATGTGGGCAAGGCGAAAAGCCTCAGAAACAGGCTCTCCTCATATTTCAGCGGCAAAAAGGACATCAAGACCCGCCACCTCGTCTCGCGCATCCACAACATCGAATGGGTCCTCGCCGCTCACGAGTACGAGGCCCTCCTCCTCGAGAACAACTTCATAAAGGAGCACACCCCGCGCTACAACATCAACCTCAAAGACGGCAAGACCTATCCCTCGATCCGCATCACGAACGAAGAGTTTCCGCGCGTATTCCGGACGCGGCGCATCATCAACGACGGCAGCGAATACTTCGGCCCCTTCCCGAGCGCAGAGATAATCGACACCTACCTCGATCTGATCAAGCGCATGTTCCCGCTGCGCCGCTGCGTCAAAATGAAAAAACGCGCGAGCCCCTGCATGTACTACCACATCGGACGCTGCCCCGGCCCCTGCGCGGGCAAGATCAGCCACGAAGACTACATGAAGCGCGTGGACGAAGTGCGCAAGCTGCTCTCGGGCGACACGGAGACGCTCCTGAAGGACCTCGAGCGGGAGATGAAGCATGCCGCCGCCGAGCTGCGGTTCGAGGAGGCGGCGCACCTGCGCGAGGCGATCAAGTCGGTGCAGGCCTTCATGGGGCACTCGAACGTGGTCGACTTCAACAGCCTCAATGCGCGCGACTACATCGCATGGGAAGCCGACGGCGACCAGGTGAGCTACGTGGTCTTCCAGATGCGCGACGGCAAGCTCAGGAACCGCGACAGTTTCATGGAGAACCCCGTCGACGATCTTGAGGCGCTCGACAGCTTTCTCGCGCGCTACTATGAGGGCGGAAGACTGCCGCCGCCCAGCATCTTCGTGCGCAAAGCGGAGAATACGGCGTCCATCGCGCGCTATCTGTCCGACCGCGCGGGCGCGCCCGTCGAGGTGAAGATTCCGGACAGCGAGCGGCACTGGGCGGTGATGAACCTTGCGGTGCAGAACGCCAAAGAGGAGCTGGCCAAGCGGCGCCGCATGCACGGCGACATCGCGGCGCTCCTGGAACTGAAAGAGAAGCTTCTGCTCGGGACCGTGCCGATGCGCATCGAGGGATTCGACATAGCGCAGCTCGGCGGAAAACACACGGTGGCATCGCTGGTGAGCTTTAAAAACGGAGTGGCGGACAAGAAAAACTACCGCTATTTCAAAATCCGGTCGGTGGAGGGTCAGATCGACGATTTTACGGCGATGCGCGAGGCGGTGGCGCGGCGCTACACGCGACTCATCAACGAAGAGGCGGAGCTGCCCGACCTCGTCCTCGTCGACGGCGGAGCGGGACAAGTGTCTGCGGCTAAAGAAATCCTCGACGATCTCGGCCTCGATGTCGATCTGGCGGGACTTGCGAAGCGGAACGAGGAAGTCTGGCTGCCGGGCAAAAGCGAGCCCGTCGTGCTGGCCAAGGATTCGCCGGCCCTGCGCGTGCTCGTGGCGGTGCGCGACGAGACGCACCGTTTCGCGACGGGCCTCTCGCGCAAGCTGAGGATGACGGATGCGACATTCCGCGTGCTTCAGGAAGTGCCGGGCATCGGCGACGCGCGCGCAAAGTCCATCCTTCGGGAGCTGGGGTCGCTGGAAGCGGTGGCGCAGGCCGAGCCGGGCTATATCGGCAGCATCGCGCGCGTGAATGAAGATACGGCCCGCAAAGTGATCGGCGCGGCCCGCCACAGGATCGACATCGACGAGGGTCTCGAGGACGAGGATTAAGACGAGAATTCACCCGGCGGGCCGCCGGCGACTTCCTTATATGCCGCGACATTGCCACACATATACATTTCGCATACTATAGACCTTGTTTTCGCGCAACCTCCATTGGAGTGCTTTACAAATTCATTCACAAGGAGTGGGTTCATGAATATTCCCGCATTACAGTCCATCGCTCTGTCCGTCCGGAGCCTCACCATCGACGCGATCCAGAAGGCCAATTCCGGCCATCCCGGCATGCCGATGGGCGCCGCCGAACTCGGCGCGTTCCTGTACGGCGTCGAGCTCAGGTACAACCCGAAAGACACCAGGTGGCTCAACCGGGACCGCTTTGTGCTTTCGGCCGGCCACGGCTCGATGTTTCTGTATTCCATCCTCCACATGGCAGGCTTCGACTTGTCTCTCGACGATATAAAGGCATTCCGCCAGGTCGGTTCAAAGTGCCCGGGGCACCCCGAATACGGCGTGACGCCCGGTGTCGAAACGACCACGGGGCCGCTGGGGCAGGGAATTGCGAATGCGGTCGGCATGGCGATCGCCGAGCGCAAGATGGCCGCGCACTTCAACAGGCCCGGCCAGAAGATCATCGACCACTCCATCTTCGTGGCCGCAGGCGACGGCTGCTTTATGGAAGGCGTCGCGAGCGAGGCGTGCTCGCTGGCCGGGCACCTTGGACTTGGAAATCTCATTGTGTATTACGACTCGAATCATATAAGCATCGACGGCTCGACGGATATCGCCTTCACCGAGGATGTCGGAAAGCGCTTTGAAGCCTACGGTTGGCAGGTGCTCCGCGGCTCGATGTACAGCTTTGAAGAGCTCGCGGCGCTCACCGCCAAGGCAAAGGCCGAGACGGAGAAGCCTTCGCTCATCATCCTGGAGAGCGTGATCGGCAAGGGTGCCCCCTCGAAGCAGGGGACCAGCGGCATCCACGGCTCCCCGCTGGGCGAGGAAGAAGCGCGCAGGGCAAAGGAGGCGCTCGGCATTCCGCTCGAAGTGCCTTTCTGGGTTGCGCCGGAGGCCTATGCCTACTTCGAGGCGCACCGGAAGACGCTCGAACAGGAGTATCGGACATGGCAGGCGCGCTTTGAGGCCTGGAAGAAGGCGAATCCTGAGCTCGCCCGCGAGCTCTCCGTGTGGCTCAGCGGCAAGGCGATGCACGAGCCGGATCTGCCCGCCTTCAAAGCGGGCGAAAAAATCGCGACGCGCAACGCATCCGGCAAATGCCTGGCCGCAGTGGCGGGCGCATGGCCGAATTTCATCGGCGGTTCCGCGGACCTGACGAGCCCCAATGTCAGCCAGCTTCCCCCCAATGCCGACGGCACCCCCATCGTCCTCACGAAGGAAAACCCTGACGGCCGCTACATTCACTTCGGCATCAGGGAGCACGGTATGGCGGCCATCGCCAACGGCATCGCGCTGTACGGCGGGCTTCGCCCCTTCGTGGCCACCTTCCTCGTCTTCTCGGATTATCTGCGCCCCGCCCTGAGGCTCTCCGCGCTCATGAAGGCGCCGGTCGTCTATGTGCTCACCCACGACTCGATCTATATCGGCGAAGACGGGCCGACGCATCAGCCGATCGAGGCGCTCGCCGCGTTGCGCGCGATACCGGGCCTGAAGGTCCTCCGCCCCGCCGACGCGGAGGAGACCGCGGTCGCCTGGCGCATCGCGATGGAGAGGCTGGACGGTCCGACCGTGCTCGTATTTTCGCGGCAGAATCTGCCCGTGCTGGAGAAGGCCGACCCCGACTGGCCCCACACAATGGCGCTCGGCTCATACGTCGTGCAGAATCCCGAGCGCGCGCCGGATGTGACGCTCGTCGCTTCGGGGTCGGAGGTTTCGCTGGCGATCGCCGCGGCGGACATTGTGCGGGCACAGCGCCCGAAAACAGCCATCCGCGTGGTTTCGGTCCCCGACAGACAGGCCTTCTATGCGGCTCCCGCGCCGGTGCGCGATGCGATTCTGTCGCCAGGTTCCCTGGTGTTTGTGGCTGAAGCCGGGGTCGCCCAGGGCTGGGAGTGCATAGCGCCGCCCGAAAACATCCTTTCGATCGAGCGCTTCGGAGAATCGGGCCCCGGCGACAAGGTTGCGGAACATTTGGGCTTTACGGCACAGGCCTTTGCGCAGAAGGTGCTCGCAAAACTCGGTTGAGATATGGCCGACGCGCACGTGAGAAGTGCGCGTCGGCCAGCCGGCGGCGGATAACGCATTATGTAATACTGTAAATATTTAATTCTCTGGAACTTGTGTTCTCCTTTGTGATACTATAGCCCATTCCTTCTATTTCTAGTAAAGCCATAACAGGAGGTTCGGTACAAGGAGAATTTTAAAATGCACGATACAGACACAATAAAACACAAGTTTTTCGCCAATATCCGGCAACTGCGGACTGCTGAACGGATAGGTTTCATCGTCATCTTCGTCCTGCTCGTCGGCTTCACCACTGTCAGCGCATATTTTCAGTGGCAGAGCATTCTCCGCGACAGGAAATCGTATATGGAGCTCATCGGGTACTCAAAAGTCGGACAGTTCAAATCCTGGTACGACGCGCAGATGACGGAGGCAAGGGAATTGTCTGAATCATCGGTCTTTACAGATATCGTCGCGAAAGCGATGGAAAAACCATCGGACAAGACCATTGCCCGTATCGACAGTTACCTGCGGCCCATCCTCCGCTCGTACAACTACGCGGACAGCGCAGTGCTCACGTCGGATTTTCGTCTGGTTATCTCGCTGACCCAACTGGTCCAATCCGACTGCGCCGAGGTGCGCGAGGAAATTTCCCGGAAGAAACCACTCGCGCCTTTCTTTACGACGCTCCATCTCACGAGCCCCCACGGAAAGCCGGGATTTCACCTCATAGTTCCTCTTTTCAAAGATAAACAGAAGAAACCTTTTGCCTATGTGGTCCAGACATTCTTTGCCGGCGATTACCTCTATCCCATGCTGGCGCAGTGGCCCGGCGGCGAAAAGACGGGCGAAACGCTCCTCCTTGAGCGCAGCGGTGACATGGTTCAGGCCCTGAATCCCTCCACCCTTGTCAATATCTCTGCCTTTTCGCTGCAGGTTTCCGTCAAGGACAACAATACCGTCGAGGCCCGGGCCGGCCTCGGGCAGACGGGCGTCATGACAGGAAAGGATTATCGGGGCAGGCGCGTGCTCGCCGTGGTGAACCATGTGCCGGCATTCGACTGGGTCGTCCTCTCCAAAATGGATTATTCCGAGGCATTCTCCGCGTGGGTCCCGACGCTCGTAATCCTCATAGCCTTTCTTCTGGTCGCGCTTGCGGCCGGCATTGCAGGCTCCTATGTGCTCATCTCTACCCGGACACTCTCCGCATCCCGCTCGCGCCTCGAACTCCTCAAGCGCACCGAACGCAGCGAGGCCCTGCTCAGCGCAATTCTCGAGCGCGTCGATGCTCCCGTCGTCATAATCGACAAATCCTCTACAATCCAATTCTCAAACCGGCCATTCAAGGAACGCTTCGGTGACAGCCTGCCCGGCGGTCTGCTCTCGGTCCAGTCGGATCCCGACAAAAATGCGGGTGCGCAGTCCTACAGGCTCGAGCTCAGGGATACGAAAGGAGATGCTCTGCAGCTCTATGTGATTCCGATATGTATCCTTCTCGAGAACCAGGAGTCGCTCTCCGGCTATGTGATGCGGGACGTCACCGAGCTCGAATCTGCGCTCGAGCAGGTCCAGCAGCTCAATCGGGACCTCTCCAGGCAGGTGGAGGCGCAGACAAAGCGCATCCTTGAGGCCAAAGAGGAACTGCGCACCATCGCATCCGCGATTTCCCACAATCTGGCGGCTCCGCTGCGCGCCATCGAGTCATTCGGCGAACTGCTCGCGACCAGGGCCTTCGACCAGCTCGACGCGGAGAGCTCGGATTATGTGATGCGCATCCGGAGAGCCTCTGCGAACATGGCAAATCTCACCGACGACCTGATGACGTTTCTGTCGCTCGATTCCGTGGTGCCCGCCCACGAGGAATTCGATTTCAGCATTGCGGCACAAGAAATTACATCGGATATCATCAAGCGGAGCCCCAAGCGGCGCTATCAGATTACCATCATGCCCGGCCTGAAGATGCATGGAGACAGGGCGCTTCTGAAAACCGCCTTCCGCAATGTCATGGAAAATGCCTTCCAATATTGCTCGAATAACATGGTCTCCTCCATCGAGATCGGGAAATATGGCGAATCCGGCATCTTCGTCAAGGACAACGGCATCGGGATGACGCCCGAAGAGATCGATTCGATCCTGAATCCATTATCCAAGACCGAAACCGAAAACTATATCCCCGGCTTAAGCGTGGGGCTCACGATCGCCAAGAAAATCGTCGAGCTTCATGGCGGCAGTCTCGAAATTGAAAGCGAAGCGGGCAGGGGTATGACAGTCCGCTTCAAATTTTGAACATTTCGCGAAGCGCAGGGGTGCTGGGCCGCGGGGCCGCGAAATGGTTCGCGAAGCACGGGTTCGCAAGCGCGGGCCACGCAGTCCTGTTGTCGCGCCGACTTTTGGAGGCTGGTGACATCTGCTCTTCAGGCGGCCCCTGCCGCCTCACTGCCGTGCCAGATACTGGGAGAGTCCCTCCAGAAGCATCTCGATCGAGATCGCCGTCAGCACGAGGCCCATGACGCGCTCGATCGCGGAGAGGGCCCTCGGCCCGAGCCACTCCTCCAGCTTCGTCGAAGTGAAAAACGCCACCATCGTCACCAGTATCGCGATAAAAATCGCCCCCACCCACTCGAGACCTCGGGATGGATCCGACTTCATGAGGAGCATCACATAGGTGATGGCGCTCGGCCCCGCGATCAGCGGAATGGCGACCGGCACAATGAAGGGCTCTCCCTCGATCTCATCCTCGACAAGCTTGCCCCCCGTCCCCGGAAAAATCATGTTCAGCGCGATCAAAAAGAGAATCACTCCCCCCGATATGCGCAGAACGTCGTCGGAGAGCCCCAGCGCGCTCAGGAACACGTTGCCAAAGAACAGAAATCCCACGAGCACCACAAAGGCAATCAGACACTCGCGGAGTATCACAAAGGGCCGCCTCGACTGCGGCACGTTCCTGAGCGAAGAGATGAACAGAGGAATGTTCCCGAGCGGGTCCGTAATCAAAACGAGAAGAATGGTCACCGAGAGAAAACTCCGATTCATGCAGCCGCCTCCTTATCCGAAACTCGCGCTCCGCGCGAAACACTGATCACCGAGGACACCACGACGGCGGCGACAATGATGACGCCTCCCACAATGGCCAGCCCCGTAGGCTTCTCGCCGATGACAAGGAATACCCATACCGGATTGAGCGCGGGTTCGATGATGGCGATGAGCGAGCTCTGAATTGCGCTGATGCGTTTGATGGCAAAGCTGAAAAAGACGGCGGCGAACCCGATCTGCACAATGCCGAGGCCGAAAATCGAGGCGATGGACTTCGCGTTCATCACAGGTGCGGGTAGGAAAAGCGAAATACAGAGCGCCACGATGGCGGTCATGCCGTGGCTGAGCAGAAGCGATTCGATCGGCGAGCCCCCCTTCTGGCGCCGCATGAACAGAATGTGGACCGCGAACGTCAGGCCGGACCCCACCGCCGCAATATCGCCCGCCAGGTGCCCCAGGCTCAGGGAGTCCGCAAAAAACAGCCCCATGCCGACGACAATCGCGACAAGGGCGCCCACCTGCTCGGGCAGCGGGCGCTCGCCAAGCATGACGCCGGAGAGCAGCATGACATACACGGGCGCGCCGTACTGCAGGAGAATCGCGTTCGCGCTGGTGGTGTGCTTGTTCGCGTAGATGAAGAGCAGCATGGTGAACGAATAGGCCACCGCCGCGATGATCTGGTTTTTGCCGAAGTTCAGCTTCGGCCTGCGCACCACGGCGAGGATGAAGAGCGCCGCGATGAGACTCCGCGCGCCGGCGATTGTCACCGTGGGCCAATCCACAAGCTTTATGAAAAGGCCTCCCAGACTCCAGCAGACCGCGGTCGCCGCCATGGCCATAATGCCTTTGATATCGCGCCTCATGGTATTCTCCGGATTCAACGTTCGAGCTTGCGGTATACGATGCGGTGCGGGCGGTCCGCATCGATGCCGAGGCGCTGGCGGCGCCACTCGGCGAATTCTGACCAGTTGCCATCGTACCAGATCACTTCCGAATCGCCCTCGAAGGCCAGAATGTGCGTGCACACCCTGTCGAGAAACCAGCGATCGTGGCTCACCACCATCGCCGCCCCCGCGAAATCGTCGAGGGCCTCTTCGAGCGCGCGCAGAGTGTTCACGTCGAGGTCGTTCGTCGGCTCGTCGAGGAGAAGCACATTCGCGCCTTCCTTTATCATGAGCGCGAGGTTGAGCCGGTTGCGCTCGCCGCCGGAGAGGGTGCCGACTTTTTTCTGCTGGTCCGCCCCCGTGAAGTTGAACCAGGCGCAGTAGGCGCGGCTGTTGACCTCGGTGCGCCCGCCGAGGGAAATTACGTCGTGGCCGTCGGAGAGCGTCTCCCAGACGGTCTTGTCCGGATCGAGGCGGGCGCGCATCTGGTCGGCATAGGCGAGTTTGACCGTGTCGCCGAGACGGAGTGCGCCGGAGTCAGGTTTCTCCTTGCCCGCGATCATGTTGAGGAGCGTGGTCTTGCCCGCCCCGTTCGGGCCGATGATGCCGACAATCGCGCCCGGCGGCACGGAAAAGCTGAGGTTTTCAAAGAGTTCGCTGTCTCCGAATGCCTTGAGGAGTCCCTTTGCCTCGATGACGACATCGCCGAGGCGCGGGCCGGGCGGAATGACGAGGCGCACGTCGCGGACCTTCTCCTTCGTGTCTTCGGTCAGGAGGCGCTCGTAGCGGTCGATGCGCGCCTTGCTCTTGGCGTGGCGGCCCTTCGGACTCATCCCGATCCACTCGAGTTCGCGTCCCAGGGTGCGGGCGCGCATGGATTCGCCCTTCTCCTCCTGTTCGAGGCGCTGGCGCTTCTGTTCGAGCCACGAGGAGTAGTTGCCCCTCCAGGGGATGCCCTCGCCGCGGTCGAGCTCGAGTATCCAGCCCGCCACGTTTTCGAGGAAGTAGCGGTCGTGCGTGACGGCTATCACCGTCCCCGGATACGAACGGAGGTATTGTTCGAGCCAGGCGATGGTCTCCGCGTCGAGGTGGTTGGTGGGTTCGTCGAGGAGCAGAATATCCGGTTTCTGGAGCAGGAGCCGGCACAGGGCGACGCGGCGGCGCTCGCCGCCGGAGAGGGTGTCGACAGGCTGGTCTCCCGGGGGACAGCGCAGCACATCCATGGAAAACTCGAGCCTGGCCTCGATGTCCCAGGCGTCGAGGGCGTCCATTTTCTCCTGAATCTCGGCCTGTTTCGCGGCGAGTGCGTCGAAATCCGCGTCGGGCTCTCCAAAAGCCTCGTTGACGCGCTCAAACTCCGCGTGGAGGTCCATGATGTCCTTCACACCTTCGGCGGCCACCTCGCGCACGGTCTTGCCGGGCTCGAGGTGCGGCTCCTGCGGCAGATAGCCGATCCTGTACCCCGGCGCGCACGCCACCTCCCCCGAGAACTCCGTATCGAGCCCGGCCATGATCTTCAGCAGCGTCGACTTCCCCGAGCCGTTGAGGCCGATGACGCCTATCTTCGCGCCGTAGAAATACGAAAGGCTGATATCCTTGAGCACCTGCTTCGTGCCGTAGCGCTTCGAGAGCTGGTACATCGAATAAATGATTTTCTTGTCGTCCGTCGTGGGCATGGACACACTATACCGGAAAAAGCCGTTTCGGGGCAGGGGGCCGCGAAGAAAGGAGGTGCGGACGTTTACGCGCCCGGCGCATCCGCGGGCCGCGCGTTCATGCTATACTGACACCATGCCAAGTGAACAAACCCGGCGGATCCTCGACACGCTCCGGGCCGTACCGGCCGGCAGGGTCGCCTCGTATGGGCAGATTGCACTGATTGCCGGGCATCCCCTCGGCGCGGGCGGAGCGCGCGATGTGGTGCGCATCCTCGCCTCGATGTCGGAGCAAGAAAATCTCCCCTGGTGGAGAATCGTGCGCAGGGACGGCGCCATTGCGCTCTCCCCAGGAAACGGGGCAGAGCTCCAGCGCACGCTCCTCCTTCGGGAGGGTGTCGTCTTCGATGCCTCGGGGAAGGTGGTGGAAGCCTATTTCTGGACTATATACGAATGACCTGCGGCCAGCGGCCGCACGCATGCATCGCAGAAGAATTGCATAAGTATCGAATGCCGAGCGGCTTCACGCTCCAGTCCAGTTCGTCAGGTGGGGCGCCTCGATTTCCTTGAAGTAGCGCACCGTGCGCACGCGCAGCTCGTCCGTGGCGTCGTCGTCGCACACCAGGATCACTTTCGGATGCAGCTGCAGGCAGCTGAGTGTCCACATGTGGTTGAGGCCCATCTCGACCGCATGCCGGAGGGCCCTCGCCTTCTCGATGCCCGACACCATGATGAGCACTTCGCGGGCATCCATGATCGTGCCCACCCCGACGGTGAGCGCATGCGACGGCACCTTTTCGGGATCGCCGCCGAAAAACCGCGCGTTCGCAAGTTTTGTATCGCGAGTCAGCGTCTTGATGCGCGTCCGCGAGGACAGCGAAGAGCCCGGCTCATTGAAGGCGATGTGGCCATCCGCGCCGACGCCGCCGACAAAGAGGTCTATGCCCCCCGCCTCTTCTATCGCCTCTTCGTAGCGTCTGCACTCCTCGTCCAAATCCGGCGCCATGCCGTCGAGGATATGGACGCTTTCTTTTTTTATATCGATATGAGAAAACAAATTATCCCACATAAAGTGATGGTAGCTCCGCTCATCCTCGGCCGGGAGCCCGACATATTCATCCATATTGAAGGTGACGACATTCCTGAAACTGAGCATGCCGGCCCTATTGAGCCGAATCAGTTCTCTGTACATGCCGAGAGGAGTCGATCCCGTGGGAAGACCCAGCACGAAAGGCGTGTCCGCCGGATGTTCGTTGATGCGCTGCATGACATAGTGTGCGGCCCACCGCGATACAAAATCATAGTTGTTCTGGATGATGACCCTCATCGTATTCCTCTCATTGTGCGCTGCGCCGATATTTTATCTCGCCGTCGATAATCGTCATCTGCGCTTCGAATTTGTCGTTCGCGAGCAGAAGGTCGGCCCGGAAGCCGGGACTGATCATTCCCTTCCTGTGCAGCCCGAAGATTCGGGCCGGGTTCGCGCTCGCCATTTTCACCGCACTTTCGAGCGGCACACCGAAACTGATGAGGTTGCGCACGCCCTCTATCATGGTGAGAGAACTGCCGGCTATCACGCCATCGCTCGCCCGATAGAAGAGTTTGTGTTCCAGATATACTTCTTCCTCGTTGGCGAACATCGGCGCATCGGTCGCCTGTTTTGTCGGCTTCAGAGAATCCGTGACAAGCACGATGTTGCCTTCCGGCTTATCTCTGAAAAGCAGGCGGATAAGGTCGGGGTGCACATGGAGACCGTCGGCGATGATCTCACAGGAGATATCGGGCTGAATCAGCACCGCGCCGACTGCGTTCGGGTTCCGGTGGTGAAGCCGGCTCATGGCGTTGAACATGTGCGTCGAATGGCGGATCCCTGCCTGCATGCCCTCGATCATGTTCTCGTAGCTTGCGTCAGTGTGGCCCGCCTGCAGCACGATGCCGAGCCTGTTGCAGAAGAGCGCAAGTTCGCGCATGCCCTTGAGCTCGGGCGCGACCGTCATGCTGACAATGTGGCCTTCGGAGGCATCCCAGAGGCGCTGCATGAGGCCCAGGTCCACCGGGCGGACAAACTCGACCCTCTGCACGCCGAGCTGGGCAGGAGAAATAAAGGGGCCCTCCATGTGGACCCCGATGATCTCGGCGCCCTCCTCGCGCTCCATCGCCGACACGACAGCGCGGACAGCGCGCAGCATGTCCTCTTCGGGCATGGGGTAAATCGTGGGCACAAAAGAAGTCACTCCCCAGGCGGGGAGTATTCTGCTCATCTCGAGAATGGAATCGGCAGACAAGTCTTCTGTGCCGTATCCGCCGATTCCATGAATGTGGGTGTCGATAAAACCTGGAGTGAGGTAGGCTCCCCCCGCATCGATCAGCTCGACATCCGGCGCAAATGTCTTCTGGGCGAAGCGCCTCTCGGAAAAGACATCGGCAATCGAATTGCCTTCCACGAGCACCGCACTGCGGTCCATGCGCGCATAGCCCGCGATGACGGTTGCATTGTGGATGCAAAAGGCTGTTCTCATAATCTCACTCACCCATCCGAATCCTTATTCAGGCGCCCCCGAGGTCGTATCGGTGCTGGTAGAGGCCGACGTATCCTCTTCGCTCGATGCAGAGCTTTCGTCGGATGTCTGGGACGTCTGTGTCGTGGTGCTCTGCTGAGTCTGATCGTCGGTCTGAGAAGCGCTCGCTTCCGGCGTCTCTGCAGGCTGCTGCGACTGATCGCCCGGCACGGCACTGTTTTCGGACGTCACCTGCTCGAGCAACTGATTCCACTCATCCTTGAGCTGACTGATGGTCAGGAAAACCTGATTGTCTTTATCGTACACGGCGCTGAAACGTTTCTCCGCTTCCTCGATATCGGCTATTGCCAGCTTGAGTTCATCCGCCGTCTGGGCAGTCTGCGCATACATCAGTGCGCGGTAGAATACCAGGGTACCCGCGGCCTCGTCGTTGTCCGTGTATTTCTCGAGCGAGCGGTCGAGATAATCGAAACCGGCCTGGGGGTCCTGCGCATTGAGCCAGGTCGAAAGGAGGGACCGGACCACATTCGGGTCGGCCGAGAACTTCTCGGTCACTGCATCGGCGACTGCATTCGCTTTTTCCGGGGTTCCCATGCGCACTTCGATCAGGTGCTGGATAAGCATCGGCACATACTCGTCCGGGAAGCGTGCGATCATCGCCTCCACATAGGCATTCGTCTTCTCGGCATCGCTGGCATTGAGACCCGCCTTGATTCCCTCTACGGAAGCGTTGTAGGTGGCATCGGAGGTTTCGGGCTTGGCCAGCACTTTGTCCACGATCGGGTATACCTCGTCGAATCTGCCCTGATCATTGAGGATGCTTGCGAGGTCGACAGAGAAGTTCAGGTCCTCGGGATACGCGGCGATCGCCTTCCTCAACACTGTCTCCGCGGCTTCGTATTTCTGAACATTGGCCAGCAGCGCGACATGATTGGAAAGGCTTGTTTCGGTGTAGGTATCGTAGGCAAGGGCCCGGTCGTAATTCTCGATCGCCTTTTGCTGGATGGTCTGGCTGTCCTGAATCCAGTTGTCGCCATATTCCCGATTGACTGCGTAGAGATAATTCCCGAGTTCATAGGAGAGGACCGGCGGCAGGGCTTCCCCGGATTTTTCGAGTTCCTCGGCGAGATCGAGGGGATTAAAATCTGCCAGGGTCTGTTTTTCGGGCGGATCGGCTCTCAGCTCATCGAGATTCTGCCCTTCGGCCAAATCCACGAATCCAAAACTGATGTACATGCCATTCCCCACATTCCCTTCAAGCGCAAGGCGAATTTTCTCGGCAAGCACATATCCGTCTTTATTTTCCGGATCAAAAAGAGCAAGCAGGTTCCAGGCTTTGGACCACTGACCTTTTGACTGCAAGAGGCGGGAAGCATCGAGAGCTTCCTTGGTCTGCTGCGCCGCATCCGCGTAGAATGTCGCAGTTGTCTGTGACTCCTGAGCACCCGCAAGCGCAATCGCGGCAACAAACGCACACGCGAAGACTGCGAAACGTTTCATGAAGAACTCCTTGGCATTGAGGAAAGGATAAACTCACACCATATGAGAGGATACTTATGTTTTTCCCAAAAGGCAACGGCCGACGCCCTGCATTTCCGGGCAAACAAAGCCCTCAATATTGAACAAATAGGGCAAAGGCTGGTATCATGCCGTTCGGCAGATTTCTGCCTTTTTGAGAGAGATTTGCGCGCATCGAGGGGAGTACTTCATGTGGCATGGGCAGCACAGGCGGACGTTTTGGGATACGGCGGCAGGTCAGCAAATCCTTACGTTAGATTTAATCTTTCGTAAGATTTCGGAGGCGCAACAGTCCTTCATCCGCCAGGCAGCCCAACACGCCATCAGGCTCACCTGCCCTCCCGGCTGCGGCGCCTGCTGCCACGGCTTCATGCCGGACGTCCTTCCCGTCGAGGCGGACTACATCGCCTATTTCCTTTTAAGCCATGAAACAAAACTGACCGGAGAGCCGGAGCTGTCCCGCATCTTTTTCTTGGTCTGTGCCGAGGACAATCCTTCGCCCTGCCCCTTCCACGATCCCGGCCGCCCCGGCGAAAATTGCCGCATCTACGAAGCGCGCCCCCTTGTCTGCAGACTTTTCGGCTTTTCATCCACCCAGACCAAACGCAGCGGGATCGTCTATCGTCTGTGCCGGCACATGCCGACGCCTCAGGGGCTCGCCGAACGCACCCTCGGCCGGGAGGCCTTGATGCGCAGCATCGGAGCCGCGCCGCCGCTCATGAGCGGCTTTGCCATAGAGATGCTCGCAATCGATCCATCGAGGGCCTCGGAGCGGAGACCGCTCTCAGAGGCCCTGCCCCCCGCCCTCGCCCGAATCGCCGCTTCCCTGCACTATTGCCCCGAAGAACCCAATGCGGCCTAGCGTCTCATGACTTGCGCATTCGTCCCCGGGCGATTAGTCTTCTATCGACATGAGTCGCAAATATGTGGTGGTCGCCGGGAATATCGGCGCAGGGAAATCATCGCTCGTCCACCTGCTGGCGGAGCACCTAGGCTTCATCGCCTATCTGGAACCGGTGCTGGAAAACCCCTTTCTCAAGGATTTCTATTCCGACATGCGGCGCTGGGCCCTCCAGAGCCAGCTTTTTTTCCTGTCGCATCGCGCCACCATGCAGAAGACGCTGAGCGCCGATACTCACTCCGTCGTCCAGGACCGGTCGATCTACGAAGACGCGGAGGTTTTTGCAAAAAACCTCTATATACAAGGAAATATCGAGGAGCGGGAGTGGCTCGTATACCAGGACCTCTACCAGACCCTCGCCGAAATCCTGCCGCACCCGAGCCTCGTCATCTACATCCGCGCGTCCGTGCCCACTCTCCGGGCCCGGATTGCACGGCGGGGCCGCGACTTCGAGTCGGCCATCCCCGACGCATATCTCGAAGGGCTCAATGTGCTCTATGAAGAGTGGATTTCTTCCTTCACCATGGCACCGATTCTGACAATCCCCGGCGACAGCCTCGATTTCGTCGCGGAATCCCGGGATCTGCAGGTCATCCTGAGGACCGTCACCAAACGGCTCGAGGACAATCAACCTTATCTGTTTCCTTATGAAATGTAGGTGGGTTTGCCTGTCGGCTTTGAATCAGCGGGCCCAGCGCTCCAAAATCGAGCAGTAGCGCCCCGCCACTTCCATCGCGATATCCTCCCAGGTACGGCACAGTGTCTTTTGGGCATTCTCTGCGATGCGCGCGAGAGTCTCGGTATCAGAGAGCGCCGCCACGATGGTCTGTACGAAGTCATCCATATTCTCCGAGCAGAGAAAACCATTTCCCCTGTCTTCAATCACTTCCGATGCCGTCGAACCATGGATGAGCACCGCCGGCGTCCTCATCGCCGCCGCCTCCCTCAGCACGAGAGGGGCATTATCGTACAGCGACGGAAACAGAAAGAGGTCGCCGCGGGCATATATGGCTTTCAGCAATTCTCTGTCATAGACGACATCGTGAAAGATGACCTTATTCGAAATTCCGAGCTGCTCCGCAAGATCAATGAGCGACCCTTTTGCATAGCCCTTGCCGACAAAGACCATGCGGAAATTCGGAAGCGCGTCCATGACCGAGGGCAGGGCGCGAACCAAAAATTCAAGATTTTTTTCCAGGATGTGCTGGCCTACATAGAGGCCCACAAGATACTCTCTGGACAGGCCGAGGTGTTCGGCGCCGCGTGTGCGATACGGTGCTATGTCGTCAGGAGGGTCGAAGTCGATGCCGTTTTCGACCACATCGTAGGGGCCCTTGTAGCCATATTCGCGGAGCGTCTGGGCGACAGACTCCTGGGGAACCCAGACATGATCGACATGATAGTAGAAGTCCACAATACGCTTGATCTGATCGTCTACGATAGCCTTTATCGAAATTGCCCGCCTGAGATCGTCCCTATACTTAGAATGAAATGTGGCGATTACGGGGATATGCCTCTCCCGGGCGACGCGCAGCGCGAGCTTGCCCGCGGCGAATGGAGAGTGGGCATGGACAATATCAAAATCCCTGTTCTTCAGAATAAATTGAAGCCGCAAATCGAAATCGGGGAAGCCGATGCGGTAAGGCGGGCGGATGACCGTCGGCAGCGACAGGAACCGAATGACGGGGAATGGATCGGTATCTTTATAGTTGGGAACGAATGGGGTGATAACGTAGGTTGGACCAAGCTTTTTTCTGAGCCAGTATGCATAGTTGCGAACGGTAACCGTGACCCCGTCGATGATGGGCACATACCCGTCATTGAAAAGGCCAGTAGTAATTCTGTCCATCCAGGTTAAAATATACGCTGCGTTTATAAAAGTCAACAAAAAGCGAATTCCATTGACTTCCGCTCCTTCCCCTCATTACCCTAATACTACAGAGAGGTACACTATGGCAAAACTAGCATTTTCTGTCGCTCTCGCTTTTGCGCTTTCGGCGCTGCCCGGTTTTGCTCAGGACTGGCCGGAAGGCAAGGCATCCGATCGATTCGATACGGGGAAGGGTGAACTGGAAATTGCCTTTTTGGGTCATGCGTCACTTATCTTCGTCTATAAAGGTTCTTACATCTACATAGACCCCGTGAGCCAATACGGCGATTTTTCCAAATATCCAAAGGCCGATCTCATTCTGATCACCCACGAGCACGGAGATCACCTCGACCCGAACGCCATCGCCGCACTGAGCAAAAGCGGAACGCGAATTCTCCTGCCGGAGGCTACGCGCAGGAAACTGGGCGCGGGCGAAGCGCTCGAACATGGAGAGCCGCTCGATGCCGCGGGAATCAGGGTGCTGGCGGTGGCTGCGTACAATGTTACACCGGGACGGACCAACTATCATCCCAAGGACCGCCGGGACAATGGCTATGTGATCACGGTGGGCTCTCTGCGCATCTATGTCGCGGGCGACACCGAGCCCATACCGGAGATGGCAGATCTGGGCCCCATCGACATCGCATTCCTGCCCATGAATCAGCCCTACACCATGACGCCGGAGCAGACCGCCGCCACGGCGAAGGTCATCAGGCCGAAAATTCTCTACCCTTACCATTTTGGTTCGACGGATACCGGCGCGCTGACAAAACTTCTGGCGGATGACAAGGAGATCGAAGTCAGAATTCGAAATCTCCAGTAGGAATGCCGCACTCCGCACCCATACACGGCAACTGGAAAGAGCCCCAGGCTTGCCGCGGCCAAATATATTTCATATTTTCTATATAGCATAACGTACCCGGGAGGATACAATGGCAACTATCACATTGAAAGGAAGCTCCGTCCAGACGATCGGATCTCTGCCAGCCAAAGGAACAAAGGCCCCCGACTTCAAGCTCACGGGTGGCGACCTCGGCGATGTAAGCCTTGCCACCTATGCAGGCAAAGTCAAAATTCTGAATATCGTGCCGAGCCTCGACACCGGCGTCTGCGCCGCAAGCGCACGCGCCTTCAACAAAGCCGCGGCGGCGCTCGGCGATGTCGTCATCCTCACCATCAGCAGGGACCTGCCCTTCGCGCAGAAGCGCTTCTGCGAGGCGGAGGGCATCGACAAAGTCGTCACGCTCTCCGAACTGCGCAACAGAGAGTTCGGAAAAGCCTATGGCGTCGAAATGATCTCGGGGGCGTTCGCCGGCCTCCTGTCCCGCTCCGTCGTCGTGCTCGACCGCGACAATAAGGTGGTATATACTGAGCAGGTGCCAGAGATCGCGCAGGAACCGAATTATGCCGCATCGCTGGAGGCTGCAAAGAAGCTCATCTGATTTTTGCAGCGTTATTCTGCCCAGAAATTAGGGAGCATATGCATTATTTCGACATCGTTGTCGTTGGCGCCGGTTTGGCCGGGGCTACTGCCGCGCGCGTCGCGGCCGAAAAGAACAAGAAAGTTCTCGTGGTCGAACAGCACCGCCACATCGCGGGACACTGTCACGACGCGAAAAATGAGGCGGGAATAACAATCCACACCTACGGTCCCCATATTTTCCACACGAATAACAAGGAAGTGTGGGATTTTGTGGGGCGCTTTTCGGATTTCAACTATTATCAGCACCGGGTACTGTCCTACGCCGAGGGTCGGTTTATACCTTTCCCCATTCATACGGACACGATCAACGAAATCTTCGGAATTCATATTTCTGCGTCGGAGCTCCCCAATTTTCTGGCAGAACAGGTGCGCTCCTCGTCCTTTGAGAATCCTCCGAAAACATTCCGCGACGCGATCGTCTCCCAGGTGGGCGAAAAGCTCTACAGCATGTTCTTCGAAAATTATACGCGGAAGCAGTGGGCGCGGGACCCCTCTCTGCTGTCGGCCGAGGTCGCCGCCCGCATTCCCGTGAGAGCAAATCGGGACGGCCGTTATTTTTCCGACACCTATCAGGGCATTCCCAGCCGCGGCTACACGGCGATGGTGCAGGCGATGCTGGAGCACCCGAACATCAGCGTCATGCTGGGGGCGGACTGGTTCGCGCTGAAGAGCGAACTCGAGGCCCCCGTGACGGTCTTCACCGGAGAACTCGATCAATTCTTTGACTTCAAATACGGAAAACTCGAGTACCGTTCCCTCGATCTCGTGCTGAAAACCTTCGACAAAGAGAGGTACCAGCCGGCATCCGTGGTCAACTATCCGAACGACTACGACTGGACCCGCATCACCGAATACAAGTACTTCCTCGACGAGAACTCGCCGCATACCACGGTGTGCTTCGAGTATCCGAAGGCCGAGGGCGAGCCCTACTACATCGTCATGACCAAAGAGAACATGGAGCGGCGCGAAAAATACATGACCGACGTCGCGACGCTGGAAAAGACAGGCCGGTGGCTCTTCATCGGCAGGCTGGCCGAATACAAATACTACAACATGGACCAGGTCATCGCCGCGGCACTGCGCAAAGCAGGTGCCATGTGAGCGACAGAATCGTCACGGGTATGTTCAACGATTCCTACGCCCCCATAACGGATGGTGTAGCCATGGTGACCCGGCAGTACGCTCTGTGGCTTAACCGGAAAACGGGCCCATCGTGTGTGGTGACCACCAACTTGCCGGATTATTTCGACAACGAAGAGTTTCCGGTGTACCGATTCCCCTCGCTTCCCATCAACACGCGTCCGCCCTATCGTTTTGGCGTGGCATTCTCAGGTGAGGTCAAGGAGCAGCGCCAGCGCGGCGGCATCGTCAAAGAGACGCTGTCCACGAACATCTTCAGAATTTCCTTCGACCTCGTGCACTCACACAGTCCTTTCGTAGCGGGCAAGCTGGCGCGGATCATCGCGAACAGGCAGAATATTCCCCTCGTGACGACCTTTCACACAAAGTACAAACCGGAATTCGAACGGGCGCTGAAGATGGGAGCGCTCGTGTCGGTCGCGATGCAGATCATAAAAGATTACTACAACAAGGCCGACTTCGTCTGGGTGCCGAACGCGGAGAGCATCGGCGTACTGCGGGAATACGGCTACTCGGGCGAGGTGGAAGTCATGCCCAACGGAACCGATCTGTACGTAGCGGGGCCTGACCTGCCCGCACTTCGACAAGAGGGTTCAAAGCTCCTCGGCGTGGACGATGAAAGCTTTGTATTTCTGTACATCGGCCAGCATATCGTAGAGAAGAATCTCGATCTCGTCATTGAATCGCTGGCCCATCTCGACGGGCTGAACAGGCCCTTTAAGATGATATTCGTCGGCGACGGCAAGCACCGCGCCGCGATGGAAGAGCGCGTACAGAGCCTCGGGCTGTCGGACAGAGTCCAATTCCTAGGCATTGTGCGCGACAGGGAGTTCATCAAGCGGGCGTACGCGAGGGCCGACCTTCTGCTCTTCCCTTCGCTGTACGACACTTCGAGTCTGACGGTGAAGGAATCCGCCGCGATGCGTCTGCCAGCCGTGCTCATTCGCGGATCCTCGACTGCGGAAGGCATCGCCGACGGCGAAAACGGATTTATGAGCGAAAACGATCCGGTCGCCTACGCGCAGACAATCCAGCGCGCCATGAGCACCCTATCCCTGAGACGCGCCGCAGGAGATGGCGCCTTCCGCACGCTCTACAACTCCTGGGAATCCGTACTTGAGCAGGTCGATCTCAGGTACCGGGAGATTCTTTCGCAATGGAAGGGCCGCTGATCAATATCATTCCCCGTGCAGCGAGGCTCTGATCCACAGTGAGCGCCGTAAGCCACGCCATCCCGCGGGGAGAGCGGTCTACGCGCCCTGACAGGTTTTCGGAATTTTCCGGGGCGGGAGCCAGTTCCCTGGCCCAGGCCTGCACTTTTTCGCCTTTCAGAATTTCGTGCACAAAGTCGACCTTTATGCGGTGGAACCTCTGTCCCTCTTGGAGAGGCACTGCGTCGCAGAGCCAGTTGATGAAGTGGGCGTTGTTGACATGTCCATTCTGGTCGATGTGACGGGTCCGCGCTTCTATGGCAAAAGACTGGCCGAAGCCGTCGGCAACTCCATTGTCCACATCGGCAGGCGGGTTTTCCGCAGCTCCGTCCCCACTCGCGACATGCCGGCTCAAGACCCCGAAAGAGGGATCATCGATACCGGGCGCAAGGTCTTCGAATGGCCAGGGATAGTCGGTCGACAGATCGAGGGGAAGCGTATGCTCCGGCCGCATCAGCCGGCGAGTCTTCATGTCCACCACAATGTATTCGTACATCGCGCCGGCATATTTCCTGCCTGCGCCGTCGACGAGTTCCAGACAGCGCTCGGCGAAGAGCTTCCTCGTGCCTGCAGGCCAGGTGCGCGCGATCACTGTCTGCCCTGTCTGCGGCATCGACTCGATGCGGATGTCGATCCGCGAGAGCATCCAGGTGAGGCCTTTCGCCCACAGGTCCTCCATACCGATTCCAATCATCGAAGCCTGGGCCCCTGCAGCCTCCTGAAAGAAATTCGCAAGGGCAAAAGGCGTCAGCGGCCCTCCGTAGCCGCAATCGTATCCTCTCACTTCATATTGAATTTCAAGCGGTTTTACCATTATTGCATCCTTCCGGAAATACCGTAAAAGTATCCCTATTGTAATCTCTTCGTGCCGCTTGAAAAAGTCGTGTCCGCAAGTTGGCAGACCTCAATTCTTAAAACCATGCTATAATGAAGACTATGTGCGGAATTGTCTCGCTCACCTACAAAGACGAAAATCCTTCGATGGGCAAAGAGGCAGAGGCACTCTTAAAGCGCCTTGAGTATCGCGGGTATGATTCGACGGGAGCTTCCTTTATCGGCAAAGACAAACGCATCAGCCTGCGCAAGCAGGTCGGAGCTCCTTCGAAAGTATGTCCGCTTCTGCACATCGACGAGTTCGGCGGCCAGCGTTTTATCGGGCAGGTTCGGTGGGCGACCTATGGTTCCGTCACCGACGTCAACAGCCAGCCCCACCATGTGCGCTGCAAGATCGAGCTGGTCGGGGCCCACAACGGCAACATTTCGAACACCGACACGCTGAAGGCATGGCTCACCGCGCGAGGCCACGCGGTCGTGTCCGACAATGACGGCGAAATCATCGTCCACCTCATCGAAGAGCACTATGCGGCGGCCCAGTCCCTCGCGAGTTCGGAGCTCGCGTACCTGCGCAGGGCATACGCGAACGCGGGCCTCGCGGAAGGGGTGCCCGACGGCGTGCTCCGCATGATCGAGGCGATCCGCAAGGCGGAATCCCTCACGGAGGGTTCGTATGCCGCCGCCATCGCCGACCCGCAGCTTCCGGGCGTGTTCGCGATAAAATCGGGCTCTTCGCTCTACGCGGGCATGGGCAGCGATTCGCACGGCGACTTTATCGTGCTCTCCTCCGACCTCACGAGCGTGCTCTCGAAGACCCGCGCACTCATCCCCCTCGCCGAGGGCGAAGGCATCTGGTTCACCGAAAAACAATATCTCGTGTTCAGCCTCCAGGGCCAGCCGTTTTTCTCTCATCCTCGGCTCAAGCGATCGAAGCTCTCGATCAGGGATACGCAGCTTTCGCCCGAATACCAGCACTACATGGAGCAGGAAATCTCCTCGAGCCCGAACAACATCCTGCAGGTGCTGCGCTACTATTTCCGCGACCCGGTCCTCGAGCCCCTCTCCGAGCTGTTCGAGGAGCACAAGGACGAGTGCAAGGAAACTTCGGACATAATCGCCTCTCTCTCCGAGCGCTTCGGCAACGAGACGCTCCTTTCCGGCATGCACGACGTATTCAGTTCTCCCGCATGGAATGAGATAGAAGCGCGGGTACAGAATGCCGGCGCGGCGCATTTTGTCAGCCAGAACTTCGTCTCGGACGA
>Ga0228535_1000743_pt1 | contig 76321 bp, 69 predicted proteins | sample SJ1metagenome_FD_168457 | JGI IMG/M metagenome (GOLD analysis project Ga0228535, IMG submission 168457) | Enriched culture of PCE-dechlorinating microbial communities from Ithaca, New York, USA - SJ1 | ecosystem: Engineered > Modeled > Simulated communities (microbial... > Unclassified | place...
ATCTACTATTTGTTTTTTGAATTCATCTGTAAATCTTATTCCATTTTTGGACAAGGTTTAACACGCCCTTTCTAAATTGATTTTAGCCTGTTAAACTTTTCGTGTCCATTCTTATATACTAGTACCAGTTGGACATGAAAACGCTTATTTTAAAAGAATAAGGAACAACAAAAATGACAAAGCTCCTTCCTGTACAGTTACACCCTATACAGGAAAGAACTTTGTCTAAAAAGGGAAAGGAAAGCTTATAACACTGAATGACAGCTCAGTATTATAAGTAGGAAGAAGCAAAATAAGAAAAACTATACAGAAAGGCTGTTCAGTACGCTAATTATTTCCAAGCGTTGATGCTTAATTGACATCCTTAGCGTACCTGCCCTTCAGATGTTTAAGAATAAATCAACAGTTGCAATAATATAGCAATCTGAGATTATCCTGCAAACTGATAAGTGATATACTCTGTTCTTTATTTTTTATGAGTACTTCTGCTTATATCTTCGAAATGTTTAACTGCAGCCCTATCCATATCAAATGCCCTGATCAGTTCTGTAACAGCCTGACTTGGAGAGATTACACTATTAAGAACCGATTGCATAACAGCAGGCATTCTTCCTTTAATCAGGTTATCATTATAAAACAAGTTGTGCAGATGCTCATCAATCATACTGTGCACCCAAGAAAGTACCTGTTTTTGACGCCTTTGCTTAAAGACACCGGATTTCTTCGTCACTTGTGAAAAGGCCTGCATTACTTCCCATAATTCTTTGAGGCCTGCTTTCTTAATAGCAGAACAACAATAAGCATGGGTCTTCCATCCTTCGGTTGCCGGGCGAATGAATTCTACCATTCTTTCATACTCACCTTGAGCAACAAGAGCTCTATTAAGATTGTCACCATCAGCCTTATTGACTACAATGGCATCGGCTAACTCCATAATACCTTTTTTGATTCCTTGGAGATCATCGCCTGCACCTGTAAGTACGATCAACATAAAGAAATCAACCATAGAACGCACCGTTGTTTCAGATTGACCTACACCAACAGTTTCAACTAAAATAACATCACATCCTGAGGCTTCACATAAAAGCATGGTTTCGCGACTTTTACGTGCTACGCCGCCTAATGTCCCTTTAGCAGGAGATGGTCTGATAAAACAGTTAGGCTCACGAGATAGCATCTGCATCCTGGTCTTATCCCCCAAGATTGAGCCACCTGTAATAGAACTTGTTGGGTCTACAGCTAAAACAGCTACACGATGACCAGAAGAACAAAGCATTTGTCCGAAAGCCTCAATAAAAGTACTCTTGCCGGCACCTGGAACACCCGTGATGCCAATTCGCAAAGCATTACCTGTACGAGGTAATAAAGCCTGCAATACTCTTTGCGCTTTATCAAAATCCTTAGGGGCATTGCTTTCAATTAAGGTAATAGCCTGGGAGAGCATCATGCGATCTCCCTCGCTCACACCTTTGACCAATTCCTCCGCCGTGTAACGACGTCTTAAGGGAAAACTCTTCACAGCTACAGCAGGAATTATTTTTTCTTCGGTAACGCTATTAATATTGCTATCAATGCCACCCATTACCGAGCAAGCAAATTCAGGATTCTTTTTTACGGGAACCCAACTAGGTCTGGAATCTTTTTCGCCCAAATCAGGCATTCCTATCACCTCAGCCTTCTTTTGCCTCTTCCTTAGCACGCTTAACCAGCATTTCCAACAACTGAGTGCAGCATTTAGGAATATTGGTCCCAGGGCCAAAGATTGCCGCTGCACCATGCTCATAGAGGTAATCATAATCTTGCGCAGGAATTACACCGCCAATACAAACCAAGATATCTTCACGGCCATGTTTCTTCAATTCTTCAACCAAAGCAGGAAGCAAAGTCTTATGTCCTGCTGCCAAAGAAGAGAAGCCAACCATATGCACGTCATTATCTACTGCATCTTGTGCGGTTTCTTCCGGAGTTTGGAACAGAGGGCCTACGTCGACATCCCAGCCCATGTCCGCGAAGGAAGTTGCCAGTACTTTCTGTCCTCGATCATGTCCATCCTGCCCCATTTTAGCCAAGAAGATACGAGGGCGACGACCTTCAATCTTTTCAAATTCATTAGCAAGCTTATTAGCTTCTTCTAATTCACCGCTACCGCTTAATTCACTGGAATATACACCCGAAACAGTATGAATAACAGCATTAAATCGACCGGAAACCTTTTCAACAGCATCAGAAATCTCACCTAAAGACGCGCGATCTCGGGCTGCTTGTACAGCCATTTCCAAAAGATTTCCGTTGTCACGGCTTTCAGCGGCTTTCGTGATAGCTTCCAAATCACGCCTTACTTTTTCGTTATCACGTTCACTTCTCAATTTTTCCAGACGCTTGATTTGAGCATTTCGTACCGCAGTATTATCGATGGACAATACATTCAAAGGATCTTCTTTGGCGAGACGATATTTGTTCAAACCAACAATAGTTTCTTTGCCGCTGTCAATGGCTGCCTGACGACGAGCCGCGCATTCTTCAATGCGCATCTTAGGCAACCCTGTTGCAATAGCCTTAGCCATACCACCCAAGGCTTCGACTTCCTGAATATGTGCCCAAGCTCGACGAATTATCTCGTTGGTCAAATACTCCAGATAGTACGAACCACCCCAAGGATCAATGATCTTACAGACTTTTGTCTCGTCCTGAATATAAAGCTGTGTATTACGTGCCAGACGAGCAGAGAAATCTGTTGGTAAAGCAATTGCTTCATCAAGCGCATTAGTATGTAAAGATTGAGTATGACCCAATGCCGCCGACATTGCTTCCATACAAGTACGTGCAATATTATTAAATGGGTCTTGTTCAGTCAAAGACCAGCCTGAAGTCTGGCTGTGAGTACGCAGCGCCATTGACTTAGGGTCTTTAGCACCGAATTCTTTAAGTATTTTAGCCCACAGAACACGAGCAGCTCTCATCTTTGCTACTTCCATGAAGTAATTCTTACCCATATCCCAGAAGAAAGACAAACGTTTAGCAAAAGCATCTACAGGCAGTCCTGCAGCTTCACCTGTACGAATATATTCCATACCATCTGCCAAAGTATAACCTAATTCCAAGTCGCAGGTTGCACCGCATTCCTGAATGTGATAGCCAGAAATGGAAATGCTGTTAAATTTAGGCATGTATTTTGTAGTATATTCAAAAATATCACCAATGATACGCATGGACATTCCTGGCGGATAAATATAAGTATTACGCACCATGAACTCCTTCAAAATGTCATTTTGAATAGTACCAGCCATAATTGATTTATCTACACCCTGTTCTTCGCCAGAAACAATAAAGAAAGCCAAAATCGGCAGTACTGCGCCATTCATAGTCATAGATACCGACATTTGATCCAGTGGAATACCAGAGAACAGAATGTTCATATCAAGCATAGAACAAACAGATACGCCCGCTTTACCAACGTCACCCACAACACGAGGGTTATCTGCATCATACCCGCGATGAGTAGGCAAGTCAAAAGCGATAGACAAGCCTTTTTGACCAGCTGCCAAATTGCGGCGATAAAAAGCATTGGATTCTTCAGCAGTTGAAAAACCAGCGTATTGACGAACAGTCCAAGGTTTGAAAACATACATAGTAGAATATGGGCCGCGCAAAAAAGGTGGAATGCCACTAATAAAGTCCAAGTGATTACATTTATTGTAGATATCTTTAGTATAAAGAGGTTCAACTGGAATACGTTCCAGGGTAGTATCATATAAAGCATCATACCCTTTACCAGTTTTAGCTTCTAAATCCTTTTTCCATTCCTCATAAGAGCAAGATGGATGAGAAGCAAGTCCTATTTTCGTAAAATCAGGATTAGCACTTGTCATTATTCAATCATCCCCTTTTTCTTCTGCAACATTCTCAGAATATCGTAACAGTTGGCGGAAACGCTGATGAAATCATCTACACCTGCAGCTTTATAAATTTCCACCATTTCCTTGGGAGCTGCTCCTGCTAAGAAAATCGTGCCATTTGGCAAAGCCTCTTTAAGCTTAGGGGCCAATGCTGGAACAATTTCTGGATAAGTTTTATCCGTAGAACAAATTACTGCAACATCATAAGGTTCAGCTTTGAGAGCGGCAATGCACTTTTCAACAGCACTGCCATCTTCTCCGTCTTGGAAGCCGTCGTTCAGATGTACATGGAATTCGCCAACTTCAAGGAAGCTTGTTGAAAATTCTGCCCTAGCTTTATGCTGTGGTATTGGTCCCATGTTAGCCAAAAATACTTCAATATTCTTATTGGTCTTAGCTTTGTAGTTCACTGTATCACGACGCAAAGCTTCAAATCGTTCTGTCCAGTGATGAGCAAGAATTGGTTCCACCTGCTCTGAAGACGCCTCATTGTGATAAGCTTTTTCAAATTCGCCTATCGTGGCACCGGCGGAAAATGCGGCAATAGCATTTTCTATCTCTAAATCCACAGTTTTCAAACCTTTAAGTTTCTCTTCCAGGAACTTAACATCTACATCAGAACGATATGCTTCAACTGCTGCTATGCGTTCTTTCTTAACCATAGCTGTATCTTCTGGTCGAGTATCTAACAGTTCTTCAGTCATATTAGGATACATATTAACGCCTACAGCACGATCCTTACGCAGATCCAGACTCTTGAAACGCTTTTGCAGAACTTCATCAATGCTCCGTTGTGGATAACCATCAGACAGAGCTTTAGTAATTCCGCCCATTTCTTCAATCTTTTGGAATTCTGCCCAAATCTTTTCAGCGATTTGCTTGGTTAAACTTTCTACTGCCCAGGAGCCGCCGGCTGCATCAATAGGACGAAGCATACCGAATTCTTCCTGCAGCATTACATGCAGATTGCGTGCGATTCTACGAGAGAAGACATCGCCTTTGCGAATCAATTGATCAAATGGTGCATTTTCGTAAGTATTAACTCCACCTACTACGCTGGAAAATGTCTGTGTAGTATTACGAAGCATATTTACATAAGGATCGAAAACTGTTTTTGTAAACTTGGCTGGACGACCATGAATAATAACAGCTCGATCTTCTTCCTCTGCACCAAAAGCAGTCATAATATTTGCCCATACTTCTTTTAATGCTCTTAGCTTAGCTATTTCCATAAAGAAATTAGCGCCTTGGTTAAAGCAGAAGTAGAGAGAGTTGGCAATATCATGAATCGAAATACCTTTTTCTTGCATTTTTCTAATATACTCAACTGCTATGGCAAAAGTATACGCAACTTCCTGTACTGCTTCCGCACCGCCGTCTGTAAACACTTCACTATCTACAAAAACTGTGCGCAACTCAGGTGCATTTTTGCGAGTCCACTTAATACATGCTGCCATGTCATCATATAAAGCAGACAACGGCAGAGTATTCTTGCCATTCTTGATCAATTCGCCCAAAGGGTTGCTGCCAATTACGCCATGTACCTCATTCACATTTTTACCTGATGCCTGTAGTGCAGCCGCAACCATACTAAGCATAGCAGCTGCTGATTGACCGGTATACATCATAAAAGGATACTTGGCGAAATTCAAATCTCTAAGTAAAGAATTCATATCTTCAATTGTGGTAATATTGACACCGGTATCACCAGGTTTATCAGCGTTGATGACATCTATACCGGTCATAGTTGCTGTATCTAAGCGTACATTGTAAACCGTAGAGCCTTTTTCAATTTCATCCTTTAACAATTCATTATTGTCTGCAGGCATGGACTCATCACAGCTTTGAGCTACACCCCAAGGTTCTTGAACATATTCATTAACAGTATTGCCACGCAAAAAGTCTCCCATGCCTGGATAATTATCAGCAGGAAGAATTTCTTCTGTCGCTTTAAGTGTGTAAATAGGTTCAAATGTAATTCCTTCATAGTTTTTGGTATACATGACCTTGTCAAACGGTTGGCCTTTTAAAAGAACATTACAAGCTGCTATCCATTCGTCAGTTGTAGGGACAGTAAATTCATCAAATGTAACTTCTGGAAATTCAGTTATTTTATCTGATTTTCTAAGTATGGCTTCCAGTTCTTTATCTGTTAATTGTTTATCGGCAGTCCCTGAACCGGCAGGCTGTTTTTGTTGTTCATCTACCATAAAGACATCCTCCTTATAAAGAATAATAAAGCTACAATACCTAACCTATACTTTACAGGACTAATAAGTCCTTAGCCCGGTAACGCACCTCCACCTGTTTTAAATAATAAAATTCAATTACTACTACGATGTTGTCTTTCCTTCATTAGGCGGTAATAAAACAGCGCTGTCTCTCATCCCAGCGTTATAAGCTTCATCCGCCTTTTTGAAGGAAGACTTGAGAATGGCAAACAATCTATATACACGGTGTCCAATCCGTATATACCTAATAATAGGTTACAAAATAAAAACCGCCTCTCCTTGAAATGGAAAGACGGTGATTTATGAAAGAAATACGCAAGCCGATAAGCTAAGTGCATCCCCTCCCTGTCTATCGCAGGTCAAACAGTGATGAAAATACAGGCAGTTCTTCTGACTCAGGATCAATGCTTGCTTCGCCTTCTCAGAAAAAAATTCCAATGGCTAGTGAAGTTCGCTCCTCTTTACAGCGGCGGGACCGTGCCAGACTCACACTGGCTTCTCTATTAAACTCCGTAGAGTACCTATATTGCCTATTCAGTTGTAAATAAGATGTTTTATAATCTCTTAATGCTACCTTCGTCTTCTAAAGCCTTAAAATCAACATAAACAGATACTTCATTAACAGGATTCTTACGCAGATAGAATTGTTCGGTTTCTGATGCTTCTTTAAAACTCACAAGCTTTTTATATTCTGCCTGCCACTTGCGCATTTCACCGCTTTTTTTTATTGTATCATTAACAATAACATCACTTAAAGATGCTATTGGTTCCTTTCCCTTCAGCTGCATAAACCGGAAATAATACTCTATCTGAACCAAATCTTCTCCTTGAGTATAATAAACGTAAGGGCGATAACATAATCCTGCATATTTACCTTGCCTATCCAAAGAATATGGGTCGACTACTTTAAAATACAATTTTAAGATGTTAGTAATATCAATCTTCTTAGGATTGTAAATTATCTTAACGCATTCAATATCTTTTTTTTCACTTAGTCCTGCTGAGTCTTTAGCAAGACAATCTGTAGGGGGTTCTGCAAATCCAGCTCTGGCTTCTGTCACACCTTCCAGCCGAGAAAATACCTCTTGCAGAATATAATAGGGCCCTCCTGATAAATATAGTTCTTTCATCGATTAGTTCCTTTCTGCCTAATTACTATTTAATTACAAAAGGAAACAAAACAAAAAACACCTTTCCCGAAGAAAAGGCGTTAAGAAGGCTGCTAAACGACACAATAAAAAACATGCCATACGCGCATCCCCTCCCCGTCTCTCGCGGGTCAAACAGTGATGTACATACAGGCAGTTCTTCTGACTTAGATTCATCGCTTACCTCACCTTCCCAGGAAAAACCCAGTGGTGTAACGAGGTTTGCTCATCAACACAGCGGCGGGACCGTACCGGAATAAACCGATTTCCCTATTAAGCTCCAAGGAGCACCTGTACTTCAATATTAACTTGACGAGGTTATTATATTTCTTAATTCATATCGTGTCAAGACTTTTTAATAAAATAATTTATATATACTATTTGCACAAAATAAAAAACCGGACGTTTTGTCCGGTTAGATTTTGGCTCCCCGAGTAGGACTCGAACCTACAACAACTCGGTTAACAGCCGAGTGCTCTACCGATTGAGCTATCGAGGAATTAACTTATCAACAAATGATATTTTACAACACCTTCTTGCTTGTGTCAACAAGCTTTCTGGCTAATTTCATAGAAACATTATCTTGTAAGCTTATAAATTAAGGCATTGCATATTGCCGCTGCAACATTACTGCCGCCTTTACGTCCACGTGCAACTATATAAGGCACACCCGCCTGCATGATGAGTTCTTTCGCTTCAACAACATTAACAAAGCCTACCGGTACCCCAATGATCAATTCTGGTTTTATTTTGCCCGCTTTAATTAATTCGTCTAAACGTACCAACGCCGTTGGAGCATTACCAATAGCAATAATTACGGGTCCTTCAATCAAGCACGCCTTCTCCATACATGCTGCTGCCCTTGTAGAACCGTCTATTTTCGCCTGAGAAGCGACATCGGCATCGGACATATAACAAACTGCCTTGCAGCCAAGTTTATCCATTCCTGCCTTATTAATGCCAGCCCTGGCCATATTAGTATCAGTTACTATCGTTGCGCCATTTTTTAAAGCTTCCAATGCCTTCTGCACCGCGTCTTCCGAAAAATGAAGTGTACGGACATAATCGAAGTCTGCTGAAGTATGAATGACACGTTTAATAATACTCAGTTTTTCTTCGTCGAGTTTAACCTCGCCCAATTCTTCTGCAATAATTTCCATGCTGCGTTTTTCTATATCAGTTGGCAAAACATTTTGTAACTTCATGCTATTCCTCCCTACATCTCAATGCCAGATCTCGCTGGAATTCCTTTATCATATGGATGTTTTACTTTTTTTACTTCTGATACATAATCAGCTAAATCGACCAATTCCTGCTTAGGATCACGCCCTGTCAAAACTATCTCCATTGAATACGGTTTATTTTTCATGAAATCAATCAGCCTTGCCATATTAAATACGCCTGTATTGCAAGCTCCAATAACTTCATCAAGAATCAATAAATCTATTTTTTCTTTGGCGCACTTTTCAACAACGTGGTCAAAAAGTTGTTCATGTTCTAAAAGAACCTGTTTCTTTTCATCCTCAGTCATTTGAAAAGTAAACTTCATTATTTCCTTGCCACGCATTATTTCAATATTTGGCACATATTTCAAACTTGTTAATTCGCCAGTCGGACGACTTTTTAGAAACTGCACAAACAAAACTTTATTGCCTCGTCCGGCACATCGCAAAGCAAGACCTAAAGCAGCAGTGGTCTTCCCTTTACCATCTCCGCAATAAATATGGATAAGTCCCTGTTCCATTTTAAACGCCTGCCTTTAAAATTTCGTAAATTTTCTTCATGTCCAGATTTTTCCTTACCTGTTCAGCCAAAATATCATATTGTTTTTGTTTATATTCAGCAAAACTTATCGTATGAACCTCTTCCGGCCTCATGCCTTTTTTTGCAAGCAAGGCATCAACAATGCTCTTAGCTATTCCGTCACCGTCAAAAATCCCATGTACGTAACTGCCGTAGACATTCATTTCCTTAGTAATATTTTGTGAGCCTTCCGGCACAACGTCGCCTTCCTCATAAATTGGTTTCATAGTGGAAAGGCTGCTGCTTATTGCAAAATTTGTCACGCCTGAATGTATTTCATATCCATGGAACTGACTTCCAGACAATGCTTTGAAAATACCCTGCACATTGTTGAAATAGCCTTCAACCTGAATAGTTCTCTTCTTTTCAGCAAAAATTGTCTCAACATCTAGCAAACCAATGCCTGCTACGTCGCCGCCTTCTTCAACACCAAAAGGATCGGATAGCTTTGTGCCTAACATCTGATAACCGCCGCAAATGCCAAATACCACTGTTCCTGCATGAGCCCTCTTGAGGATTTCAGCTTCAAAACCGCTTTGTCTGAGCCACAAGAGATCACCAATCGTATTTTTTGTACCCGGGATTATTATCATATCCGGGTTTTGCAATTCACCGACTGATTTAACATACCGCAAGGAAACACCGGGAATAAGTTCAAAAACATTAAAATCAGTATAGTTAGACATTCTTGGTATTTTAATTACCGCTATATCAACTGCCTGAACCTCACTTCTTCCGTCCAGTCTTTCTGACAAGCTGTCTTCATCTTCAATATCTACTTTGAGCATCGGCATAACACCTACCACCGGGATACCTGTCTTTTCTTCAATCATTTCAAGACCAGGGCGTAATATATCAATGTCACCACGGAATTTATTTATAACAAGTCCTTTTACCATGGCTCGTTCATCTTCTTCGAGAAGCATCAAAGTGCCATAAATTGAAGCAAAAACACCGCCTCTGTCGATATCAGCAACTAGTAATACAGGTGACTTTGCCATTTTTGCCATACCCATATTTACAATATCCTGGCCGCGGAGATTTATCTCAGCAGGACTTCCTGCACCCTCAATGACGATAACTTCATTTTCAACATCAAGTTGGTTATAAGCCTTCATTATTTCAGGAATTAATTGTGTTTTGAAGGCAAAATACTCACTTGCAGCCATGGTTCCAATGGCCTCACCATTAACGATGACCTGAGAACCCTTATCGCTGGTTGGTTTTAGTAAAATTGGATTCATTAAAGCACTTGGTTCAATATTGGCTGCTTCAGCCTGCACAACTTGTGCCCGTCCCATTTCAGCGCCATTCCGCGTAATAAAAGAATTTAAAGCCATATTCTGTGACTTAAAAGGAGCAACCTTATATCCATCTTGATTAAATACGCGGCATAGCCCGGCAGTAACAAGACTTTTACCTGCATTTGACATCGTACCTTGAACCATAATTGCCTTTGCCATTAAATACTATCTCCCCTCAAATAAGAATTTATTAATATCACGATAAGTATTTATAGAATGATTGGTCACGCTATCTTTATTAAGATAGCATGCTACAACGGGAACCTTACCTCTCGAGTGTTTGCCTGATATTGAACTGGTAACGTGGTCGCCACAAAGCAATACTCTAGTAGGTTCAGTTATTTCGGTAACTATCTGTCCGAAAAACTCCCTATCAATACGGCTAATAAAATCTGCCTTCCCCATATAATCATAGCGATGTGCAGCTTCATCTGCACCATTAAAATGAGTTAATACAAAATCTACTTTATTAAGAAGTTCTATTGTCCGTTTAGCTTTCCCGGCTATATCTGTATCTATATCGGCAGTCCCACCGTCAATATAAGGCTGTTCCATGTGCATGGCTCGTGCAATACCTTTCACAATTTCAGTCGCACAAATAACGCCGCTTTTTTTACCGTGCAGTTTTGTAAACGTTGGCATTTCCTTTCTTTCCGAAATACCCCAAGGATAAAACAAATAACGAAAGCCATCGCGATTAAATCGCTCTAAGCTTTTCTCCGTTTCATCAATAAAATTTTTAATAAGCAAAGAATTATTCTTTAAATCAGCGAGTAAATCATAAGCGTTAGCCCCCAGACTTTCGTGCGGAGGATTTATCAGGCAATTTTCCAACAAATCTTGCTTTTTATCCATAATTAAGAGATTCCTGTAATGCGATAAATGCAGAAATTCTATATTAGTACGGAACGCATCGGCAATTAATGATGCTTCTTCCATTTCAGTCGGTGTTAGACCTTGTGCATTAAAAGATACGATTCTGCCTGCATTGTCAATTGAAACCAGATTACACCTTAAAACCATTTCATATTCCGAAATATCACGGTCATGGGCAAGTAGTTCCAGATAAGCTCTGTTGCGAGGAAAATCTCTCTGGTCGACACCCAATAAACGTAAAATACAACCAAGGCTCTCCGGCATAAAATCGTCGTCACAAATGCTTACAAAACCTGTAGCACCAATTTTAATCAATTTATCTATATTATCATGTCTGGCATAGTCAAATGGTGCTTTCCCGCATAATTCCGGTATTGCATCATCACCTAAACCGTCAATTATTACTAGCAAAGTTTTCATTCTTCAGTAATTTCCTAACCGCTTTTATTAAAAGTTTATTCTGTGAGGTTGTTCTTACGGCAATTCTATAATAATGCTCATCCAAGTTATGATAATTTGCGCACTTACGTATGAGAAAACCATCTTTTTCCAGTTTTTCTGCAAGTCTAGGCAAATTTTTAGCTGCAAAGAAAATATAATTTGCTTCGGAGCCATATACTTTGAACCCAAGCTTATGCAGATTTTGGAGTAAATAAGAGCGTTCTTTTTTTATATATTCCTTAGACTTTGCCAGATATTCCTCTTCATCCAAGGCACTTAAGCCTGCAGCCTGTGCCAAGGTGGAAACGCTCCAATCCTGACCATTTTCTCTGCATTTATCGATAATATCTTCATTGCTTGTAAGGCAATAGCCTAGTCTTATTCCTGCCATGGCGTAAGTTTTGGTGAAGGCTTTTAATATTATTAAGTTATCATATTCGCTCAGATATTTCTTTAAAGAGAAACCCTTTTCCTTATCAACAAAATCCATGAAACACTCATCGACGAGCAGATAAGTTCCAGTTGACCGGCATTTATCGAGTATTTTCAACAGCAATGTTTCTTCAGTTAATTGTCCTGTTGGATTATTCGGATTACAGATAATAACCAGATCCGTGTCATTATTAATTTTAGTCAAAATGCTGTCATCAACACGAAAATCATTACCTGCGGATAAGCCAAAGTAATCAATTTTGCAGTTAACTGTCGCCAAAGCCTTCTCATAATCAGCAAAAGTTGGAGCAAGCAAAAGAGCTTTACCAGGTTTAATAGCCAAAGCTAGTTTAAATAAAACATCTGCGGCACCATTACTCAAAAAGATATACTTTTGTTCTAAATTGTGATATCTGGCAAGTTTCTCTGTAAGTTTACGGCAAAAAGGATCAGGATAATCTGCGCAAACATTTATCGCAGCTTTCAGCGCATTTTTTACTCCTCTCGGAAGTCCGAGAGGGTTTATATTAGCGGAAAAATCTATGACTTTTTTACCTTCTGGCAAAGAATAGACATCTCCGCCATGCACATAATTATACATAATGACCAATCCTTTACCACATAAATGTTGCTAGTTTTATTAATGCAAAAATTACCAAGCTGATAATAGCTGTCAGATACATTAAATTATTGATGCTTTTTATGTCATCAGCCTTTACAGGTCTTATGTCATCACCAATAGTATCTTTAGGCACGAATTTTCCAAAATAAAAGTGGCCTCCGCCTAATTGGATATTAAGAGCGCCAGCACAGACAGACTCGGTTTGAGCTGAATTGGGGCTTAAATGATTGTAGCGGTCTCGCATGAATATTTTTGCAGCCTCCTTATAATCATAATTCAAAAAGAAGCTTGCCGCTATCATAAATATTCCAGCTAAACGCGCAGGGATATAATTAGCTATGTCATCCAACTTGGCTGCACAGCGTCCGAAATAGAGATACTTTTCATTCTTATAACCAACCATCGAGTCCATGGTATTAATACTTTTATAGAGAAAAGCCAATGGTGCTCCGCCAATAAACATGAAAAACATTGGTGCGATAATACCATCAGCCGTATTTTCCGCAACTGTTTCCACTGCTGCCTTTGTTACTTCTTCATCGCTAAGATCCTGGGTATCTCTGCCAACTATCCAGGAAAGTTGTTTTCTGGCTGCCGCCAAATCACCTTTTTTTAGCTCTGTATATACTTTCATGCTTTCGTTTTCCAAACATTTGGTGGCAAAAATTTGATAAAACATAATAGTTTCAAGCACGAAGACAAACAAGGGGCTTATTGAGCCAGCCCATTTAAGAATGAAGTAAGGAACAGAGAAAGAAACTGTTGTTACGATTAATACGAGTGCTAATCCCCCAACAAGCAGATTGCTTTCATTACTGCCGAAAATCTTACGTAACAACTTCTCCATATATGCAATTAAGTTACCTATCAAACAAATAGGATGAGGTAACCAATGGGGATCACCAAAAATCAGGTCAAGTATGAAACCCGATGCAATGGCTAATACTGTAAGCATAAGATGATAACTCTCCTCAAAATATTATTATTTTTTGTTGTAGCAAGCACGAATAAAATTAGCCGCAAAGCTAATATTACCATATAAATGCATATGAGGATAGCCTGCACAAAGACTATCATCAGCATTAATACACTCCCATTGTGCAAACGATTCCGGTTTTTTCGCTAAAAAGCTATTGCCATTGCTTGTACTATCTGAATAGTGAAACTCATGGGCATTAATTTTTTCGCCTGTTTTAGCTAACATGTTATCATTTTGTGACTCGAGTTTTATGTAACCAAAACGTTTCAGTTTATTGGTCATACAAACTTCACCTGTGATGGCGCCAACCCAGTTCCATGTCTTGCCGTCCTTGTCTGTATATTTGTCTAAAAGATACATAAAACCACCACATTCAGCAATACATGGTTTCTTCTTTAAAATAAACTTTCTGATGCTGTTAAGCATGCTTTCATTTTTTGACAACGCTTCAGCATATAGTTCAGGATAACCGCCACCTAGAATAAGCCCATCACATTCTGGCAATTCCGAATCCTGCAAAGGACTGAAAGGGACAAGTTCTGCACCCATTTCACATAATAAATCCAGCGAATCCTGGTAGTAAAAGCAAAAAGCCTTATCCTGGGCAATCGCGATTCTTACATTTGCAATTTTCTCTATTTTGGGAGCAGCATAGTTCAAGGCAGGTGCTGTCCCTGCTATCTCAATAATGCTTTTTAGATCAATAGTAGCTTCTGCCTGCTTAGCCAAACGGTCAACAATTACCTGCAAATTGTTTATTTCCTCTGCAGTTATCAATCCAAGATGTCTGCTTTCAAAACCGCAGCCTTCCATTTTTGGCATGTACCCTAAGAGCTTAACACCGGTTTCTTTTTCGATAGTATCTTTATAGTATACATAGGTCATAGGGCTTATATTGTTCAAAATCGCGCCATGAATATTACTATCCGCGCGGAAATTCTTAAAGCCTTGAATTAAAGCAGCTATGGATAGTGAAGCGCCATCAGCATTTATTACTAAAATGACCGGTGTTTTGGTTTCTTTAGCCAAGGCGTAAGCACTGCCACCAGTTGTGGTACTAATGCCGTCATAATAGCCCATTACTCCTTCTAAAACCGCCAAATCACAATTTTTTGAGTTTTTAGCTAGCAAATAGCGGCAGATGTTTTCCCCAAGCATAAAAACATCAAGATTACGTGACTTTGCCCCAACAACTCTGCTATGGAACATTGGGTCAATATAATCTGGCCCAGCCTTAAATGCAGCCGGTTTTAGTCCTTGGTTGAGTAAAGCTTTGAGTATGGCACACGTAATTGTTGTCTTGCCAGAACCACTATTTGTAGCAGTAATCATAAAACGAGGTGCCGAAAAATCCATATTATTCTCCTTTCCTGTTGGCAGAAATCACATATACAGGATTTTGGGCTTTCATTAAATTATATGATGCAATTTTCTGCGACCGTGCACAGAAAACATTCACAATTTCAATTTCATAGTCACTTTTATTTTTATAATAATCTAGAGCAGAAGCCAGGGTTTCAACCGTAATAGCGTTGATGACTAATCGTGCATCTTTATTTTTCAAGTATATCGTATCAAGCATAGAATGAAGATTGCCGCCACTGCCGCCGATGAAGACACAATCCGGCGCTGGGGCTTCTTTTATTTCCGCAGAAGCTTCTCCTTCAATTATTGCCAAGTTTTGAGCATTAAGTTTCTTGCTATTTTTTTTAATTAATTCAACAGCCTCCGGATTACGCTCAAATGCCCAAACTTTACCGTTTTTAGCAATCAAAGCAAGTTCTATAGACACAGAACCGGTGCCAGCACCAATATCATATATTATATCAGAACTTTTAGGTGATAATTTTGATAAAGATATAGATCGTACTTCCTGTTTAGTCATTGGCACTTTAGTACGAACAAAAGCATCATCTGGGAGGCCGTGTACATAGTGTCCGTTATCAAGCGCCTGCTCATTGAGAATCATCATAACTGATAGTGATGGAAATTCCATATTGCAAATCTCACTGGCAAAACCTTTAGTTATTTTTTCATCTGCATAAGATAAATTTTCGCCAACAGAAATATGTACATCACTATAACCAAACTCACAAAGTTCTTTGCACAATTTAGACGGTGAATTTTCTCCGCCAGTCAGTGCGAAAACTTTTGTATTTTGAGCTACAGACGCCACAAAATTATTATTACGTCCATGCATGCTGATTATTTTGGCATCGTCCCAAGGCATGTTAAGCTTTTGAGCAAAGTAAACCAAGGAGCTTATACCACAGAAGCGTTTAACTTCGCAATCAGATAATTTATCTGCAATAGTTTTTGCCAGGCTGAAAAACCCGATATCCCCGGAAACCAATATACCAACAGTATCTTTTTGCGGTTCAAGACCGTTGATTATTTCCACTATTTTTGCTGTGCTGATTGTTTCAAAAATCTTTTTTTGTTTTGTGGCATAATCCGCAAGCATTCGGGAGTCACCGATCAAGACATTACTTTGTTCAATAGCCAAAGCAGCCTCTTTAGTCAATAATTCCGGATTTCCTGGGCCAATACCAATTATATTAACTCTTTGCAACCGACTGCCCCCCTTGCGCTATACTTTTTTGTACATAGTTTATCAATTTCTAAAAGTATATCTGAAAAAGCAAAGCCTTCATTTTCATGTTCACGCTTAATTACTATTAGTATTGCTCCAGCCGCCTTTGCGGCTTTTCTCTTCTCTTCAAATCCACCGGCATTACCTGAATCTTTGGTGACTATATATTTAGCCTTGGTATTTTTAAACATTGCAGTGTTCAATTCTTCGGTGAATGGTCCTTGCATGCATATTATGTTAGTTGGTTTGTAGCCAAGCTGCAAAGCTTTTTCCAAGGAATTCTGCATAGGCAGTATCCTTGCCGTTACCCTGTTCTGATAATCTGCCAGTTTTGTAAAATAATCTAAATTATTGCTGCCTGTTGTTAAAAATATATTACCCTCAACATCATGAAGGAATTCAACTGCGTCCCGATAGGAATCAACTTCTATACAACCATCGGTTGGACTTTCCTGCCGCAGAAAGCGCAAATATTGGCAATTGGTGGCTTCGCAAGCCTCTTTAATGGTTTTTGTTACTATTACGGCATAGGGATGCGTCGCATCAACAACGCAATCCGGGCTGTTATTTTCAATGAATGCGGTCATTGCTGCAAGATTCATACGTTCAGCTATGACTTTCAAATTTTGCTGTGGTTCGATAATGGATGCACCATATTCAGTTGCTACAGAGGCAATAATTTCAACATTACTGCCGTCTAATGCTTTAATTAGTCTTCGCCCTTCACTAGTCCCGGCAATCAACCAAATAAGCGGTTTCTTATTCATCAGATTTTATAACCTCTTGGTGTAACCATCTTATTGTTAATGACCTCTGTCTGAGAATTACCTATTATAACAGTTGAAAACATATCCACCTGTGCGTCGCGTAATTCAGCCAACGTCATTATCTCATATTCTTCGCCTTCGCGCCCGATATTTCTAACGATGCCGGCAGGAACATCAGCACGTTGATTTTTCAACATTATATCACATGCTTTTTGTAAATAATCATGGCGTTTAAAACTGGAAGGATTATATAAACAAATTACAAAATCAGCCTGAGAAGCCAGGTCCAGACGTTTCTCAATTTTCTCCCAAGGAGTCAAAAGATCACTTAAACTAATCAAAGTAAAATCGCTGATCAAAGGCGCGCCCAAAACAGCAGCGCCACTGCAGGCTGCAGTAATACCAGGAACAACTTCTACTTCAAGTTCAGGATAATCGGATGCTATTTGGTACATGATACCTGCCATACCATAAACACCTGCATCACCACTGGAAATCATTGCCACAGTTTTACCTTTAAGAGCTTCCTCAATTGCTAATTTGCAGCGTTCAACCTCTTTTCTCATACCCGTGCTGAGAAATTCTTTGTCTTTGTAGTCATCTTTAATCAAATCAATATAGACATTATAGCCAGCAATCACGTCACATACGGCCAAGGTTTCTTGCGCTCGTTTCGTCATCTGTTCAACTCCGCCTGGTCCTAATCCCACAACATATACTTTCTTCGTCATACTCTGCCTCCCATTTATTTGCTGAAATTAACCAGCCAGTCTTTTTGTGCAATTGCCAAAGTTACGCCATTTTGACTTTTCTTTGGTAACATTATTTTTCCGCCTTCGCTCACAGCTGCTGCGGAGCGTTCGCAAACATTGCTTACACCAACTATTGACTGCACAAATTCAGAAGAACTGAATTCACCTTGCTGACTTTCCAATTCAGCAGCAGTAAAAAATCTTATAGGCAATTTATATTTCTCAGCGAAAGCCAGCAGACCCTTTTCATTTTTCTTTAAATCAATCGAAGCGATTCCTGCTACAGCTTTTATGTTTATCTTTAATTCCGCAAGCTGATCCAAGACAAGTTGTTCAATATTTTCCATGACTGTATCACGTCTGCAACCTATGCCCAGATAATAAACTTTTGGTATTAAATTTAATGTTACAGGGAATGGTTTTAATTCATCATTATCGCCTATAGCTATTCCAACTCTTGCTATTTTATTTCTAACAATACCCGCTGGTATCTCTCCGTTTACTTCATATTTGCTGATGAAACCAACTATTTCGTTATCAACCAAGGCAGCAGAGACTTCTTTAGCTGCATGCATACTGCCAATATAAACATTATTTTTAGCTGCCCACTCATCAACAGCATACAAACCATTAATATCGGTTGCCGTTGTTATCACTGCCTGGGCATTGATTTCTTGGGCAATTATCCTTGATATATCATTAGCCCCGCCAATATGTCCTGATAACAGCGGTATAACGAATCTCCCTCGCTCATCGATGGAAATCACAGCAGGATCTACAGTTTTATTTTTGACAAAAGGTGCTATGGCTCTGACTGCAATACCGCAAGCGCCGATATAAACTATTACCTGATTATCCTGGAAAGCCTGATTTGCCGCTACTTTACAAGCAGCACTTTTCTTTAATGAACTGTCTACTTCAATATATTTTTCTGATGTATAGACTTCTGTTTCATAATCCAATGCTTGCAAACATTTCCTTATACGCAAACTTAAACTGGCACCTCTGCGCGTATAAGAGAATATAACTGCTTTCATTTTGCTGCCTCTTTCGGTGTTGATGCCTGGCGGAAACCATGCGAGAAGCCAGGATTATATAGTTCTGAACGCTCATATTCATTACCCAGGAAACCACCCACTGTAATCAATGCCAGGTTGCTTATATTATTAGCTGCTGCCGCTTCTGCCAATGTTCCAACCGTGCAATGGACCACCTTTTCATCTGGCCAGGACGCTTTATAAACGATTGCTGCCGGAGTTTCAGCTTTATAGCCGCCGGCAATTAACTCCTGCGAAAGTTTGCCTGTCATGCCCGAGCTTAGGAAAATAACCATAGTTGCTCCATGAGCAGCGTAATCAGCTATTTTTTGTCTGTCTGGAACAGGAGTTCTTCCTTCCATTCTCGTAATAATGACCGACTGGCTGACATTAGGCAAAGTATATTCCGCCTTTAAAGCAGCGGCCGCAGCACAAAAAGAACTGACACCTGGAACAACTTCAAAATCCAGGCCTTTTTTCCGCAATATATCCATCTGTTCTCTGTGAGCGCCATAAACACTCGGATCACCTGTGTGTAATCTTACGACTAATTTACCTGCCTCTGCAGCTGGAACCATGGCATCAATAACTTCTTCCAAAGTCATAGAGGCACTATCCATTATTATGCATTCCGGTTTAGCATATTTTAACAAGCCAGGATTAACCAAAGAACCGGCATAAATTATCAAATCAGCCCTCTCTAATAAATCCTTTCCTTTAACAGTTATAAGATCTATAGCTCCTGAACCTGCACCAACAAAATAAATCATGCTCTATCAAACTCCTTTTCCTTAACTAGTATTATGGAGAAATAACTGCTTTTATCATCAATTTCTTTCAAATTGCGATATATTTTTTCTCCCGGCAAACCGCAGCGCTCTACCATTGCGGCATTATTCAACAAGTCACGTTCTTCAAGTTCATCACGAACCTTTTGAATTTCACTCGCAGATTTCATTAATACCTTATTACCAGGTCCGTCTAAAAACCGCATAGATTCTTTGTAACTGCCAGGCAAAATAATAAGAGGCTCTGACCTTTCACAAAGAGAAACATTCAATTTCGCTGCTACAGCACAGAAAGAAGTTACACCAGCGACCAATTCAGATTCGTAACCAACGGCCAAAACAAGCTTATGCACATAAATGCAAGTTGCATAAACAGTAGGGCAGCCTAAAGTTATGAAGACTACATTTTTCCCTACATCAAGCAGTTTTACGATTTCTTCTGCCCCAAATTGATGCGCCTTGTTCATCAAATCAGCATCCTTAGTCATCGGCATATGAATATAAAGCTGTTCTTTTTCATCAATTTCGACAACCTGTTTAATGATATCTTTAGCTGTCATTACTTCGTTATCACCTTTAGGCATCGCAATAACATCACATTCTTTCAACAATCTGACAGCTTTCAAAGTTAAAAGTTCCGGATCTCCCGGACCAATTCCTACACAAAAAAGTTTACCTTTCATTAAACGGCACTCCCCTTATCTTTGCATTGTAATGCGATTAGTTCTTCCGCACTGCTAGTTTTTCCTAATACACCATGAACATTAGAAAACATTAAAGCAGCGGTCTTAATTTTGCCATGTACCCTTTGCTGCATATAAAACTCAATTCGTTCATTAATTTTTCGAAGAACTTCTTTATCAAGTTTCTCTCTCTTCAAAATTTTGACTGCCTCATCCGTGGTCAAGGCGTTTGCAATTTCCAGGCCTACATCTTTTGTGGCCCCTTCAAACATCGCATATAGTGCCAATATATCCGTTCTGCAATCCGCAAATTTTGAATGCGTATTCATCACTCCCTGGGCCAATTTTACTAATTTGCCTGAATGCCCGATGAGCAGCAAACTTTTGAAACCTTTGAACACGGCATAGTCCAAAAGCTCACCTACGAAATTACTGCAGGTAACGGCATTACTGATAGATAAATTCAGATTATTTTTTGCGAAATCCTGACCATAGTTGCCAAAAAATACCAGCAAATTTTCATTACCTTTACTTTTTTGAACGTCCATTTCAACACAAATTGTATCTACGAGTGCTTTTTCACTCATTGGTTCAACTATTCCGCTGGTGCCTAGTATGGACAAACCACCGACTATTCCTAAACGCGGATTGAAAGTTTTCTTCGCAATTTCAACACCTTCAGGCACGGATATTGTTACTTTTAATCCCCCATCGTAGGAGTTGGCTTTTGCAACACTCACTACTGCATCAATTATCATCTTACGCGGAACAGGATTAATTGCCGGTGCGCCGACTGGACACGCTAAACCAGGCATAGTAACTTTGCCGACGCCAACACCTCCGAGCAATTCTATCTCTTTTTCAACACTTTTATTTACTGCAGCGTAAATAAGGATACCATTGGTATCATCTGGGTCATCACCTGCATCTTTACGGATTGCACATGAAATTACATCCTCAGCGATTGATACATCTTCAACTTCCAAATTCAATGTTATGCCTTTAGGCGTATCAATCTTTATATAATTTACCCTTTGTCTAGAAAAAAGCATTTCTGTTGCAGCTTTGGCAGCCGCTGCTGCACAGGTGCCGGTAGTATAACCATAGCGCAGTTTTTGCCCTTCAAAAACTCTATATTCTTCCACCCTTTTTCTCCTTACAAATATGACATAATGGCTGCAATAATATAAAAAAAGAAACCTCTGCAGAATCGCAGAGGTTCGATAAACTGACCAAAGGTGCCAATACACCCTATCAATGGCGCTATCTCCATCACTCGTGGATTCCAGCAAACAAATTTAGGATGGTTCCTGACTTGAACGTTTCGCGTTCATCACAGTGGCGGGACCGTGCCGGATTTTCACCGTTCTTACCATTTAAGCTTTCACAAGCGCCTAAATATTATTAATTTACTTTGCAATTATAACATACGCAAGAATTTAAATCTACATGCAGTACTAATAAAACTTGCATACAAAACAATCAAGCCACCGGCAATTGGCTTGATAAACATTGGCTTTATCATGATACTGCTTTTATTAAACAAAGCAGATCCATAAGTAATTTATGTTATACTAAAACAGTAGTATAAATTTTGTTTAATTTGTTCTTGGATAAATTTGCTTTAAAATTACAAAGAAAGGTGGCATTCAATGACACATTTACCGGCATTAATTTACGATTTAGCTATGATACTGCTTGTTGCCAGTATAACAACCTTAATTTTTAAAAAATTGAATCAACCGCTTGTGTTGGGTTATATTATAGCAGGCTTTCTTACCGGGCCACATTTCAATCTATTTCCTACGGTATCTGACATGAATAACATATCAACATGGGCGGAAATTGGTGTGATTTTTTTGCTTTTCGCACTTGGACTGGAATTTAGTTTCAATAAATTAAAAAGTGTTGGTAAAACAGCAATAATAGCTGCGTTAACGGAAATATCCGGGTTGATACTATTTGGCTACCTTTGTGGAAGAATCTTAGGCTGGAGCTTAACGGACAGCATTTTTCTCGGCGGCTTGATTTCTATTTCTTCAACAACTATTGTCATAAAATCATTCAACGATTTGAAACTCAGAGGACAGCTTTTTACGGAAAAAGTTTTCGGTATACTGATAATTCAAGACATTGCTGGAATCATTATGATGGTGATGCTCTCAACCCTTGCCACAGCAAGTGATTCAACGCCTGGCTTAGACTTGCTTTTTAACGTTATGCGCCTCTTATTCTTTCTAATATTATGGTTTATTTTGGGTGTCTATCTTATTCCAACTTTTTTCAAAAAAGTTTATACATTGATAAGCGATGAAACACTCCTGATCGTCTCAATCGGGTTATGCCTTGGCATGGTAGTTTTAGCTACTAATATGGGCTTTTCTTCAGCATTAGGAGCATTTATTATGGGATCACTTATATCTGAAACTAAAATGGCAGAAAGAGCGGAACACGTAGTAAAGCCTGTACAGGACCTTTTCGGTGCAGTTTTTTTCGTCTCTGTCGGCATGATGGTCGATCCTAAGTTGCTTGTTGAATATGCCTTCCCAATATTTCTGGTAATTTTAGCTGTTATATCTGGTCAAATTATTTTCACCTCTTTGGGTGTCCTTCTCTCTGGTCAATCTCTAAATACATCATTGCGCTGTGGTTTTAGTCTTACTCAAATTGGCGAGTTTTCTTTTATAATTGCGTCCTTAGGTATGAGCTTAGGTGTCATTAGTGATTTTCTCTATCCTATAATTGTAGCTGTTTCTGTTATAACAACATTCACAACACCTATTTTTATCAATCTGGCTGACCCTGCCTGCAAAAAAATTAAATACTCATTGCCTGCTAATTTTATCTCGTGGTTGGACCACTATACCACTGATACCGATACTACAAGCGAAGGCGATACTGACTGGGCTTCTTTCCTGAGCATTTATTTTTCACGTTTGATAGCTTATGTAACTCTTCTGACTACGATATCATTTCTTTCTTTGAACTATCTGTTACCCTATTTTGCTTCTCTCTTACCGACATCATATGCACTTTTATCTACTGCCGCTATCACCTTGTTGACCATGGCACCTTTTTTACGTGCCATGCTGGAAAACCGTGGTCATCACCCGGAACTTTTTTCTGTTCTCTGGTTCAAAAAAAGAGCCAACCATCTTCCCCTAATTTTTTTAGTTATCATCAAAATTTCAACAGCATTTTTCTTCCTGTTTTTAGTATTTTCCAAAATTCTTAGCTTTCAATTCTTTGCTGCCATATTATTAACTTTTATCGCAACAGCAATCATTGCTTCCTCAGACTGGCTTTTGGGTGAGTACCTGAAAATGGAATCACGTTTTTTAATTAATCTCAATGAAAAGCAGATACTAAAAAGGCGTCAAGCTTTAAAAGACCAGCACAAAGATTGTCCACTAAACTGGTTGGATGAAAAACTATTTATTGTACGCTACAAGGTTGAAGATGACTCTCCTTTAAAAAATAAGGCTTTATCCCAGCTTTCTTTACGTGGCAATTATGGTGTTAACATACTGCAAATAATCAATTATGATACTGTAGTTGATATGCCAGGCGGCAATGATGTAATTACACCAGAATCTTCAATATTATTTATAGGCACTTTCGAACAAATAAAATCACTCAATGCGGCAGCCGAAACCACAGCTCTTGGTTTATCCTTAAAAGATGGTCCTATCAATCTACGAAATTTCGTTCTTAGCCAAAACGAAGCAGAAAGGTCTAAATTCCTGTACACAACAATTACGGTTAATGCAACTTCTCCTCTTTTAAACAAAACTATCAGGGCTTCCGACCTTAGAGATAAATGGAGTTGCCTGGTTATTGGATTGGAAAGAGGAAACTATACTATGGTTAACCCCAATATTTCGCTTGTTTTTGAAAAAGACGATCTACTATGGGTCCTCGGTAAACAAAAGATGATTAATCAACTTGTTCGTGAAGAAATCTTATAAAAATTATAAAGTCAAATATATAAACGGCGTATTATAAAATAAAGCTGACTGCGATATTGCAGTCAGCTTTATTTGCTTGTAGCACAAAAAAATTCAGTTATCCATCTGTGAGTTATATAAATTATAATATATCCCTTGTTTTTTCATAAGCTCTTGATGATTACCGATCTCAGCCACACCATTTTTATCGAGAACTACTATGCGGTCAGCATTAATCACTGTTGTCATGCGATGAGCAATTATCAAAGTCGTTCTGTTTTTGATAAGCTTTTCCAAAGATTGCTGAATGACTTTTTCAGTTTTGTTATCCAAAGAAGAAGTAGCTTCGTCTAAAACAACTATCGGTGGTTTCTTTAAAAACATGCGTGCAATTGCAATTCTCTGTTTCTGGCCACCAGATAATTTAACGCCGCGTTCGCCAATTTCTGTTTCATACTTTTCCGGCAACTCTTCAATGAAACTATCAGCCGAGGCCATCTTCGCAGCCTCTTCTACTTCAGCATTAACTGCACCAGGTTTACCAAATGCAATATTATTATATACAGAATCCGAAAACAAAAATACATCCTGCTGCACAAGTCCAATGCTTTCATGCAAGTGTTTTTGTCTTATCTTTTTGATGTCTATGCCATCAATGGTAATTCTCCCTCTGTCAGGTTCATAAAACCTTAACAACATATTAGCTACTGTTGTCTTACCAACGCCGGTTTCTCCTACAAAAGCGACAGTTTCGCCAGGTAAAATCTTTAAATTTAAACCAGATATGATATTTTTATCATTAGCATAGGCAAAGGAAATATTCTCGAACGCAATCTCACCCTTTATAGGCCAATCAGGCACGACGTCTTCTGCGTCAACAATATCAGGCTCTAAAGCCATGACCTCCTGAAATCGATGAAATCCTGCCATCCCTCGCTGGTACATCTCGGTAAAAACTGTCAATCTGAACATAGGCTTCATAAACAAGTTGACGTAAAGCAAAAAAGCTACGAAATCACTCATCGCCAATTCATTTTTTATTATTAATAAGCCGCCCACAAACATAACTACTAAATTGGCGAAATTCGTGAAGAAATTCACGCTGCCGGCAAAATGCGCCAAAATTTTGTAGGATTTTTTTCTGGTTTGCAATAATTCAACACATTTTTCCCAAAATTTATTTAATTGATAATCTTCACGGGCAAAAGCTTTAACAACTCTTATCCCGCTCAAACTTTCTTCTGCTTGGGCGCTTAGTTCACCATTTTTGGCACGATTGGCGCGGAAAGCCACTTTCATTTTTTTGTTAACATAGATAGTATGAATTGTTTTCAGAATCAGCAGTGCAGCAACTAAAGCACCCAGTGACAAGTTCATCCAAAAAAGCAAAATAATGGTGCCCAGCATTGTTATACTGCAGACAATCAAATCGTTCGGCCCGCGAAACGCCAGCTCACCAATCTCGGAAATATCACTTGTTAATCTGGAAAGCAGTTGTCCAGTACGTGCATTGTCAAAATATTTAAATGACATGCTTTGCATATGGGTAAATAAATCCCTGCGCATATCGTTTTCCATTTGAGCGCTAAGCATATGTCCAACATAGCTGACGAAGAATAAGATCAGATAATTAAAGATATATAAAATGGTAAGAGCAATTGCATAGAATAACAGGTCACCCATATTCTTCTGCGGAACAACAACATTCAAAACATATCTGACAGCCATAGGGAATATAAGATCAAGACCAGCAGCAAGTAAAGAGCCAATTATAACAGCATATAGCGTTAGTTTATAAGGTTTATAATATCTTGTGAAATTTTCTATCATAACTTGCTCCATTGTTCAATCTAAAAGTTTTACCTCAGCCTAAAAGAAATTGGTACATAAATATAACAACTGATAGCTTGTCCCATACCATTTTTTGCAGGGGTAAAATTCCATTTATAACATGCTGAAACAGCCGCTGCATCCAAAGCATCAGAGCCAGAAGAACCATCAACAGTTACTTCATCAACGCCGCCGTCTGCACCAACAAGCATACGCACAGTTGTAGTTCCTTCGATTCCGGCACTTCTTGCACTACTTGGGTAGCTGGGTTCCGTATGTGATATAAGCCTTGGTGGTATTGCCGGTGAAACCGTAGCTGTGCTACCGCCAGCATAGCCTCCGCCGCTGCCTGTTCCGACTCCGGAACCAGTACCATCACCAATTCCGGTACCTTCGCCGGCTCCATGACCACCGCCGCTGCCGCTGCCTGATCCAGGTCCTTGTCCGCTGCCATAGCCGGTGCCCTGACCAGTGCCATAACCGCCACCGCTGCCTGTATTCTCAGTAACATCGACGCCGGCAATATTTTTGCTTTGGGCTTGGCTGCTTTCCTGCCCTGCCGTGCTTTCCTGTGAAACTGGATTTGTTAGTGAATTTTTTTCAAACTCTTTAGTCAATTGCTCAACTATATCATCGAGTGATTTCTGCGCAGCCATATTTTGTTGGCTGTTTCCATCTTGTGTATTAGGAATTTTTTGTCCGCTTATTGCCCCATTTTTTAGAGCTTCTGCCCTGGCTTTTGCGAAGTCTTCTGATGTCGGATCTAGTGGTTTCTGCCCTCCACCACCGCCGCCTCCGCCACCGCCGCCTCCGCCACCGCCGCCTCCTCCCAAAACAGCTACTTCGATGATCCTATCATCAGTTTTGCTGAAATGGAAAAGGCCGGTAAAAGCTAAGAGCAAAATTAAAAACAGGTGAAAAGCGATAGAGCCTGCAAAACCTATTTTTAATCTTTTTGAGCTATTATCCATTACTTACCAGCTCCTATGTCTGTTGCCAAGCCAAATCTATTGATGCCCGCTCCTCTGAGTAAATCTAATACAGCGATTACTTCACCGTAATCTGCGTCTTTATCTGCCCTTATCACAATCGCAAAGTTAGGATTTGCTTTTTGTTCCATAAGTGCCTGCATTGCCAGGCTCCTGGCATCCGTTTGTTTATCCCCCAACCAAATGGAGCCATCTTTTTTTATAGACACTGAAAAAGTTGTCCTGGTATCTACTGAAGAATTTGCGGCTGTAGGCAGTTTGACCGGAATGGTTTTCAAATCAACCATGTACATGGTACTTATCATAAAAAATACCAACAAGAAAAACATGATATCAATCATAGGAATAATCATGAGATCTGGTGTTTTGACCTGCCTGCTATCTCTGAGTTTCATTAATCTTCACCCCTGCTGCCAGCCTCTAGCAATGCTGAAAAACATTGTTCCATATTGGTGATGGCCGTATCAAGCCTTTGTGCAAAATAGGAATGAACAGAAAGCGCAGCGATTGCCACACATAGTCCTGTAGCTGTAGCTATAAGTGCTTCGCCAATACCTCCGGTGATAGCCATTGGTTGACCTGATTTTAAGTTGAAAATGCTGAAAGAATTAATCATACCTACGATTGTACCAAGAAGGCCAAGCAATGGTGATAAGGTCACGATAACGCCTAAGTAACTAAGCCTATTACGCCATTTTGCGATAACTAGACCTGCTTGTGCTTCCATATAATTGAATTTTCTCGTATTATTACCATTTAGCTTCATAGTTTCACTTACTATGCGAGCACATTCGCCTTTTGTTTTTTCAGCAAGATCCTGTCCTTCCTGAATTTTACCAATTGCCATTAAATTGGAATATTTATCAGCAAAAGCACTGCCGGAATCAGTTTCTTTATAAAACAAATAACGTTCAATCGCTATGGTTACTACCAAAATCGAACATAATAACAACGGCCACATGACCAAGCCGCCCTTACCAAAGTACTCTGCCAATAGTTTTATAGAATCCATCATTTTGCCTCCAAACAACTTTTATTTAATAATATATCAATAATGCAAACAATATCTTATTTAGATTGCACTAATTTTCGCAAATAACCTTTATTAAAGATTCCTTACGTTCTTCTTCTGCCCGGCTCGGAAGAGTAGTAATTTCGATTCCTCCACTATTCGGGTTTTTTATAACTTTGACAGGAACATTATAGGCAATGCTCAAATGTCCTGCATCCAAAACTTCCTCAGGTGAACCATCCGCCAAAATTCCGCCACTGGCAACTAAAAGCAAACGATTGCAGAACTTTGCCGCCAGATTTAATTCATGCGCAACCATGATGACAGTTTTTCCCGCTTTGCAGAGAGTTTCGCAAAACCTGAAAATTTCTTCCTGATAAACTATATCGAGACCTGTTGTCGGCTCGTCTAAAAATAAAATCGGAGTTTTTTGCGCTAGTACTTTCGCCAACAGAATACGTTGCTTCTGTCCCCCTGATACTTGCTCTACCGAAGTATCGGCCAAATCCCAAACGCCGGTATATTCCATACATTGTCTGACTATCGTCTCATCAGCAGAACTTTCACCCTGCCACCATTCCAGATAGGGATAACGCCCCGCCATGACGAGTTCTTTGCCTGTATAACCAAAAGAGACATCGACGTGCTGCTGCAAATATGCCACATTACGCGCGAATTCTCTTTCTGATAATGCGTCAATATCTGTCTCAAATAAAAAAATACTTCCTTTTTGTTTAGGCAGAAGACCGCGTATTGTTTTTAAAAGCGTGCTTTTGCCAGCACCATTAGGTCCTATTATGCCAATCATTTCACCTCTTTTTACAGAGAACGAAACGTTGTTCAAAATACTTTTATTCTGGTATCCGGCAGACAAATCATTCACAGCTATTACTGTATCCATCCGCGCCTCTTTCTACCACCTGCAAAAACTTGAAGTGGGTTAAATTTATTTTACTAATGTTATTATTTACGCAAATAATAGTAACTAAAAATATTCCGGATATACAGCACTGGCAATCTCCTCTACTGCATTGGCCGCATAATGAGAAATACTATAAAGGTAGGCATCATGTATCTGTATTAATCTATTGTTTTTTATTGCCTTAACTGTTTTAAATGCCGGATCATTCATTGTCTCATTGATAAAATTCTTAGCGTCGCCGCTTTTACCAAAATCCCATGTTGGCAATATAAAAGCATCAGGATTGATTTCAACAATTTTTTCTTTCGCAATAATAGCATTTTTGTCGATACCGGCAGCAGATATGCCATTGGTAACATTTGCATAATTACAAATATCATCAAAGGTTGTGCCTTTGCCGCCAAATGCTCCCATCAAAGAAAGAGGAACAACTACCTGTTTTTTATCAGTCGGCAGCTTTTTTAATTTCTGCTGGACACTATCCAATTTTCCCTGCATAGCGAGTACTAATTTATCACCCTGTTCACGAGCGCCTACCACTGTTGCTATTTCAACTATAGATTTTTTAATTTCAGTTAGTGTCACGGGTGTTTTGTAAACATATACCTTAATGCCGACATCTCTCAAGCTCTGAGCCTTTTCAGCTCCTAGCCAATCAGGCATTAAAACAAGGTCCGGATTTAATGCGAGAATCGCTTCTACATTTTTACTCTGTACCCGCGTTTTAACCGCTTTGGCTTTTTCAGTTGTTGAGCAAATGCCTGGGTCATCCGCAAGATTGGTTAGTGCGGCAATTCTTTCTGGCGGCAGCATATCCAATAAAATCTCATCAGCACTACTGCTCAGAGAAACGATACGTTTTGGACTTTCCTTAAAAGTAATTTTAGTTCCTGTTACATCCGTAACCGTATAACCATTGCCAGCTTCGCTCTGAGCGGTTTTCTTATCACTTTTTGCACAACCACCAATCACTAAAGCTATCAAAAAAAATAGTAAAACAAACAGTTTGGGATAGTATTTCCTGCTATACATCAAATTAGTCCTTTCATAGCTTAAAACGAGGACAGACTATGCCCCCGTTTTAAATTAGTCATTAAATTATAACATATATGATTTAGAAGGAGTATTCCATACCTACAACAAAATTGCGGGAAGCAACTGGGTACTTAATGCTACCATCACTATATAAACCGCTATATTCCTGATAGCAAGCATTATTTATATTATTAAATTGAGCAAAAACTTTAGCGCCCTTATTCAACTTATACTGCATGCCCAAATCCCAGGTAAAATAGTCATTATCTGCGTATGCCTTAGTTGTGCCCCACTTGCCCATGTAAGAAGGCATTTGTCCTGTAGCAGCGCGCATAGTTAAATCAACAATTAGCTTATCTTTTTGGTATTTTACACCAGCTCTGTACAAATTTGGTGCTGCACTACCATTAATTAAATACCCTTCGCCATTATTGAAATCCTGTTGAATCTTTAAATAGGTATAAGATGCGTTCATGCTCCAATTACTATCAAATTTATGCTCGGAACTAATTTCCATGCCCCTACGTTTTTCTTGGTCAACGTTAATAGCTTGAGTATCCCATGTTATGTCATTGAAAGACCAGTCTATAGCGTCTTTTATTTTGCTGCTGAAGACACTTGCATTCAGTGTTGTATTCTCAGATAATTTTGTGTTTGCTCCAATAGTCAAGACGTGGCCTGTTTCTGGTTTAAGGTTAGGATCTCCCAAAGTCCACGCTCCATACTGATACTGTTTCCAATATAACTCATCGGTGGTAGGTGCGTTAAATACCTTGCCCCAGGAAATGTAGGCATTGCTATCTTCATTAAACTTTTTATTCAAAGCAAAATGTGGTGTTGTTTCTGATCCATAGTTACTATGATTATCATAACGAACACCGCTGTTTAATTGCCATGAATCGTCAATTTTCCATCTTTCTTCTAAGTAGACGGCTTTATTATTAACCGACTCGGTTCCCCCATACATAATTTCATTTTCTACGTCAGTTTTATAATAATCGAAACCACTAGTTAAGTTATGCTTGCCGTTAAGTTTCCAATTCTGTTGTAATTCCACACCATACTTGTCTTCATTAAAATCAGAAATGTTAGAAGTATCTGGGCTGTGGAAATAAGAATGATGAAAATTTTTATAAACTTGAGCAAAACCAGAATTATCCTTGCTTTCATTCCAGTCATAACGAATAGCTACATCATTGTTTAAACGCTGATGTGTATCAGTAGTACCAAATCCATAGTAGCCAAAGGGCGATCCGCCTTCAGCCAACATATGATCTGCTTGTAGGGTTATTCGATCGCTATTACCAAGTTCTTTGTCAATTTTGAGCGTAGCACTTGTGGTATCATAACCAGAATTAGCTAGTTCTTTTACATCTCCGCTAAGATTATCTTTATAGGAATAGTTACCACGACGGTCTTTATTAGCACTTACGAAAAGGCCTAAGCCGTTCTCACTGCCGCCATAGGTAACTGAGTATTGCTCTGTATTCCAGGACCCTGCGGCAACCTTAACTGTTCCCTTATTTTTTATATCAGTGCCTTTTTTGGTAATGACATTAATAACACCGCCAACTGCATCGGTACCATAGAGAGCAGAACCCGCACCCTTCAGAACTTCTATTTTTTCAATAGCATCAACTGGTGGCAGCCAATCTGCGCTATAATTGCCGCTGGAAGCCATATTTACTCTTCTGCCATCAATTAAAACAAGCACTCTTTTGTCACCGTTTAACATGATTAAATCTTGTCCCATGCTAGTCCCTTTAGCCCCTGAGCCTAAAATGTTTACACCTGGGACATCACGTAGCGCGTCGGCAGCATCAGCATAATTTGATTCAGCCAGTTTTTCCTGAGTTATTACCATAATATTGGCAGGAGTGTCGACTTTTTTAGTATCAACTCTGCTTGCTGTCACAACCATTTCTTCTAACGTAAAATGTTGTGGCTCATCGGCAAAAGCTACGCTATTTGATAATACCCCTGTTCCAAGAGCGGCTGTACATGCCAGTGTCAAAATCATCGTTTTTCTTTTTGATACATATTTTTTCATTCTTGTTCCTCCATTAATCAACTTAACATTAAAACAAATTTCCCGCTATTTATGAGAAAAAGGCAAAAATAAAAGCCTCCCCTATTTTCAGAGGAGGCATACAAAGTTTATGAAACGTCAACATTACCTCCCCATCTCTCGTAGGGTTTTTGGCAATCGACAATAAGGCAGTTCTCCTGACTCAGAATCATCGCTTGGTCAAGCCTTCCCAAGTTTTATCTCAGTGGCGTAGTTTGACCTTGCTCATCATTACAGTGGCGGGACCGCATCGGAATTTCACCGATTTTTCTATTAAGCTTAGCAGCACCTATTGCGCTCGATATTTTGTTTTATAATACCATTGCCTATTTTATCACGGGCATAATTCACTGTCAAATTCACACAGCTTAATTCATAAACCAAGTTGTATTCATATATTATATTATGTGAAAGCTTATTTGAAATATTCCGGATATGCAGCTTGGGCAATTTCTTCGACAGCATTAGCAGCATACTGTGAAGCAGCATAGAGATATGCATCGTGTACTTTTACTAATCTATTGTTTTTTATAGCTTTGACCGTAGTGAATGCAGGATCACTTTTAATTTCTTTGATAAAATTTTCAGCTTTGCCGCTTTCTTCAAAATCCCATGTGGGAATTATAAAGACATCTGGATCCATTTTAACAATCATTTCTTTCGCTATTGCAGATTTCTTGACTACGCCAGCAGCTGATACACCATTTGTAACATTGGCATAATTACACATATCGTCAAAGGTTGTCCCTTTGCCGCCAAAAGAACCCATCAGTGAAAGTGGTATAAGGGTTTGCTTTTTATCACTTGGCACTTTTTTTGTTATTTGCTGAACTCTTTCAAGTTTTTTCTGCATCGCAGAAATTAATTCATCGCCCTGCTTGTTAGCATCGACAGCTTCTGCTATCTTGCGAATAGTATCCTGAATGTCAGTGAGAGATTCAGGAGTTTTAAAGACATAGACCGGCACTCCTGCAGCGCGCAGACCATTTACTAAATCCATCCCAATCCAGTCCGGCATCACAACTAAATCAGGATTCAATGATAAAATTGCCTCAACGGTTCTACTCTGCACTCTTTTCTCAACAGTTTTTGCCTTGTCGACAGCTGCACAAATTCCAGGATCGTCAGCCCGAGCAGAAAGTGCGGCAATCCTTTCCGGTGGCAACAGGTCAAGCAAAATTTCGTCAACACCGCAGTTTAGAGAAACAACGCGCCTCGGACTTTCTTTAAAAGCGATAGTAGTGCCTGTCATGTCAGTTACCTTATAAGCAACTTCGCTCTTTTTACTTGTTGCTTGCTGTGTATCTTTGCATCCGCTAAAAGTCAGAGAAGCTAGGAGCAGTATTGTTAAGGAAAAAATTGCAATGCAGAATTTTTTAATAAACATAGATACTAGTCCTTTCATAGCTTAAAACGAGGGCAAATATTTGCCCTCGTTTTAAATTTTTCCTCTAAATTATATCATAAAATGCGATTAGAAATTGTATTCCATACCTACAACAAAGTTACGTGAAGCCATAGGATATGTCGCTAATCCGGTAGTTGCACTCCAACCGCTGGTTTCCTGATATGCGGCGTTATTAAGGTTATTCATCTGAACGAAAATCTTGGCGTTCTCATTTACCTTGTATTGTGCGCCCAAATCTAAGGTAAAGTAGGAATCGTCTGTGTAGCCTCTTTTTGTAGTTCCACCTTTGCCAATATACGTATATGCCTGGCCAGTAGCAGCTTTCATAGTCAAGTCTACCAAAAGCTTATCCTTTTTGTATTTTACACCAGCTCTGTATACATTTGGTTTAGAGCTGCCGTCAATCAGATAGCCGTAGCCATCAGCATAATCTTGTTTTACCTGCAGGTAAGTATATGAAGCGTTCATGCTCCAATTATCATCAAAACGATGATCTGCACTTATTTCCATACCTCGGCGTTTTTCTGAATTAATATTCATAGCTGTTTTTTCTGTGTCTGTTGAATTTATATATCCCCAGCCGATGGCATCATCTAACTTGCTGCTAAATACGCTTGCACTAAAACTAGTGTTATCAGAAAACTTTTTATTAACGCCGATTGTCAGTACATCACCTGTCTCCGGCTTCAAATCAGGGTTTGGTATGCCCATTCCAGCAACATATTTATAAAGTTGATCAGTAGTCGGTGCATTAAATACCTTACCCCAGGATATATAAGCATTACTGTCTTCATTGATTTTTTTGTTCAGTGCAAAATGCGGTGTTAGTTCTGAACCATAATTGCTGTGTTCATCATAACGAACACCACTGTTTAACTGCCAGGAGTTGCCAAATTGCCAACGTTCTTCCAAATAAGTGGCTTTATTATCAATGCTTTTATTGTAGGCATAACTTCCTGTATAGAGTGATATATTATCGACATCAGCTTTATAATACTCAATACCGCCTGTAAGACTATTTTTTTCGTCTAACTTCCAGTTCTGTTGTACTTCTACCCCATGTTTGTTTTCAGTAAAATCAGAAGGATACTTCGTACTATAGAAATATGAGTGATGATAGTTTTTGTAAATTTGTGCAAAACCCGAATTATCTTTATTTTCGTTCCAATCATAGCGCAAAGCAACATTATTGTTTAACCTTTGGTATGCATCACTAAGCCTGCCAGAAAAAGGTGCTCCCTCCTATAGCGGCTGTACATGCCAATGTCAATATAACGGTTTTTTTCTTGGATACATACTTTTTCATACTTTTTCCTCCATTGAATCAAATACAATGTAACATAAAAAGCCTTCCCTGATTGACAAGGAAGGCTACTTTCATTAAACATATCAAGTCTAGTTTTAAAAAACTAAAATGATTTTGTTCTAATTACCTTCCTATCTCTCGTAGGTCAATTTGGCAACAAACAATCAGGCAGTTCTTCTGACTCAAGTTCATCGTAGATCCAAGCCTTCCCAGACTAGCCAGTGGCAAATATTGGATTCACTCCCTATTACAGCGGCGGGACCGTGTCGGATTCACACCGAACTTCCCTATTAAGCCTATAAAGGCACCGATTGTCCAACTATATTCAATTAATTATTACTATAATCTAAAGCTATTAGATTGTAGCAAAAAGGCAGTATATTGTCAATAAATATACAAAAAGCAATCAACTATTATATATTGGTGATTGCTAAAAACATAATCTCATTTTTTATTCAATTTTAAGCAGAAAAAATCCAGCTTCAGGCTCTAGTAAATTCCCATTGCTGACTGCTGCTTTTTAACTAACTTTGCTAAATCCTGAAGATCGTTATAGTAAAGCTCATGAACTACATAACGTGGTTCAACGATATGAAATAATTTTTTTATTTTCGAACTTGTCCAGGCTTGATGCCTGTCTATTTGAGATATATGCTGCATAATTTTTTCAGGATTAAGCCTTTCAGGGACGGTGCGTTCAAAACTACCGACATATTCCCCTGAAATAGAAGAACTGAGATGAACGCCATAAATAAGTTCTTTAGCCGATCCTAAGTTTTCTATTGTTTTGCATAAGTAGTCTGCCGCTTCTTCTTCATTATTCAAATCCTGATTTGTGTTCATCAGGTGCCCTGTGTCGAGCATGATGCCAACATTATCACGTTTTAGCATAGCAAAAAAAGTATCAACAATTTTTTTATTCGTAAGCTTTAACCCCGGCCACCATAAGTTTTCAAATAATACCATAACATTTTGAGGAATAATATCACTGACAGCATTAAAGACTTCAGCTGTAGCGGTTATAACCTCCTCATCTGTATGATTGAAGGAAAAAGTAAAGATATTTTCAGTATCAGCGTCACTCACATGCCAGACTAAATATTCAGGATTAGCTTCCAATGCTCTTTTTATGTTTTCTTTAATGGCATTTATCCATTCGTCTTTATTGGCAGCTCCGAAAAAATATGTTTTTAAATCTTCCACGTTAGCAAACTGCTTTTTTAAATATTTCTTATTGCCTTGCCAAAAATCAAGCCAGTATGGCCAATATTTCAAATGCACCCCCACAGTTGGAAAAACTGGCACTGAAACGACATCCAAATCTTTCTTATAATGAAATAACTCAATGCCATCTAAGCCCAAACTATTCAAGTAGGTTTGCATAGCGTCTTTTGTTGTCAAACTTTCATCATTATATCCTGGGATATAGCAATAATTAAAAAGCTGTTTCACGGGTAAATCCTCCGCTAAAAATCTTGTTTTTGCATTCTCCTCAAAAGATATAAGAAGTAAGGTGTACCAATCAAAGCAGTCATAATACCAACCCTGATCTCAGCAGGTGGAATAATAATTCTTCCCAACGAATCACAGAACAGTAAAAAGATTGCACCTACGATAGCGCTTGCAGGCAATAATAGCCTATGATCAGGGCCTACCAGCATACGCATCATATGCGGAACAATGAGGCCAACAAAGCCGATGTTACCGCTGACACATACCGAGGCTGCTGTTGTCATTGCTGCTATAAACAGCAAAGTCATTCTATAAAACATAACCGGCATGCCAACTGCCTTGGCTTCTGTATCACCCAAAACCAAGATGTTTAAATGCCTTGCTAAAAATAGTAATAATATTGTTCCTACCACAACAGGACCTAATGCCATATAAACATGTTCCCAGCGGCGTGAATCCAAGCCACCGACCATCCAGAATAAATACTGCTGGAGTTTCTGCTCATTCATAAAAGTTAATAAACCAGACGTGATGGCTCCCAAAAGCATGCTAACGGCAACGCCTGCAAGTAATAATGTCATCACCGGAATTTTTCCATGCCTCATTGATAAAAAAACGGTAAAAGCAACCGCGCATACTGCTCCAATAAAGGCAAATGCAGGCATGACAAACATGCTTTCAGCAGTTAAGCCCAAAGCTATGGAAAAGACTGCACCAGTCGCAGCACCACTGGATACCCCAATAATGCCAGGATCAGCGAGCGGATTGCCAAAAATTCCCTGCATAACACCGCCTGCTATTCCCAAAGCAGCACCTACTAGCATTCCAACCAGCATACGCGGCATTCTTATATACCAAATGACGGCCAATTGCTCCTGCGTAAAATCACTTTTGTCAAAAAAAGGCAATCCCAGTTGATAGCCAATAACCGAAAAAGTATTTTTAATAGGAATTTCAATTTGGCCAAAAAATAGCGAAGCAAATGCAACAAAAAAAAGTAAGACTGCCAATACCAAAATAACAATCTTACTATAATCCTTTTTAACTATCATTTTTCCTCCTGTGTTTCACGTAATAGGAATCAAACAATAAATATACAAAAATACCTCCAGTATCGCTACTGAAGGTAAAAAGAGTACAATACCCAGCAAAAATGCCGCCACCCAGACCTTACCATCTATCGCAGGTACCAGACAATAATATAGCGAAGCAAGTTTCAAATTACTTGTTAAGAATAACATATGCGATATTCTTAGTCAACCAAAGCATTATAGACTGAGCATCATTAATACTTTAATTTTTCTCGTAAATTAAATCAACCGGCAATAAGGCTGGTAACCCATTGCTGCCGACAAAAGTATCTACTTTCACGCGGAAAACTTCACGCAAAAGATCAGAACCAATAGTCGCACGAGGCTCTCCTGCTGCAACCATTTCACCTTTCTTCATAACAGCTATATAATCAGAATACTGCAAAGCATGGTTAATGTCGTGCAATACCATAACTACGGTCAATCCAAGCTCTTTATTAAGCCTGCTTAAAAGCTTCATTACCTCCAACTGATGTGAAATATCCAGATATGTAGTTGGCTCATCCAGCAGTAATACTTGCGGCTTTTGTGCCAAAGCCATCGCAATCCAGGCTCTTTGTCTTTCTCCGCCTGATAACGTGCTTAAAAGCCTGTTACGCATATGCCGCATGCTTGCCTGCTTTAAAGCCCATTCTACACACTGCTCGTCTTCTTGTGCATTTCTTTTCCACCAACTTCTGTGCGGAAACCGTCCTAGTTCCACCAAGTCTTTAACTGTTAAATCAGCTGGTGATTGGGGCGACTGCGTCAATATTGCCAAACGCTTGGCAAATTCTTTATGGCTGAAAGTTTTTATATCTTTACCATCGTAAGTTATTTTTCCGCTCGCACAGGGAATAATTCTGGCCAAAGCCTTTAATGTTGTGCTTTTACCGCAGCCATTAGGGCCGATAATGGCTGTAACCTTACCTACAGGTATTTCTAAATTTATACCTTTTAAAATAATTTTATTGGATAATTCTACAGTAATATTATTTGCATTTATTACTCCCATCAAATTTCCCTCCTTAAGAGGAATAGAAAAAATGGTGCGCCAAGTGCAGCCATAATTATGCCCACTGGTAGTTCTACAGGTGAAAACATGGTCCGCGCCAATGTATCACTAAGAGTAACGACACCTATGCCTAAAAGAGCTGAAGCCGGCAACAAAAATCTATAATCAGAACCAATTAACAGCCTGGCAGCATGAGGCACAATCAAGCCTACAAAACCAAGCAAACCAGCAACACTTACAGCGCTGGCAGCTAAAAGTGCCGCAATAGCCGTCATAGCAATTCGCACAACTTCAACATTCACGCCCAAGCCTCTAGCCATTTCATCACCTAACTGCAGGATGTTTAAATAATTAGCGCAGACTAAAGCCAGGATTAAACCAACAATTGCGTATGGCAGAATAATCCCAACATGTGGCCAGCTTCTCGCCGCCAGACCGCCAACCATCCACATCAATGCTCCGTGAACCCTATCACTATAAAAAATCATTAGTCCTGAAATGCCAGCACCCAAAAAAGCCGAAACAGCTACACCTGCCAAAATAATTCTGACAGGCTTAATGCCATTTTTCCACGCTAAGATATATATACAAACAGCGGCTGCCATTGCACCTAAAAAGGCTATAGGCGTAATTAAATAATCAAGATGTGGGAATAATATCATGACAGCAACACCGGCCAACCCCGCACCTGAAGAAATACCGATGATATGCGGATCTGCCAGTGGATTACGCATTATTGCCTGCAGAATAGCGCCGGAAATTGCCAAATTAATGCCAACAAAAGCACCTACAATAGTACGCGGAAGCCTTATATTCCAGATAATTTGGCTCTTTGCATCCATTTGCGGGCTTTGCAATATTCCAATAATTTGCTCGACCTTAATATCCAACGAGCCCTTAGTCAAACTCAAAAACAAGCCTGCGATTGCCAATAGCGCAAATAAAGCTAAAACAAAAAAACGCCAGGCAGTCCTTGAAATACCAATTTTTTCAATTGTATGAGTCACATCATTTTCGTTATTTTGCATTAGAAAAAACCTCTGGATAAACACTTTTCGCCATATATTCTACCGCTTTTGGATACTGCAAACCCGGATTGATCAAAAATAACTGTTCCGGCAAAAAGATAATCCTGTTCTCACGTACAGCCTTCAAAGAATTCCAGGCAGGATTACTTTGAACATCTGACCGCAGGCGATTCTCAATTGCTGCATCAGTACCCATAGATGTAATGAAGATAAGTTCTGGATCGTTTTTCACTAATTCTTCCAAACTATACGGTGTTTTATCCGGATCACCACTTAAAGGAGTGCTTCCTGCCGCGACGTTCTTAAAGCCTAACAACTTGGCCGCGGAACCAGCAATAGTACCATCAAGCTCCACGGTCACATTTTTGGCACTCGCATGTAAAATTACTATTTTCTTTTCGTCTTTAGGGATTTTTTCGCTTATCTTGCTTATTTCATTATCAAGCTTTTCTGCTGCCTGCTGACCATTTTGCTCAGCTCCATAAATTTTTCCGATCAGCTTTAAGGCATTCCGAACCTCTTTATAAGTTCTTACATCAATCTCAATAACAGGTATGTTATTTGATTCCAATAAAGAAATAAATTTATCATGCTGCCCCTTAAGAGCCAATACACAGTCAGGTTTCAAAGCAACTACTCTCTCTACGTCAATATTATAGGTAAAACCTACCTCTTGGGCATCTTTCATGCTCTCCGGTATGATACCCACCTTTGAGCTTGCCCTGCCTATAACCTTCCCGCCAACCGCATCAATCATTCCCAAGAAAGAAGGAGACAAGCTGACGACTCTTTCGGGCTTATTCTTCAAAACAACATTTCGATTCGCGTCATCGGTAACAATCAAAAATGCTTTATCATCTACTGGTGCTTTTTTAGCATTTTGGCTTCCGCAGCCGCTTAGTGTTACTAGCTGTAAAAGTAGCAATAAAGCCATGAAGATCTTTTTCATTCAAAACAACTCCTTGATTGTGGTATATAAAAGCAAAAGCCTTCAGTTCTCAAACTGAAGGCAAGAAATGCAGAAAGTCCGCACTATGGAGTGCGTTATCCAGACCTCCCCATCTCTCGCAGGTACTTAGGTCGATTCGGTTGGCAGTCGTCTGGCTCGAATGCAAAAAGCATTCACACAGTGGCGGGACCGCGCCGGAATTGAACCGGCTTCCCTATTAAGCCTCTAAAGGCACCATACCGATATTCTTAAATTACTTGTTAAGGTTAACATATGTTTAATATTTCGTCAACATAAGCCTATACCCCCTTCGACTTTCTCTATAATTCTCCACTGCCATTGTCGAAATAAAATCTATTTGTTATAATCCTTATGGTGAAAGAAAGGAGATATTATGGAGATTTCTGAACTTATTGCACGCATTAATATATTAGCCAAAAAGAAAAGAACTGTTGGTCTTTCAACAGAAGAACAGGTAGAACAAAAAGAACTATATAAGGAATACCTTTCACTAATAAGATGCCAGGTCAAAACTCACTTGGACAAAATCGAAATCGTTGATAACCCAACGGTTAAACACTGATATGGATACTTTTACTCTCAGTACGGATGCTAAGCCTTGCAGTATTCGCAATTTTCTTGCGCAAAAAGGCATATCACTGACTAATTGGCGCAAAATCAAAAAAGACAGTACCATTCTGGTTAATGGTCTTCCTGCCTCCATCAGCCAACAATTAAAACCAGGTGACGTTGTTTCTTTTTCCTCACCGATTCAGGTTTCTTCAGTTATGCCTGAGGAAGGTCCTTTAAAAATTATTTATGAGGATTCGGACCTTATTATAGTTGATAAACCTGCAGATATGCTAGTTCATCCAACAGTAAAATCTGCATCACATACCTTGTCTAACTATCTTGCCGGTTATTATGCTAAAAATAATATTGCAGCCGGTATTCATCCTATTTTCCGTCTGGACCGCAATACTTCTGGTCTGGTCATCTTTGCCAAAAAACCTTTCATACAGCACCAGCTTTCTTCCGGCGCTATTCACAAAGAATATCTGGCCATCATAAAAGGTACCCTGCCGGCAAAGCATGGAACCATTGAGGCTCCGATTGCCCGCAAACCTGACAGTATCATCGAAAGAATGGTTGATGATCAGAACGGCAAATTTGCACGAACTGACTACAAATTACTGGTACAATATTCGCCTGAACTCAGTCTCACACAGTTTATTCTTTTCACAGGCAGGACGCACCAGATCAGAGTACATTCCGCCTATATAGGCTGTCCGCTAATTGGCGACAACCTGTACGGAGCACCTGGTCCACAGGCAAGACATGCTTTGCATTGCTGGCGTTTAGAGTTTCAACACCCTGTAACCGGTAAAATGATTAAGGTGTCCTCACCTTTGCCAGCTGACCTTTTAAAAATTATTAGTACATACAGACAAAAATAGCATACTTTTTTACAGTATTGGTGTGCTATAATTAGGATAAACAAAATACTTGGGGAGGTCATTTTATGCCATTAGTAACATCTACAGAAATGTTCAAAAAAGCTTATGAAGGCAAGTATGCCGTTGGCGCATTCAATGTCAATAATATGGAAATTATCCAAGGAATAGTGGACGCCGCCAAGGCTGAACAATCACCATTGATTCTGCAGGTTTCCGCAGGAGCACGCAAATATGCTAAGCATATCTATCTTATGAAACTGGTTGAAGCTGCAGTTGAGGATACCGGTCTTCCTATCTGCCTGCATCTTGATCACGGCGAAGATTTCGAAATATGCAAGGCTTGTGTTGACGGGGGCTTTACATCAGTAATGATTGATGGTTCCAAACATTCCTTCGAAGATAATATTGAGCTGACCAGACGCGTTGTTGATTACGCGCATAATAAAGGTGTTGTTGTCGAGGCTGAACTTGGCAAATTGGCCGGTGTTGAAGATGCTGTTAAAGTTGCCGCCAAAGATGCAACCTATACTGATCCTGACCAGGCTGTTGAATTTGTTGAACGTACGGGTGTCGACTCTTTGGCAATCGCTATTGGCACCAGCCATGGCGCTTACAAATTCAAAGGTAAACCTGAACTTGATTTTGCACGTTTGGAAAAAATCAGTAATCTTCTGCCTAATTTCCCATTGGTTTTACATGGTGCTTCCACCGTTTTGCCTGAGTTCGTATCCTTGTGCAACGAATATGGTGGCAAAATTGAAGGAGCTCAGGGTGTTCCTGAAGATATGCTTCTCCAAGCAGGCAAATTCGGTGTATGCAAAATAAATATTGACACGGATTTACGTCTTGCAATGACAGCATCTATCCGCAAATATCTTGCTAACAACCCTGGTGATTTCGATCCTCGCCAATACTTGAAACCTGCACGTCAAGCTATTCAGGACATGGTTACCCATAAAATGCGCGATGTTCTTAATTCAAGTAATCGTCTTTAATTCTCTACTTTAAAAATAAGAAAAACCCGATTTTATTCTTTAACGAATAAAATCGGGTTTATTTTTATTTATTTGTTAGTCATCGGTACTGTATTAGCAGCATGCGGCATTATATTAATTGTATAATCGGTTTTACCCTGCTTAGCTAACTCTACTTGCGCCAATTTCCAAGCCTCTTCCAAGCTTTCTACAGGAATCTGGCCAGTTTTGCGTACTATGTCAAAATTCTCTTTTTTGGTAACAAGATATACTGTATTGTTATGTGCTAAGAGCGCAACAGTGAAAGCAATAAAGAATGGAATTGTAAAGGCTGCGCGGCAAGCTTTTTCAAATTCTAGCATATCATCGAAACGGAAAGAATCAATAAAAGCTGGTGGTTCTTTAACATCAGGGCATTCGAGCATAGCAATCATGATTCCACCTGGTTTCATTGCCATGCCAGCAGTATCATAAGTCTTACTGCCTTGATACATATTTATATCTTTTGGGAATCCGCCAGGACTAGCAATAACAACGTCAGCTTTTTCTTTAATAGCAACGCCCTGAATCTTCATAACATCCTTGGTACCTTCCAGCCAAGCATCATACCAGTGACCGGCTACGATACGGGAAAAATCACCTTCGGCATTCATAACAGAGTTAACAAGGAAGCATGGGTTAACCATCTCTGCAACTTCGCACATATCCTCGTGTAAAGGATTGTTATCTAATTTTGTGCTAGCACAATCAAGACTGGCTCCAGCGCCAACTTCATCAGCCAATGCAAGAGAATGGTTTTTTTGAACTGTTACATATCCAGAAACTCCAGGCATAATACTTTTGCGGCCACCGCCAAAACCTGCCATCAGATGAACGGTAATACCGCCTGTCAAAACAACTTTGTCAGCATCCATTACTCTCTTATCTACATAAGCAGGAGTACCCCGTTTTGTATTACCAAGATAAACAAGATTATCTTCATCGGTAGAAACATGTTGGTAAATCTTAATTCTATCAACAACTTCCTGGCTACATACTGCAACATCTTCTTCATGTGTATGAGCACGATGTGTACCTTGAGCTACTACTATAAAAATATCATCATCTGGTACGCCGGCAAGATTTAATTCATCAACTATAACTGGTAAAAATTCATTTGTCCTGATCCAGCTGCGGGTAATATCGCTGACAATGATGGCAACTTTATCGCCTTTTTCCACGATTTTCTGCAGAGGTTCAGTACCGATAGGATTGCGTATTGCTTCAAGAGTTGCGGCCTTCACATCATCAATTTTTGTTGAAGGATTGCCATTAATAACTTGTAAAACTTTTTCTTCGGGTAAATCGATTTCTTGCGTTCCGTGACCATAGCCAAAAGAATATCTTTTGAGTGCCATTTTTTGCCCCTCTTTCAAAAATTATTATTCGTTAATTATAATATAAAATAAAGTCAATGAAAAGGCTTTTTACTACCAATTTCTTGTTGATCTCCAAAATTCCGGTCTGAGTAAAACAAGCAAGGTAAACAATTCCAACCTGCCCAATAACATAGCAATTGAAATAACAATCTTGCCAAAAGAGTTTATATCAGCATAAGTACAAGTTGCACCGGCCACGCCAAGTGCAGGTCCGACGCTGCTGATGGTGGCAGCAATAATGCCAATAGAATCAATAACGCTAAGTCCTGTCATTGCAATTAAGAAAGTAAGAAAAGCAAATAGAACGATGTATAAGAAAAAAAGCGCACAATTCCTGCCACTATCGGAGGCGGAACAGTCTTCCCGCTCATCGATATATCTACTACCATAGATGGGTGAATAGTTCTTTTTAGATGTGCAAAAGCCATTTTTGTAAGTACTACTATGCGGGAAACCTTGATTGCGCCAGCCGTCGAACCTGCACAACCTCCAATAAACATCAACAGCACCAAACAAAGTTTGCTAAATGGCGGCCAAATGTCAAAGTCATTACTGACAAAACCAGTAGTACTGATAATTGATACGACTTGAAAAATTGAATATCTAAAGGAATCTATACCATTAAAATAGTTGTTAATATATAAATTTAGTCCAATTGCAGCAGTAACTATAAAAATTATGGATATGTATACTTTAAATTCTGTATCCTGCCAAAGTGCCCGCGGCCCTTTTTCTCCTATCAAGTAATATAAAGCAAAATTTCCCCCGGCTATTATCATAAAAACCGTGATAATACCTTCTATTAGAGGACTTTCAAAATGAGTGACACTGGTATCATAAGTTGAAAATCCTCCTGTCGCAATGGTAGAAAATGAGTGGTTTATTGCTTCAAAGACGTTCATGCCAGCTAAACACAACATAATCATTTCGACTGCTGTAAAAAACAGATATATTTTACATAAGGCTATCGCTGTTGTTTTTATTCGTGGCAGCACTCTTTCAGAAGATGGGCCGGTAACTTCCGCATTGAACATATGGACAGCACCACTCGCAACCTGAGGCAAAAAGGCAATAAATACTACTATTATCCCAATGCCGCCAATCCAATGGGTAAGGCTGCGCCATAAAAGCAAGCTGCGTGGAAGCACTTCAATTTGAGAAATAGCCGTAGCACCTGTCGTTGTAAAGCCGGAAACACTCTCAAAAAAGGCAGAAACAGGATCTAAGATTCCAGCAAAAGCATATGGAAGAGAACCTAAAAAAGTTATTACAAACCAGCCAAAGCCAGCAATTGCAACGCCTTCCCTGTACGTAATTCCGGCATCTTCGGAATTACCGAATTTCACAAAAACAAATCCCATACATATACTTGTTACTATTGCTTGCAAAAAAGCATAAACGCAGTCTTCATTTAGAAAAATGCTTAACAACAAAGGTAAACAAAATGAAACTGCACACGTATTGCATAGTTTTCCTAAAAAGAAGGACAGTAATCGATAATTCATAATTTTCCCCCAAAAATCTTGCTCACAGTTACCAGTTTTTTGTTCCACGCCAAAAGTCAGGATTCAAAAAAATCAGCAAAGAAAAAATCTCCAATCTCCCCAAAAGCATTAATAAACATGAAATTAACTTTGCTCCTGCAGAAACATCGGCATAAGACGAAAACGGCGCCACAATATCAAACGCCGGCCCTATATTCGCCAGGCAGGAAGCCGCAATGCCAATGGAGTCAAGCATACCTAACTTATCAGTCAAAGATAAAAAAAGCGTAGCAAAAACAAAAATGGCAATATAGAAAAAGAAAAAACGACTGATACTAATGACCATATTTGGAGCAATATGGTTTCCTGATAACTTAATATCTATAACCATGCGCGGATGCAATGTTCTTTTGAGTTCAGCCCAGCTCAACTTAAACATGATGAGCAACCTGGCAACTTTTATTCCACCAGCAGTTGAACCCGCGCATCCACCTACAAACATCATCAACAATATACAAAATCTACTAAACTCTGGCCATCCATTATAGTTCTGCAGATAATAACCTGTTGTTGTTATCGTAGATACTGATTGAAAAAAAGAGTAGTAAACGCTTTCTGATAATCTGTAATAATTACTGTAAAAAAGATTAATTGCCATCGCACAAGTAAAAAACAATATTACACCAATATATGCCATCAATTCAGTATCTTGCCAAAGTTTTTTAAAGCCTTCTTTGTATGCCTTATAATACAAAACATAATTTCCGCCGGAAAAAAGCATGAATAACAAGATGACTACTTCAACCGCAGTATTGTTGAAATGTGCAATACCATCTTTCTGCATACAAAAACCGCCTGTCGAAATTGTAGTCATGGCATAGTTGACTGCTTCAAAAAGAGTCATATTCAACACACATAAAATTAACGTCAATATAAATGTTGCAGTCATATAGGCAATGCTGATAGCATAAACAGTTGTTTTTATTCTCGGCATAATCCTTTCAGTTGATTCTCCGTGTAATTCAGCTGTAAAGAGACGTTCACCACTGCTGCCAACCTGCGGCACCAATGTAATAAAAATCAAGATAATGCCTAGCCCACCGAACCATTGTGTTAAGGAGCGCCATAAAATAAGACTGCTCGGAATAGCTTCCAAGTCATTTATACTGGTTGCTCCTGTTGTAGTAAAACCAGAAATACTTTCAAACAGAGACGAACTGAAATCAAAACCAAAGAATAAATATGGCAGTGCTCCCAAGAAACATACAAGCAACCAGCTAAATCCAACCAGCGCCAAACCTTCCCTTAGTGAAAGATGCCCCCTATACTCAACCTTCATCCTTGACATGAATATTCCAAGAAGCAAGGATATTGCAATAGGCAGCAAAAATTCCACCGTTTGCTTTTCGTTAAAATAAAAAGCCGCAATAAAAGGAAGCATTAAACTAATTCCAAAAGCAAGGCATACCTTTCCCAAAATATACATCACAAGCTTGACGTTCATCGTTTACTCCTTACCTTCAAAAGCTGGCATAACATTTTTTACATTACCAGCCTTTACAAAGATAATAATAGCATCTTCCGGATGAAGTATAGTGTCTCCGTTAGGTACAATGACCTCATCATTGTGAACCACGGCACAAACCAAGCACTCTTTAGGCAACTTTGCTTCTCGTAATGTTTTGCCGGCAATCCTTGATGTTTTAGGTATTATTAATTCTATTGCTTCTGCTTTAGCACCTTCCAGCAGCGATACCGAAACAACGCCGCCACGTCTGATAAACCTGAGAACTTCACCGGAGCTTAATAATCTGGAAGAAAGCACGATATCTACGCCAACTTTTTCCATCAACTCAACATATTCATTACGTGCTACCCTAACGATAGTCTTCTCCGCACCAAGATGTTTTGCCAGCAGTGCCAACAGCAAATTCAGCTTGTCATCTTCTGTAACGCAGACAACAACATCAGTTTCCGCTATTCCTTCTTCAACCAATAAATCAATGTCTGTTCCATCCCCGTTTAACGCAATACCCTTCTTAAGCTTTTGCGCAACCATTTGACAACGTTCTCTGTTCTTGTCAATTATCTTCACAAACAGTCCTTGCTGTTCCAGCAAGGGAGCCAAAAACCTGCCTGTACGTCCTGCGCCGATAATAATTACTCTTTCAGCTTTGGAATGAGTTGTTGCAAAACGTCCTTCAAATTCATTAATTACGTCTCTTCTGCCAACAAAAAAACATTATCATTATCTCTCATTACATCGTCGCCATGAGGAATTATCATACGATTATTGCGAAAAATCATGGCAACCAATACTTGCTTTGGTATATCAAGGTCTTTCAATGGCACATCTATCATTTTTGATGCGCTTCTCAACTTCACCTCAAACATCCGAACCCTGCCATCAGCAAAATCCTCAACATTTAAGGCAGCTGGCGTCATAAGAATTCGATTTATCTCTTTAGCAGTAATCTGCTCAGGATTTAAAATCATATCAACTTTCATGTCATCTTTCATAAAAACATCAGATAACTGCGTATAATCAGTATTACGTATACGTGCAACAGTATGTTTGACACCATTCTGCTTCGCTAACATGCAAATTACCATATTGGCTTCATCACTATCCGTAGATGCAAGGAGCATGTCAGCATCCTTAACAAAAGTCTCTGCCATCGTCAGAGGACTTGCACCATTCGCACCGACCGTTAAAACATCCAGGTTATTTTTGACAACCTCACGCCGCTTTTCGTCTTGTTCGATGACTACTACGTCGTATTGATCATTGGCCAGCAGTTGAGCTACACTATAACCTAATTTTCCCGCACCAACTACAACTATTCGCAAGACAACTCCCACCTAACTTCATTAGATTCTGTATACTTTGTGTAATTATAACATGGCTTACACTATGTTACATAGCGCCGTAATTCATTTTGTTCCGAAGATTATTAAACATTTCTTTATATATCAACATAAAACATTGATAATAAATGCAAAAAAGCCATAGGACAAGTATTGCCTATGGCTTTTTTGTTTCTAATTTTATTCTCTCAATTTAGCTTTAAATGTTTCACCGACTACCGATACAACTTTCTTGATAACTAAATCAATCTCATCATCGGTTAAAGTTCTGTCACTTGCTTGAAAAGTCAGATTAAAAGCCATGCTCTTGCAGCCTTCAGCGACTTGTTTGCCTGTATATACATCAAACACTTTAGCTGTTTGCAGCAATTCTCCTGCATTGGCTTTTATCACTTCAACCAACTCACTCATTGCAATCTCTGTTGGAACAACTACTGCAATATCGCGTGATGTACCAGGGAACTTAGGTAAGTGTGTATATTGAGGAACATGTGTTACTGCCGCAACTAATGGCTCAATCTCTAATTCGAACAAATATGCGGCTTGCGGCAAGCCATAAGCATTCTGCACTGCTGGATGTGCCTCACCAAAGCAGCCTATGGTCACGCCATTGTATTCTATCATACAGCTTTTGCCAGGATGCAGATATGGAGCAGTTCCAGTAACAAACTTCCAGTCTTGCATCTGTAGGTTGTTCAATAGCCCCTCAACTATACCTTTTACATCATAGAAATCGACATCTTCGCGTCCTTCGTTCCAATTTAACTCATTTCTTTTGCCACACAAAGCCATGCAAAGCATAGGTTTTTCTGTTGGAAAGCCCCTCAGTGGCAATTCATCAGCAAAGTAAACACGGCCAACTTCAAAAGTTGCAACCTTTGTGTTTTGACGTGCAACATTATAAGCAACATTTGCCAACATACCAGGTACAAGTGTAGTACGCATGACTTTAAAATCATCAGTAATAGGGTTCATAATATCGATTACTCTGCGTCTTGCATCGTCAGCATCAAGGCCGATTTTATCGAAAGCTGAAGGATGGATAAAGCTATAGTTGATTACTTCATTCATACCTACTGCAACCATATAATCTTTAATCATATCCTGCACATCATCAATAATGTTTTGGCCACCTTTAGTAACATTGAGACAAGGCAAATGAGATTCAATATTATCGAGGCCATGGATGCGGCATATTTCTTCGCTGATATCGGCATCACAAGTAACGTCAGGGCGCCAGGTTGGAGCTGTTACAATAAGTTCTGCGCCATCCTCCCGCACACAGAACTGTAATTTTTCCAAAGTTGCTACCATTTCTTCTTTTGTAATCGCAATGCCAATTCTTGAATTGATTGCTTCCGGCTGCACCCTAACTACTGCAGGCACATAAGGTACAGGATAAGCATCAACAATGCCTGGAACAGTCTCACAGGCTTCCATATTTTCCAGAAGGTTGGCAGCACGATTCAGTGCATTCCAGGTAAGCACAGTATCAACACCACGCTCAAAGCGGCTTGACGCTTCACTGCGCAGACCAAGTACGCGACTTGTACGTCTGATGCTGACACCGTCAAAAGTCGCAGCTTCCAGCATAACGTTTACTGTCGTGCCGATAACCTCAGTTTCCAAACCGCCCATTACTCCGCCCAGGCCAACAGCATGCATTGCATCAGCGATAACAATCATGCTATCATTCAAAGTTCTTTCCTGTTCGTCAAGAGTAACCAGCTTCTCTGCGTTCTCAGCCCGTCTTACAATTAATTTGTGGTCAGCTACTTTATCATAGTCATATGCATGCATCGGCTGTCCAAGTTCAAGCATAACGTAATTAGTAACGTCAACAACATTGCTGATAGGACGAACACCACAGGCACGTAAACGCCTTTGCATCCAGATCGGAGATTCTTTGATTTTAATGTTTTTCAAAACACGAACTGCAAAACGTGAGCAAAGATCTGTTGCTTTTATTTCTACTTTCGCCATCGAATTAGCGTCACCGTTTGCAGCCTCTTTTACTTCCATGGATGGCATTTTAAGGTTTGCGCCAGTTACAGCGGCTACTTCTCTGGCCAGACCAATCATATTGAAACAGTCGCCCCTGTTAGCGGTAAGGTCAAAATCGTAAACTACGTCATCAAGACCAAGCACCTCTTTAATATCTACACCGATTGGTGTATCTTCAGCCAGTATCAGTATTCCTTCTCTTTGTTCAGGCAGCAGAAGTTTAGCATCTAAACCAAGTTCAGAAGCAGAACATAGCATGCCATAAGAATCAAGACCACGCATTTTAGCCTTCTTCAATTTCATACCGCTAGGCAATTGTGAGCCAACAACAGCAACCGGTACAATAACGCCTTTTGTGACATTCTGTGCACCGGTAAGAATTTGCAGTAATTCGCCAGTTCCCACATCAATGCTACAAACCCAAAGTTTGTCCGCATCCGGATGATGTTCTATTTCAGCTACTTTACCGGTTACAACACCATTAAGTCCCTCACCAAGATAAGTAATTACTTCTACAGGAGTACCGGCTCTTGTCAGCTTATCCGCCAAAACTTCCGGAGTATCTGTAATTTCTACATATTCTTTTAACCAATTTAAAGATGCTAACATAACAAATCCTCCTTATTTGAATTGACGTATGAAGCGTAAATCATTTTCAAAGAATAATCTCAAATCATCAATACCATATTTAAGCATTGCTATACGTTCAACGCCCATACCAAACGCGAAGCCACTTACCTGCTGTGGGTCATAGCCGCTCATGGTCAGCACATTAGGATGAACCATACCAGAGCCTAATATTTCCAGCCAACCGGAGTTCTTACATACACGACAGCCTTTGCCACCACAAATTACACAAGAAATATCAACTTCGGCAGATGGTTCTGTAAAAGGAAAGAAACTTGGACGCAATCGTACTTTGACGTTGCTGCCAAACATTTCCTTAAGGAAAAGTTCAAGTGTTCCTTTCAAGTCAGCCAGACTAATACCTTTATCAATAACAAGGCCTTCCACCTGATGGAACATTGGTGAATGTGTGGCATCATAATCCCTGCGATAAACTCGACCCGGTGCGATCATCCTGACAGGCTCATTACCGCCTTTGCTTTGCATAGTTCTTGCCTGTACCGGTGAAGTATGCGTGCGCAGCAAATATTCTTCCGTAATGTAGAAGGAATCCTGCATATCACGCGCAGGATGGTCTTTTGGTAGGTTCAAAGCCTCAAAGTTATAATAATCATTTTCTATTTCAGGTCCTTCGTTTACATCGAAGCCCATTCTCATAAAGATTTTTTTGATTTCGCGCATTGTCAGGGTAATAGGATGCAGATGCCCAATTTTCGGCGTCCTGCCAGGTAATGTAACATCTACTTTCTCGTTAGCCAATTTATCTGCCAAAGCCTTGTCTTCCAAAACTTTAGTATATTCATCAATTTTCCCTTCCAATTCAGCGCGAAGTTCATTAACAATCTGCCCGATTTTTGGTCTCTCTTCTGCTGAAAGCGCTCCCATTCCACGTAAAATTTCTGTCAAGGAGCCTTTTTTTCCTAAATATTGAACTTTTAGGTTTTTTAGTGCTTCCAGTGAAGTGACTGTTTCCAGGTCTCGCAAAGCCTGCTCTTTAAGTGCTTGCAGTTTTTCTCTCATGGTCATCCTCCTAAAAAAAATAAAGCCTCCATCCCCGTGAAGGGGCGAAAGCTCTGTTTCCGCGGTACCACCCTAATTTATTTCTCATATGTCTTAACGCGACAAACGTTCAGCCTACACAGCATCGCCTTCAGCCAAAGCACTCGGAAGTGAACTTCTGTCCAAATGTAGCATGCGGCTCTCAGCCTGGTCCGCAATTTCTGTATCGCATTTATGACATACTCTCTTCGTCATAGTGACAAAACCTTATTTAATTAACAAAATAAATTATAGCACATCAGTTGATTTAGTGACAAGCTTTCGTCTGACACATTCAAAAAGAATTATGCCAGCCGCAATTGCCGCGTTCAGAGATTCAGCATTACCTGGCATAGGTATATAAACTAGTTTTTCAGAAGCCGACAATAGTTCGGAACTAACTCCTTCGGCTTCGTTGCCAATAACGATGGCTGTACGCTTTGCTAACTCTGCGCCATAAATACTCTGCCCGCCTTCTAAAGAACTACTCCATAGTGACCAATTATTATCTTTGCACCAGTTTATAAATTCTTTTTTATTCTGTGCGTTCCTGATTGGCAAATGGAAAAAAGACCCCATGGCAGAACGAACTGCTTTAGGTGCAAAAACATCCGTACAACCTTCTAACAAAATGATACCGGCAATGCCAGCTGCATCAGCAGTTCTTATCATTGTTCCCAGATTTCCAGGATCACGCACTTCGTCCAGAACAAGAATCAGGCCTTCATCATTTTGGTTAAAATCATCTAATTCATATAATTTCTTCCTGACAACAACAAGAATACCCTGCGGCGTATCTGTGTCACTAAGACGCTGCATTACTTCCGGCATAACCTCAAAAACAGCAACACCAATAGCTTCTAGCTCATCTGCTATCTTTCTTACCCTTTCGGATTCTACGGAAACATCAACGAAAGCGCGCAAAATATCCCAGCCTGAGCTTAAAACTTCCTCAGTGCTCCGTGCGCCTTCGATAATAAAAGCATCTGCAGCTGTACGATATTTCTTTATTTTAAGTTCACTGGTTTCCTTTACAAGCTGATTGTTTACGCTAGTTATTAACCTTCTCAAATTTTTAACTCCAATGTTTTGACGCTGTCTCTTGTTCCCAGAATGACCATAATATCGCCTTCTTTTATCTTGTCATTAGGATCAGGATTTACCAAAATTTGGCCATTTCTTCTTAAAGCAACTACTGTCACATTATATAAACGACGCAGCTCAACCTCACTAAGGCTCTTGCCTACCATTGTTTTAGGTGTTCCTATTTCCATAATACTTAAATTATCAACTAATTCTATGTAATCAACAATATTACTGTCGGCTAGATTATGACCCACACGTATGCCCATATCTCGTTCGGGGTAAATTACTTTATCTGCGCCTATTTTATCAAGCATACGCCCATGAAGAGAAGTAGAAGCCTTGGCTATAATGAAAGGAATGCCACATTCCTTAAGCATCAACGTGCACATAACGCTAGGCTCCAAATCCCTGACGGCTACTACGGCAACGTCAAAGTTACGCAAACCGAGAGTCTTATATATATCTTCATCAAGTACATCCGCGGCAACAATATGAGTAAGCTCATTGCTCAAGCCCTGAACAATTTCTTCATCTTTGTCAATCCCTAGAACATCGTGTCCTAAACTATACAGAGTTCGTGCTACACTTATACCAAAGCGTCCCATTCCTAATACTACGTATTGTTTCTTTTTCTTCTCCATATTGCTACTCTCCTATCCGATAATTACTTTTTCTTCAGGATATTTGATTTTTTCTGGTCGAGGTTTTTGCAATAGAAGCATAGCAAAAGTAAGAACTCCGACTCGACCAGCATACATCGTTAACACTAAAAGCAGCTTACTGATTTCAGACAAATCACGCGTTATACCAACCGAAAGTCCCACAGTACCAAAGGCTGATACAACTTCAAATAATACCTGAATGACAGGTATATTGTCATTCCAGCTTATCAATAGGGTAACAACTAAGATTAAAAACAAAGCCAAAATAAAAATCGCAAAAGCCTTATTTACAGCTTTTTTACCAATTCTGCGATTAAAAACTTCAATATCGCTTTTCTCGTGCAACAATGACCAAACTGTCAGTAAAACAACCACAAAAGTGGTTGTTTTTACCCCGCCGCCCGTAGAAGTTGGCGATGCTCCAATAAACATCAACATTATTAAGAATAGGAGGGAACTATCGGTCATTTTTTCAATTGGTAAAGTATTAAACCCTGCAGTTCTCGAAGTTACAGATTGAAACATGCAGGCCATCCATTGATCCATGCCTGAAAGATTAGCAATTGTATCAATATTGTTATGCTCCATCAACCACAAGGAAACAGTACCGCCAAATATAAGAACTGCAGTTGATATAAGAACTATTTTACTGTGTGCCTTTAATGATTTAAAATTTCGTTTAGCAAGAACATCTTCAAGAACTATAAATCCCAAGCCGCCCAATATTATTAAAGACATTATGCTCAGATTTACAACAACGTCACCTTTGAAGTTAACCAAGCTATCATAATTACCGAATAAATCAAACCCAGCATTACAAAAAGCGGAAATCGAGTGCCAATATCCCATATATAGAGCCTTGTTCCCGTATATAGGATATAAGTGAAAAGCAAGTATTGAGCCAAAAATAAACTCTATCAAAAACGTGTACTTTATAACATGCAACGCTAACCTTACAACACCAGAAAATCCCTCCTGGTTCAATGTTTCCTGAATAAGCAAGCGCTCACGTAAATTTATCTTTTTCCCAATAGCCACGCTTATCATCGTTGCAAAAGTCATAATTCCAAGTCCGCCAAGCTGAATAAGAATTATAATTACCATTTGCCCGAAAAAAGAAAAAAAAGTTCCTGTATCAACAACAGCAAGTCCGGTAACGCATACGGCTGAGGTAGCAGTAAATAAAGCATTCACAAAAGAAAGAGGCATGCCGCTGACGCTTGCAGCAGGAAGCATCAGGAAGCCTGTACCAGTTAAAATCAACATGAGAAAAGTTAGCGCGACCAGCTGATAAGTCGTAAGATACTGCAACAACCTGAATATTATCACAAAATTGCCTCCCTTGGCATAATAACTCACTTACCGTGTATTCTACACCTTTAAATAAAGTTAGACAATTAAATTTTTAGCATAAAACACCTGAAGCATCGCTTCAGGTGTTTTATGCTTATAAACATCTTAAATTGTAAAAATTACAGTGCTGCTTTTGCGACTTCAACCAATTTGGTGAAAGCTGCTGCATCATAAATAGCCATATCAGCCAAAACTTTACGGTTCATTTCAACACCAGCTTTAGTCAGGCCATACATGAAACGGCTATAGCTCATGCCGTTAGCACGGGTTGCAGCATTAATACGAGCAATCCACAAATTGCGGAATTCGCGTTTCTTGGCACGACGGTCACGTCTTGCATAAGAAAGGGCTTTCATTACGGTTTCGTTAGCTTTTTTGAACAATTTGCTCTTGCTGCCGCGATAACCTTTTGCTAATTTCAAGATTGCTTTATGACGTCTGTGTGCAGTGACACCTACTTTAATTCTTGCCATGGTTAATCCTCCTCAAATTTCCTCTGTTATTATGCGTACGGCAGCATTTTTGCTACGCGTTCATGATCTGTCTTGTGAACAAGAGCTGCTTTGCGCAGACTTCTCTTGCGCGCAGGAGATTTATGTTCAAGAATGTGGCTGGTAAACGCTTGGGAACGCTTAAATTCACCTGTACCCGTTACTTTAAAACGTTTAGCAGCACTTCTACGAGTTTTCATCTTTGGCATAGGAAACATCCTCCTTATTATTTGTTAGCTTTTGGCGAAACAATCATAATCATGTTTTTGCCTTCTAATTTAGCGGCACGTTCGATGACTGCTAAGTCTTCGAGCTGTTTAGCCATTTTAGTTAATAGAATTTCTCCCAGTTCAGGATGTGATAACTCACGTCCGCGGAACATAATAGTGACTTTGACTTTATCGCCATCTTCCAAGAACCGAACTGCATTCTTGAATTTTACGTCGAAATCATGATCTTCAATGCCTGGGCGAAGCTTAACTTCCTTGATATCAAAGGTTTTTTGCTTCTTACGAGCTTCTTTTTCACGTTTTTGCTGCTCGTAGCGATACTTGCCGTAATCCATAATCCGGCATACCGGCGGTTTTGCATTCGGCGCAATTTCGACCAAATCCATATGACGTTCCAATGCTAAATTCAAAGCATCTCGACCGGACATAATGCCAAGCTGTTCGCCTTCGTCAGCAACGACACGCACTTCACGAGCCCGGATTTCTTCATTGATACGCAAGCTTTCTTTGCTTATAACAATTCACCTCCAAAAAATATTAAAGCGGGTAGACGTAATAGTCCACCCGCTGATAAGAAACAATATCATTGACCCTGTCGGACTTCAGTCGCAAGGTGAGAAGCGGATGGCTTCTACTTCGTTACTCAAGCATTGTAGCATAACGTTACAGTTATGTCAAACATTTATTTCTTTTCGGCAATTTCTTTCTGCAGCATTGCTATAAAGTCATCTGCCTTCATAGCGCCAAGATCTCCTTCGCTGCGGCGACGGACGGCAACTGCACCCTCTTCAACCTCTTTGTCACCTATAACAAGCATGTATGGGATCTTTTGTACTTGCGCTTCACGAATCTTATAGCCGATTTTTTCGTTACGGTCATCAAGATATACTCTGAGGCCCAAGTCAAACATTTTATCATGTAGCTCTTTGGCATAAGCTACATGCTTGTCAGTTATAGGCAGAATACGAACTTGTGTAGGTGCCAGCCATGCTGGGAAAGCACCGGCATAATGCTCAATCAAGATACCAATAAATCTTTCGATACTCCCGTAAACCACACGATGTATCATAACCGGTCTATGTTTCAGGCCATCTTCGCCGGTGTAAGTTAAATCAAATTTTTCCGGCAGCTGCATATCTAGTTGTATAGTTCCACACTGCCAGGTGCGGCCAATAGAATCAGTCAGATGGAAATCAATCTTCGGTCCGTAAAAAGCACCATCGCCTTCATTAACTACATATTCAAGGCCGAAATCTTCCATTGCGTCGCGCAGAGCATTTGTTGTTTTTTCCCAGGTTTCTGCATCACCCATGGAGTCTTCCGGACGAGTTGACAATTCAGCATGATATTTCAAACCGAAAGTTCCATAAACCTGGTCAAATAATTTTATGACATTTTGGATTTCTTCTTTTATTTGGCTTGGCATCATGAAAATATGTGCATCGTCTTGAGTAAAGCAACGTACACGGAACAAGCCATGAAGCGCACCTGACAATTCATGTCTGTGTACAAGTCCTAATTCGCCTGCACGAATAGGCAGCTCTTTATAGCTATGAGGTTTTGTCCTATATACCAACATACCTCCTGGGCAGTTCATCGGTTTAATGGCGAAATCCAATTCGTCAATCTTGGTAAAATACATATTTTCTCTGTAGTGATCCCAATGCCCTGATTGTTCCCAAAGACTACGCGACAATATCATAGGAGTCTTAATTTCCTGGTAACCATATTCTCTATGAATTTTACGCCAATAATCTTCAAGTTCGTTGCGGATAATCATACCGTTTGGATGGAAGAACGGGAAGCCAGGTCCTTCCTCCTGAATACTGAAAAGGTCAAGTTCCTTGCCCAGTTTACGGTGATCGCGTTTCGCTGCTTCTTCAAGCATATTAAGGTAAGCATCAAGTTCTTCCTTAGTATTAAAAGCCGTTCCATAAATGCGCTGCAGCATTTTATTCTTTTCATTACCGCGCCAATAAGCACCAGCAATGCTTTGTAGTTTAAAAGCTTTTACCCGTCCTGTCGTTGGGCAGTGCGGTCCAGCACACAGGTCAAGAAAATCGCCCTGTTGATAAATGCTGATAATAGCATCTTCAGGCAAATCATTAATCAACTCAACTTTATATGGTTCTTCCATCTTTGCAAACATTGCCAAAGCGTCTGTTCTTGTCAGTTCATTGCGAACAAGAGGAATATTGGCTTTCACAATTTTTGCCATTTCCTTTTCAATTGCTACTAAATCTTCTGGTGTAAATACATGCTCGCTATCAAGATCATAATAGAAGCCGTTCGCTATAGCAGGTCCAATAGCAAATTTTGTGCCGGGAAACAAATGTTGAATTGCCTGTGCCATGACATGCGCTGCTGTATGGCGTATAGCATGCAGGCCCTCCGGTGTATCTGCTGTAATAAATTCTACAGATGCATCATTTTCCAGGCTGTCTGTAAGATCCTTATTCTTGCCGTCAACAACTGCGAGTAGGGCAACCTTTCCCAATTTTTGCGACAAGCTTTTTGCTACTTCCAGAAGTGTTACTCCTGCAGAGTATTCTCTTGTACTGCCATCTTTCAACGTTACAATAATGTTAGCCATACAAATCCTCCTAAACAATATATTCATCATAAATAATTAACAAGAACTACAAAATAAAAAAACTCCATCCCTCTAAAGGGACGGAGTTTTCCGCGGTTCCACCCTGATTGATTCCTAAAAGAATCCACTCGGTACCGTTAACGCCGGTTTTACGAAGCTTTATACTTGTGCGAACACGTTCCAAAGTTAGTTTGAAGGTGGTTGTAAACATCTTTTTACCAAACTGCTTTCAGCCAAGGCAGTTTTCTCTGTATGGTCTTATGCTGATGCTTCTTCCTTCGCATTACTTGTAGTTATTTTAATTTATCACTAATTATAACACACTCTTTTTCCTTGTCAACATTTTGTAATAAAAGTAAAAGACGTAGTATAATGAGCTTGTATGCATCTATTTTCTTAAAAAGTGAGCTGAGTACCCTGAATATTTTTATCAAACTTCTTATTTTTTTCACATTTAGCATAACATTAATTACAGCAACTGCCGAAGCAAACAGGAAAATAGTGTATATCCCATTGGATAATCGTCCGGTTTGCCTTAACTACGTTAAACAAACTATTAAGGCAGCAGGCTATGAACTAGCTGTTCCGCCTGAGAAATTGCTGACCGATAACGGGCATAATGGCAATCCTGGAGCCCTTTGGTCCTGGTTAAACAATGCCGTCCAAGATGCTGATGCTGCGGTTTTAGCAACGGATAGCCTGATCTATGGCGGCTTAGTTGCTTCACGAACACATCACGATTCAAATAGTGAACTCATTGACAGAGTGAAAAAGTTTAAGGACTTGAGGGAAAATTATCCAAACCTTAAAATTTTTAGTTTTTCAACAGTTATGCGAACACCACGTCAAAGCTTTGGGAATGTTGAACCGCCATACTATAGTAAATATGGTCCTGATATTTTTGCACTTTCGCAGTTAAACGATAAGGAAGATGGACAGGGCCTTTCGCCAAGTGAAAAATTTAAAAAAAATGAACTGCTGGCACAACTTCCTCAAAAACAGCTGGCTGACTGGCTGGAAAGACGACAAAAGAACTTCCGTATTAACTTACTGCTTACAGAACTAGCAAGAAATAGAACTTTTCATTATTTTGCCATTGGCAAGGATGATGATGCGCCTCTTTCACAGACAAACATGGAGAGTCGTCATCTTCTGGAAGCTACTCTGGACTTATCCAATAACCACTTCAAAATACTTCCTGGAGTAGACCAGCTTGGTCTTTTATTGCTTACCAGGGCCATTAATGAGCTTAGCAATGAACAGCCTATTGTCTACGTTATTTATTCTGAAGGGGCCGGCAAAAACACCTTGCCATATTATTCTGACCAGCGTTTATCTTCCTCTGTCCCCGATCAAATCCAAGCTATGGGTAGTCGCGTGTCAGAACTCCCTGATATGGCGGATCTTATTCTTGCCGTTAATACGCCTTACGATGGCATTACCAAGGATTCTACTGCCGATGATAATCTGTTTTTCACATCAATATATAACAAAAGATTTATTAATATTATCTCCAACTTTGTCAAAAACGGAAGAGCCTTGGCTATAGCTGACATATCATACGCAAACGGTGCTGATAACGGTTTCATGGAAGAACTATACAAACATAATTTATTAGATAAAATCCTCGCTTATTCAGGTTGGAATACAGCTGATAATACAATCGGCTATGCACTTTCACAAGGTATATTAGCCAAAAAGATGTCACTATCTGATAAAAACGCATTACTGCAAATACGCTATCTTGATGACTGGCTCTATCAATCTAATATACGTCCGCACCTCAGCAATTCACTTGGAAAAAATGACCCTAATATTATTTACGACTTTAAGCCTTACCATGAAGAAATCGTCGCAGCTACCTATAAATTATATGCACATTATTTAAATAAAGATCCTTTTCTCCAAAATACTAATTTTAAAATTGATTTCCCCTGGAATCGACTTTTTGAAATCAATGTAATCATGAAAACTTATAAATAAGAAAAAATGTGTTACTGCAAATGCAGTAACACATTTTTTATCTCATATTAATAAATTGAAGATCAACGCCAAAATCACCCTGTTTTAATAGTTGAATGACAGCTTGTAAATCATCTTTTTTTGCACCTGACACGCGTACCTGATCATCCTGCATCTGCGCAGTTACCTTAAGTTTCGAAGCTTTGATGGCAGCTATTATATCTCGTGCTTTTTCCTTAGGAATACCTTGTTCGATATCTATTGTCTGTCTAACAGTACCTTTTGATGCAGGCTCAACTTTTCCTGGTTTAAGACATTTCAAAGGGATATTCCTTTTTGCCATTCTCTGTCTCAAAACATCGAGTATGGCAGATAGTTTATATTCATCTTCCCCTGTAATCTTTAAACATTTTTCCTCTAACTCAATACTGGCGCTGGAACCTCTGAAATCAAAGCGTTGTCCGATTTCCTTCTTGGTTTGGTTAACAGCATTATCCATTTCTTGCATGTCGACTTGCGACACAACATCAAAAGAACTATCCTTTGCCACTGCAAACACTCCTTTAGAAATAATAACTGCCTTACTCTCAGAAATTATTTTAACACGGCTCCCTATGTCTCTTCAATAAAAAAGGTGCTACTGCATCCACAGTAGCACCTTCCTAAAAATCAAAGATGGACAGTTCTATCAGAAACTTCTTTCTTCTTCGCGTCATTAAAACGCGGCAAAGTACTCAGATAACCAGTAATGCGACGTACTCTCACAATGCTGTCGTAATGAGGTTTGACTAAAATGTCATTACCTTCAAGTGATAAATCAACAGACAACAAAGTCTTATGCGGCATAACATGTAATTGTTCGCCTACATAGATAGAAGCTTCCTGCTCAGTAATACCGTCGGAGCAATTAACCTGCACTCCACTCATTTCAAATACCATAGTTCTCAACCCCCGCACCAATAATTACTACTCCTATATAGTACGATGGATTGATGCCATTGTCAAGTTCTTTAACAATATATAGTGTTTTTATTATAAATTGTAGACAATTTACACTATATTTAGTTTTTTCTCTAAATTTGCTCTCGTTTCTCCATAGTGTTAACTAGTTTACGTATTTCGTACTTAATCACATCACTGGCGGGCGTACTGATCGGAATATCCTCCGTTTCAAAATAACGTAATTTTTTCTTAAGCATTTTGTCATTTTCTTCTTTGTAAATATAAATATCTGCCGAAACAATGACTTGCTGCAAAACATCTCCCTCGTCATGCCAATAGAAACCCCAGGAATGTACAAGTCGTTCTTCCATCCTGTTTACGCTCAGAATAACAACTACTTTTGCTGGTATTTGCGCGGCGATTTTTTGTAATGTTTGCTTATCCAGCTTAGAAGTCGACAAGCCGCTTTCCTTTATAACCTTCAAGGCTGTGTCAGTCGGTTCAGAACTTTTAATAATTTCATAATAAGGAACGTGGTAAGCCTGCCGTACTTGCTCACGCCAAGATAAAAAATCTTCTTGTGTAACATTCTGGGAATAATCAATCAAAACAAACGCAACCGGCTTATACTCGAAAGCTGCTTCAGTACTTGTGCATATGGAAAAGACAGAAACGAAAGCTAAAAATAAACCTAGCAAATATTTTTTTATCACTTTTATTCCCTCCTTTTGTAAAAAATATCCTGAACTATACCATTTTCCAAAGATAAATTGAGAAAAGAAGCCAAAGTCTGTCCTATATCAGAAAATGTTTTCATAGGTGGTATTACTTGAGGTCTCACCTGTTTGCCAAAAAATAAGGCCGGAATCTTCTCGCGAGTGTGGTCACTGCCGCTCCAGGTCGGATCACAACCATGATCTGCCGTTATAAGAACAACATCCGAAGGCTGCATATATTGAAAAAGCTCCGGAAGTCTCTTATCAATATATTCTAGACCAGCTGCATAGCCTTGAACATCCCTCCTATGTCCATATGATGAATCGAAATCGACAAAATTCGTAAATACAAGACTATTATCCTTTGCTTCACGCACAGCTTTAAGAGTTACATCGAACAATGCCTCCAGACCGGTAGCCGGATAGTGTTTGCTGATGCCACGATGTGCAAAAATATCGGCAATTTTACCTATAGCATGAACGTAACCGCCACTTCCACATAGCTTGTCGAGCAATGTTTCCTCAGGCGCGGGTACTGCGTAGTCATGACGATTGCCGGTACGTGTGTAATTTTCTGGAGCATCACCAATGAAAGGACGTGCTATGACACGAGCTATATGGTAGGGCTGAACTAATTTAAAAGCAACCTCACATAACGCATATAATCTTTCCAATCCAAAAACTTCTTCATGAGCAGCAATCTGTAGAACACTATCAGCCGAAGTATAAACAATTGGCTTACCTGTTTTGCAATGTTCTACACCCAATTCTTTAATAACTTCTGTACCTGAAGCATGTTTGTTACCAAGTATACCGGGAATTTCTCCCTCTTCAATCAGTTTTGTTAATAAATCAACAGGGAAACTATTTTCTTTGGCGGAAAAATAGCCCCAATCAAACCTGACAGGTACACCCATCATTTCCCAATGCCCGCTCAAAGTATCTTTACCCTTACTTATCGGTGAAGCACAACCACAAGCTCCAGACAAATTTTTAACGTTTTCACTTAAGGGAAAACTTAATTTTTTGCCTCTGCTGGCCTCGGCAGCATGTCCGAGACCCAACATATCCATATTCGGCAAGAACAAATTATTGGATCGGCCTCTTTCATCTTTTCTGTTCTTACCGCACCACTCGTTAATGTGACCCAAGGTATCAGCACCTGCGTCCCCAAACCTCACGGCATCTTCAGTACAACCAATGCCAAAAGAATCTAATAATAAAATAATTACTCTACTCATTTTTCATTTTCCTTCTTTAGTCATGTTTAATAAAGCTCTTTTTACAACACTTATAAAACGTTCAGAAGCCAGTTGGTATATATCAGAAGATGCAACATGCTCACTTTGCGTTCTTTTTGCAACAACTCCACAGATTGAGGCAGCAGCTAAACCCATACTTTGTGCCACGACGAAAAGAGTTGCTGTTTCCATTTCGTAATTACAAGCTCCTAAAGCTTGCCATTCTTTTAAAGAACCTTGCAGGGCTCGCGGCACATAGCCGGTAAAACTGTCATAACGTTCCTGTCCTGGCCAAAAAGTATCCGAAGAAACAGAAATACCAACATGATAAGGTACGTCGACCTCCCTGGCGGCTGCGACAAGGGCATTGGTAAGTTCCAAAGATGCAACTGCCGGGAATTCAATCGGCGCATAATGCCTGGAGGCACCGTCAAGACGCACAGCTGCATTATTAATAATGACTTCTCCTAATTTAATATTTTCCTGAATAGAGCCGGTTGTACCAACTCGTATAAATTTTTTAATTCCTATTCTGGCGAATTCTTCCATGCCGATACTTACCGAAGGCCCACCCATACCAGTAGAACATACAAGAATTGCTTTGCCGTTAATATGTGTCAACCAACTTGTATATTCTCTGTGGCTGGCAATAAATTTGGCTTCTCCAAATGCTTTAGCAAGCACTTCTACCCTGCCGGGATCGCCCGGTAAAATAGCATACTCCGCCTTCTCAATAATTGCTGCTGAAAGACCTGTATGATACAGAACTTCATTGATATCTGCTAAATTTCCCATAATATCACCTTCTTCAAAAACTATTGTTCTTGTAATATTCGCTGTTAATATAGCAGCACCTTCCGATAAAAATTGAAAAAGAAAAATACCCGCAACATTATGCTACGGGTATTGATAATCAATCTTCAGCTATTTCGCTTATAATAACTTCGTCAATTTCATCGCTTTCTTTCAAAGTCACGTCTATTATTTCTTTATGCGCAGTTGGTACATTCTTACCTACAAAGTCAGCTCTTATAGGAAGTTCCTTATGCCCACGATCTATTAAAACTGCAAGTTCTATAGCTTTAGGACGTCCCATATCAATTAAAGCATCCAAAGCGGCCCTGATAGTGCGACCTGTATAAAGAACGTCATCGACAAGAATAATTACCTTACCACTTATATTAAAATCCAGTTCTGTACCATGTACTATTGGATTGTACGCCAAGGTTGATAAGTCGTCACGGTAAAGAGTAATATCAAGAAAGCCTACCGGCACATTAACATTTTCAATGTTTTCGATTTCTTTTGCAATACGCTGTGCCAAAGGTACGCCACGAGTGCGAATACCAACCAGAATGACATTTCCGACACCCTTGTTCTTTTCGATAATTTCATGAGCAATACGCACGATTGCACGACGCATTGCCTCAGCGTCCATTATAACATTTTTCTTTACAAGTCTGCTCATAGCCGATACCTCCAATATTTAACTTTAAAATTGACCATTCCTTAATCGTGTAATAATTTTATTCATGTCTTCCGGAATTGGCGCTGTGAAAAACATTTCTTCGCCTGTACGAGGATGTTTAAAAGTTAATTCATAAGAATGCAAGGCTTGTCCATTAATGGCAAAAGGAGTTTTCTGCGGCGAATATTTAGGATCACCAACGACCGGATACCCAAGATATTCCATATGTACACGAATCTGATGCGTACGACCTGTCAGCAAGCGGCATTGTAAAAGCGAAAAACGGCCAAAGCGTTCTAAAACTTCATATTCAGTAATAGCTTCTCTACCATTCTTACTGACTACTGACATTTTTTTCCTATCTTTACTGTCACGTCCAATTAATGTTTCAATGCGGCCGCTATCCTGTTTCACATTACCACGCACCACTACAAGATAAGTCCTTTTGGCACTTTTTGTCTGTATCTGCTCAGACAAAGAAACATGAGCATTATCATTCTTTGCAACTATCATAACACCAGAAGTGTCCTTATCCAAGCGATGAACGATACCCGGACGGATTACTCCATTAATTCCAGAAAGATTTTTGCAGTGGTAAAGGAGCGCATTAACAAGAGTCCCTGTATAATTACCTGCAGCTGGATGCACTACCATGCCACGAGCCTTATTGACTACAATTACATCCTGGTCTTCGTATAAAATATCGATTGGAATATTTTCCGCAACAACTTCTAAAGGTACTGCCTCCTGATAACGAATAACAAAGAGTTCCCCATCTTTAACCTTATGATTAGCCTTAACAACCTTGGAACCAGCCGTTATAAGTTCCGCTTCCATCATTTTTTGTACGTTGGCACGCGACAAATTAAGCTTCTCTGCAAGAAATACGTCTGCACGCTTACCAACATCTTCGGTAGTTGCCTTTTCTGTTTCTGCTAGTTCATTTTCTTCAATTCCGTCTTTATTGTACTCCATAAAATCAACCCTACTCCTAAACATATAGCTATATCGGCCACATTAAAAATCGGCCAGATGCGCAAATCAAAAAAATCTATTACTAATCCTATTCTTATACGGTCAATCAGATTTCCAAGCGCACCGCCGGCAAAAAGTGCAATGCCAAGCTGTACCAACCTTGATTCAGACATAATAGCACGTCTGTAATAAAATAAAACGACCAATACAGAAAAAGCAGTAAAGACAAAAAACCAGCGATTATTTTCCAAAATGCCGAAAGCTGCACCTGGATTTAAAATATAAGTTAAATGAAAAATTCCATCAACAATTGGAATTCCCATTCCTTCAATCATATTACTGGTTACCAAATATTTTGTAAATTGATCTACAACTACGACAAACGCAGCAATTATTAGTAATAGCATCTGTTCACCCTACCACTTGAAATTAATAATTAATTATAACAGAAAAAGGTCCTGCCAACAACTCTGCTGGGACTTTAAGACACAAGCAAGATGTAAAAAGAGCGCTATCCCTTAGTGGGGATAACGCTCTAACAACAACATAATTATAAATTAATACAAAATTTTATTGGCAATAACCAATCTTTGAATTTGGTTGGTTCCTTCATAAATCTGCATAATTTTAGCATCACGCATCATTTTTTCAACAGGATATTCACGAGAATAACCGTAGCCACCCATAATCTGGACAGCATCTGTGGTGACCTGCATAGCTACATCAGCAGCATAGCATTTTGCCATAGCAGCTTCCTTAGTAAAGTTCATGCCTTGGTCACGCATCCAGCATACTTTTTGCACCATCAAACGTGCAGTTTCAACTTTAATTGCCATATCAGCAACCATTGCCTGTATCATTTGGAAAGAAGCTATTGGCTGTCCAAATTGCTTTCTTTCTTTAGCATATTTTACTGCTACATCAAGTGCAGCCTGTGCAAGTCCTACGGAAACAGCACCAACAAATGGACGGGCAGAATCCAAAGTAGTCATTGCAATACGGAAGCCTTCGCCTTCACGGCCAACTCTATTTTTGACAGGGATAACAACATCCTGCAGAATCAATTCGCAAGTATTCGATGGGCGAATACCCATCTTGTCCTCTTTTTTACCAACCTTAAAACCTGGGGTGCCTTTAGGCACAATAAAGGCTGTCAAACCACGAATACCACCGCTTTTTCTTGTATTAGCAAAAACCAGGAAAGTATCAGCAATACCTGCGTTGGTAATAAAAGCTTTAGTACCATTAAGGATGTAATTATCCCCATCTTTAACAGCTGTAGTAGCTACACCACCAGCATCGGAACCCGCATTAGGTTCAGTTAAAGCAAACGCAGCCAAACCGCCTTCATTTAAAAGATTGCAGTGTTCAACTTTTTGTTCTTCAGTACCACTTAACAAAATAGGATAAGACGCCAAAGAATTTGCCGCCATAGAAGTTGCAATACCGGCACAACCCTTGCCCAACTCTTCATAAATCATAGCAACTGTTACGCTGTCCAAGCCAGGTCCACCGTATTCTTCAGGAACGATAAGATTCAAAAGTCCCATATCGGCGGCCTTCTCCATCAAACCAGGCATAGCCTCATTATTTCTGTCCATCTCGCCAGCAAATGGAGTTATTTCCTTGTTTACAAACTCGCGTACCATTTCCTGTAATTCCAATTGGTCTTCATTTAAAGCAAAATCCATTTTGTCCTCCTACTTCTAGGCCGAAGCCATGTATTTATGTCTTTTTTTATTTTTCACATAACAATGGTTAATTTTACCATTTTCTGGGGATTTCGTCAAAAAAACCGTCAACCGACATAGTAGTCAGTGCTGTGGCTAAAAGAAAATTGTTTTCATCTTTTATTTCTGACGCTATTACCATCGTCCTGCGGCCATGATGTTTAATAACACTATTGACTTCTACCATTTTGCAAACAGAAATACCTTTTGTCAAATTCATACTAAAACTCAATGTTCCAGCCATAACGCCTACAGTTGCACCAGTTACTCTCGCGGCAACGTCAGTAAGTGCCGTAAGGACACCGCTTTGTACAAAACCTTGCTTACTAAGGTGCCGTAAAGCGTCTATTTTCAGACTAGCCTTTGCTCCCCCACAACGAACTTCATTAATTTTTATATGAGAGAAAACAGGCACAAAGATTGCCTTGTCATAGATATCCATGACAAGGGCAGCCGCCTCCTTTGGATTCAACTTAATGACACCTTCTCTACATTGTATAAATAACCAAATATTTTCTGCCAAACTGTAAAGCTTCAGCTCTGCTGTCAAATGCTATATCAATAACATTTCCCCTAATGGAACCGCCAATATCAGCTGCAACGGCTTTTCCGTAGCCCGGAATATAAATTTCGGTACCAAGAGGTATTGTATCGGGATCAACAGCAACAATTCCTTTTCGCACAGCGACTCCTGTAGCAGTTGTTCCACCGCAGCCCGGATCCTGAGAAGAATATGCAGTAGCATCTACAAGGAAATGATGCTGAAACTTTGAAAAATTCAGCTTACTTTCCTTTGCAAGCGCTTCTTCTAATTCCTTGGTAACAATTCCATCCTGATGTTTGTTAATTTTTCGTTGAAAATTTTTAACAGCCTGTTCAGTCAGCGAACCGAAATCATTATCTATAGTGCCATCATAAAGCTTCATCTCCCATAACATTGACTGGACCTGACCGACTATCTCTTCATTCATGCCGCGTTTAGCAATAATTTCTGAGGAAGAAAAAGTAACGTTAGGGCAAAGAAACATTATTAGAAAACAAAGCAAAAACATGTTGAAAGGTTTTTTCATTTCAGCCTCCCATACCAAGTTTTTTAACGCATTACACCAATTTTACCAATACTCTGTACATTTTAGCATATTTGTGTTTAGGCCTCAATGTTTTTCAAAAAAAACAGGCGGCTACGCCGCCTGTCTATTAGTACCAGCATTAATCAATAATATTCAATTTGTAATCATGATACAGTGCTCTGAGTTCTGCCATCTTCGCAGCCATTTCCAATTGTAAGTCAGATGCTTTAGCAAAATCCTCTTCACGAACTGCCTTGCGAATTTTCGTAGCCAGGCTAAATCCATCTGCACTATCTTTAAATAAGCAGTGTCTGAGTTCATCAATCTTGTTCCAGAGTTCATCATCCCAAGCCGATTCACCTGTTTCGTGCATGCAGTACATTTCCATGACTTCAGCAAGGTTATCAGGCAAAATCCGGTTCACAAGTTCTGTTTTCCAACGAATTAAGGCACCTTGTACAAAAGAATCTACAAAAACCGGTTTGATAATATTGTCCTTTGTAAGAACTGCCGTCTTTTCCGGATGTTCTTTAAAGGCACACATATTTTCCCAAACAGTTGCAGGCGGTTTACCAAACAATTTATTACGTTGTTCTTCCGAGAAATCCTCAAAAACATCTTCTTCTGTGCGATACTCTCTATCTTTTTCAAGATAGAAACCTTCGGTACCGTGTTTCTTGGAAAGCTCAGCACACAACTCATCAAGGTTCTTACCAGATTCCAATGCTGCCTTTATACCATCAATAATTGATAGATAAAATACAGCTAAAGCTAAGTAAGTGTTTGTATATGGATTTGGTGAACGCATTTCAAAACGAGTCGCCATTGGGTTATCGATATCACGAACCAAGCCAGCCAGAATCGTTCTGTTGCGTGATGGAACATCAGGAGTATGTCCCAATGAAGTAACTATACAAACAGGTGCTTCAAATCCTGGTTTTAAACGATTAAGTGAATCATTTGTCGAAGAAACAAAAGGATTTATAACTTCATAGTTTTTCAGCAAACCCATGATTGCGCCATAGCCAATAGCAGAGAGGAATTCTTTTTTCAGGTCAGTTGGTGACATAAGATTGACAACTTTGCCATTATTTAATTTTGCTGCGAGGCCAATATGAGTATGTTCACCGCTGCCGGCAACTCCCGGTATAGGCTTAGCCTGGAAAGAAACTTCCAAACCATTCATACGGAAAATTTCTTTTACAACTATACGTGCCAAAAGCTCATTATCGGCTGTTTGCAAACCCATGCTGTATTTCCAATCAATTTCCAGTTGCTCCATAACATGAGTCATATGGCCGGCTTCATCCATTTGACCTCTTACTCCGCCAACCTCTTTATGTCCCATTTCTGGTCCCAAGCCATAGAGTTCAAGTGCTTCCACAGCCTGTTCCATAGCTGTACGCACGTTGCCGCGGGTTCTTTGCCAATATTGCTCCTGCATCATTTGCGAAGAAGAAAGAGCTTCAATAGGAGCATCCTCACGTGGAGATTTAACCCAGAATTCCAATTCTGTCGCACAAGTAAAAATAATATCATTTATTTCGCTGGCATCGATATGCTCCAAACCATAAATTTTAGGGTGTTTTTTGCATAAAGCAAGCAATTCACCACGAACGTGGTCCAAGCTGTTCTTCAAAATAGAACGAGAATCTACAAAGACATCATTATGGATCAGGAAACTTGGAATACGTAGTGTACCAACCATCTTTCCTGTTTCCGCATCAAAATGCTCACAATTATAGTCAACAAACCAATTAACATCTTTGTCAGTAAGCATATCAACACGAGCATTGTTAAGAGTAGCGATACCAGGCATAACAACGGAAGAACCATCTGTTTGTGGTCCATGTTCATTTAAGAAAATATCCATATCTTCAATAAACAACGAAATAGGGATTTTCTCATCAGTATCGTTGCCGGCAAAATCAATGCCAACAAATGAAACAAACTTTATTTCTGGATGAAGTTCCAACAAAGAAATTAAATCCTCTTTGTTGTGTTGTGCAGGCGGAATCACGTAAAGCAAATCTGATTTTTTCATTTAATTTCCTCCTCAATTAAATATGAATCTTATGGGATTATAAAAAAACGAAAGGAACCTTTCCATCATATGCATAGGCGCAACAAAAGAAAGGTCCCCTTTGACCTAGCATAATTATACACAAAAGCAACACAGTTGTCCAGCCTCTTTGCATTAAATCGTCAACCATGTATCTTTTTAAGTTAGAAAAAAACATAACTGGTGTGAAAAGAAACTTCGTTTATTCTTCATGACATACACATAAATAGTAACGTTTAAACATACTAGTCTTTTACTATGAAGGATATCTTCGTATTAATACGATACATCACTATTTTATTGTCTTTGACAACAGCTTTCATGTTTTCAATATTAATCTGGTTAATACCACCAACTGTCTTAGCTGCTTCATTGATAGCATTTTGTGCCGCATCTTCCCAACTTACCTTCGATTCAGCAAGAATTTCTATTACCTTAACAACAGCCATATTCACCATCCTCTCTCATACTTCCAAAAAATATTTTACTAACAGCTTCTATTCATCACCTGCTTTGCATTAGCCTGATCTTAATAACCAAGTCGCTTTTGCTGTATCTTAATTGTAAGTAGAGGATTAGTAAAAAGCAAGTTTATTATCTGAAAATTTTGATTTATTTTTTTTGTTAGTATAACACTCTAATCTTTTCAGGCTACAAAAATAACACTAAAAAACCGCATTCGAATAAATTCGAATGCGGTTTTGCTTTAAGTGGTAGCCCCAAGGGGAATTGAACCCCTGACTCCGCCTTGAGAGGGCAGCGTCTTAACCACTTGACCATGGGGCCGTTTGGCTCCGGGACTAGGGCTCGAACCCAGACAAGATGATCCAGAATCACCTGTGCTACCATTACACCATCCCGGAAAGTACAGGACTTATTATACATAATTCTATCAAGAAAAACAAGCCCCTATAATGAATTAATAAAAATGATTGCATCTTTCATGCGTTTAATAGTCTTTTCCTTGCCCAATAGCAACATAACATCAAAAAGTCCAGGACTTACAGTACGACCTGTCAAAGCAAGCCTGGTAGGATGGATTATCTTACCCAAAGCCACACCATTTTTTTCAGCTATATCATTGTAAACCTGTTCTGTGCTATCTAGCGTGAACTCCTCTAAAGCTTCCAGACCAGTTAAACATTCAGTCAGTATCTCAACTGCCTCTGGTTTAAAATGTTTAGCAATGCCCTTTTCATCGTATTCAGTCAAATCTCTGAAGAAATACGTACTGGCATCAACTACCTCTTGCAGCGTTTTCACGCGAACCCTTACTACATCAATTAGTTTTTCAAAATATGCCGCATTTGTCTCAAGCCAATTTTCATCAACCAAGCCAGCTCTGATAAAGAAAGGTGTAACTTCAGGCATAATATCCTGCAATGGCAGTGTAGACAAATATTGCCCATTCAGCCATGTAAGTTTTTTGGTATCATAGACTGCCGCCTTTTTAGACATTTTTTCAAATTTAAACTGCCGGCAGGTATCTTCCAGTGAAAAAATCTCTTGTTCATTGCCTGGTGCCCAACCCAACAGAGTTAAATAATTTATAATCGCCTGCGGTAAATACCCTTGCTCTCTGAACTCCTCAACAGAAGTCGCGCCATGACGTTTGCTCAGTTTACTACGATCAGGAGCAAGAATCATCGGCATATGTCCGAAATTAGGTGTTTCAAAACCACATGCCTCATAAATCAGAATTTGTTTCGGAGTATTTGAAAGATGTTCTTCAGCACGCAAAACGTGGCTGATTTTCATCATGTGGTCATCTATAACAACAGCAAAGTTATATGTAGGCATCCCATTGCTTTTCATTATGACAAAATCATCAAGCTGGGCAAGATCAAAACTAACATCACCATGAATCATATCACGCACAATGACTTCGCCTTCTTTGGGAATCTTAATTCGCACAGAATAGCTTTCGCCGGCTGCAATACGTTCTTTGACCTCCTCTGGCAATAACTCACGGCAGGTGCGAGCATAGCGGAATGGTTGCTTCGCTTTTCTCTGTTTCTCCCTTTCAGCTTCCAATTCTTCAGGAGTACAGAAACAACAATAAGCTTTCCCCTCAGCCAAAAGCCTCTCAGCTTCACGCTTATACAGTTCCTTACGTTCTGATTGAAAATAAGGACCGTAATTTCCTCCCACTTCAGGGCCTTCGTCCCAATTTATGCCCAGCCATTTCAAACTGGTAAGAATCTGGCTGACTGAGTCCTCTTTTAACCTCTCGGTATCAGTATCCTCTATCCTCAGAATCAATTTCCCGCCATTACTTTTAGCGTACAACCAATTAAACAAAGCCGTCCTGGCTCCACCAATATGCAAATAGCCTGTGGGGCTCGGGGCAAACCTGACACGAACTTCTTCCATGCTTTTCCCTCGCTTTGATTGAATAATTCCGTTTAATTATAGCACTTTTGTTTAAAAACAGATATTGCTTCATTCATTCGCCAAATGCATCACAGCAGCAGCCAAAACTTCTATACCTACAGCAATATTTTGGGGGCTTGCATATTCATCCGGATTATGGCTTATACCATCCTTGCAAGGAATAAAGACCATACTGGTCGGTACAAGCTTTGCCATATGCATGGCATCATGACCTGCGCCACTGTTCATGACACGGTATGATATTTCTTTTTCCTGGCAAATTTCTTCAAATATATTGGCCAGATCTTCTGATAATGGAACCGGCTCGTCAGACGTCAACATATCAACCGTTATTCTAACACTGTCTTCCTCAGCAACGAAGCTGACAGCCTCATTGATGCTTTCCATCGCGTTCTGGATACTTTCACTGTCTACTCCGCGCAAATCAACCCACAAAGTAACTTTGCCAGGAATGACATTGATAGAACCAGGTTCTGTTTCGACAACACCAACAGTTGCAACCGTGCCATTCTCAGACTCTTCACTAGCAGCTTCCTGAACTGCCAGAATCAGTTTAGCGCCGGCTACAAGGGCATCTCGTCTGAAGTCCATAGGAGTTGCTCCGGAATGATCGGCAATACCTTCCACAATAATTTTAAAGCGTGTAGGCGCCGCAATGTTTTTCACTATGCCAATCTGTTCACCGGTTTCATCCAGAACTTTGCCCTGTTCTATGTGTAATTCAAGAAAACATTTAAAGCAGCCTTCTTGCTTGACAGCTTTTGCATAATCCTCTGGATTATAGCCATTTTCTTTCAAGCACTCCTCAAAAGACGCTTCATTTTTTTTGGCAGCTGACGAAAACTTTTCGGGAGAACCTACGCCAGCCATAATTTTGCTGCCAATAGTCGCAAAACCAAATCTGGTAGATTCCTCCGCCCTGAAAATTATGACCTCAACCGGACGCTCAAGTTCCTCGTTCTGGAGCATATATAAAACTTCAAGAGCACCAACAACGCCTAAAACACCATCGTAAGCTCCGCCTTGCGCAACCGTATCAAGGTGAGAACCCATGGCAACCGGTTCAAGCTGGCTGTTTTTACCTTCCCTGCGTAAAAAAGTATTGCCAATGGCATCTTGAGTAACAGTAAGTTTTAGATCAGCAATCTGCTCCAAAAGCCATTTCTGAGCAGCAAAATCTTCTTTGGAATAAGCCAGTCTTGTAATTCCCTTCTCTGATTTACCAAAACCTGCTATTCCTTCAATCAATCTATTTACTCTTTCTTGATTTACCTCTTTCATTTTTGCCACCTACCTTTTTTGTTTTTGTAGTAGCCTTTGCCTTAGCCCATCCCTTGCCTGGTTTTACAGTTTTCTTAACTTGTTTTGCGCTTTCGCTCCCAGGTTTTGAACTTTTCTTGCCGTCTTTAGCCACAGCGGCCGGTTTATTTGTTTTTACAGAAACGGCAGCCTTCCGCGACACTCTTCGAGCAACAGTTTCACCTGCCAAATTTTGTCTTTCCATTTGCACATTCAGTTTTTCTTCAATTTGTTTCAGCCAGCGTATTTCATCAGCAGTGTATAAAGTTACCGCTACGCCTTCCCTGCCAGCTCTGCCAGTTCGTCCTATGCGATGCACATACCAATCTACGTCATGAGGAATATCATAATTCACAATATGGGTAACGCCTTCAATATCCAAGCCACGAGCTGCCAAATCAGTTGCCACCAATATTTGGAGCTTTGCATCACGAAAAGCTTTCATAACCGTTTTTCTCTTAGCCTGCGACATTTCGCCATGCAGAACATCAACATTATACTGCTTCGTTGCCAGCCATTCTTCCAGCTCGATAGCCCGCTCTTTGCTAAAACAAAAAACAATCATCAAATATGGGTTGTAACGTTGTATTAGTGATTCCAGCGCCTTCTGCTTATATTCTTCAGTTGTCTTAATACAAATCTGTTTGATTTTTTCTACAGTAGCCTGCTCAGGATTAATGTCGATCACAGCACAATTTCTGGTAATCTTTTTGCCCAGTTTTCTTACCTCTTCTGACAAGGTTGCCGAACAAAGGACTGTCTGTCTTTCCTTGCTGGTCATACCTATCAATTCGGCAGCTTCATCAATGAATCCTTGTTCCAGCATTTCATCTACTTCATCAAGAACCAGATAATTTACGCCGCCTAAGCTGGTATTGCCACGTCTGATATGATCAAGAAGGCGTCCAGGCGTACCAACCATAATATACGTTACATTTTGCATTTTATGTTTTTGCTGCTCCAGATCGCGGCCGCCGCAAACCGCAAGGATCTTAATACCGGTTTCTCCTACCAGTTTTTTTGCTTCCAATGAAATTTGCATAGCTAATTCTCTGGTCGGCGCAATTATTAATGCCTGCACGTATTTCTTTTCGGGGTTAATTTTTTCCATTAAAGGAACCAGAAATGCCAATGTCTTACCGGTTCCAGTCTGAGCTCTGGCTATAACGTCCTTACCGGCAAAAATTGCTGGTATTACCTGTTCCTGTACAGGCATTGGTTTAGTAATTCCTGCTTTTTTTAAAAGCTCAACTGTCCTGGCACATACTTTCAGACCAGCAAAACCATTTGTCATTACAATCCCTCTTTTCAATAAAAATGTGTTATACGCAAAAGAGCGCCCCAAGCCGGGCGCTCTTTTAAAAAAATTTAAGAATATACTGGTGCCGAGGACCGGAATCGAACCGGTACGGAGATCACTCTCCGAGGGATTTTAAGTCCCTTGCGTCTGCCAGTTCCGCCACCCCGGCATGAAGTGGAGGCGACACCCAGAATCGAACTGGGGATAAAGGTTTTGCAGACCTCTGCCTTACCGCTTGGCTATGTCGCCATAAAATGGAGCGGAAAACGAGATTCGAACTCGCGACCCCCGCCTTGGCAAGGCGGTGCTCTACCGCTGAGCTATTTCCGCATAACGATGGTGCCTCAGGACAGAATCGAACTGTCGACACACGGATTTTCAGTCCGTTGCTCTACCGACTGAGCTACCGAGGCATAATGGCGACCCGGATCGGACTCGAACCGACGACCTCCGCCGTGACAGGGCGGCATTCTAACCGACTAAACTACCGGGCC
>Ga0228535_1000745_pt1 | contig 76267 bp, 54 predicted proteins | sample SJ1metagenome_FD_168457 | JGI IMG/M metagenome (GOLD analysis project Ga0228535, IMG submission 168457) | Enriched culture of PCE-dechlorinating microbial communities from Ithaca, New York, USA - SJ1 | ecosystem: Engineered > Modeled > Simulated communities (microbial... > Unclassified | place...
ACAGATCCTCTTTAAAAGAGGAAATATCAGTGATATATTCAATCAACCTACGCTCTGTGTTAATGCTCCGGAGGCAGAGCACGTTGATCAACTTTCATTATGGTAAAATTTCTCCGGACAGTTATGAAGGTAATTAATTAATTCGACAAAAGAAACTCCACCAGTTTGCGGGTAGCTATAGCCCTGTGGCTGATTTTGTTTTTTTCGTCATCTCCCAGCTCTGCAAATGTTTGTTTGTAACCGTCCGGGAGAAAGACCGGATCATACCCAAACCCGGCTGTCCCGCGTTTTTCTTCTATAATCTGACCTTTTATTTCGCCTTCGAAGAAATGCCTCTCCCCATTCAACAACAGGGCAATAACAGTTCTGAACCGGGCATTTCTGTTTCTTTCTCCCTGCAACACACGCAAGATTTTATCCATATTATCCTGCGGGTCACAAGCTTCGCCGGCATATCGCGACGAATAAACACCGGGCGCTCCGTCCAATGCATCCACTTCCAGTCCGGTATCATCGGCAAAGCAATCGAAGCCAAACTTATCCTTTATAAACTGCGCCTTCATCAATGCATTCTCTTCGAGGGTCGCTCCTGTCTCAGGGATTTCTTCGTGACAGTCGATTTCCGACAGACTTAAAATCTCCATGCTGCCAGCGGTTATCTTTCGGATCTCATGGAGTTTGTGCTTGTTGTTGGTGGCGAATACAATTTTCATTTTTCGTTTCTTTGTTGCACGATACGTTCGCGCTCTTTTAATTTTTCTTTGCGCAACCGCTCCTGCTCTTTCAATTTTTGCTTGCGCTCACGCTCGCGTTGCTTCAGAATTTCTTTTCGGACTTTTTCCCTTTGTTTCAAATCCCGTTCACGTTGTTTTATCCACTCTTTACGGGCTTCCTCACGCTCTTTCAATATCCTCTCCCTGTCTCTTTTCGAGAAAACGTCACCGGTTTGCCGAAGCGCTTCTTCCGCCTTTCTTTCCAATTCTTCCAGGCGTTGCTCATCAGTCAGCCGTTCGGATTGTTTAGGTGTTGGCTTCTTTGAAGCAATATCTGGTTTACCGGTTTTTTCAGGTTCCAAAGGTACGTTTTTTTCTGTTTCCGTAATCGTCTGCGGTATTTTCACCGAAACAATAAGCGGAATAGAGTCAGACAGGCCATCACTTAACTCATTAGTAACGAAAGATATATAATTTTCCAACGGTTCTCCGTCCCGAAGAATTTCCAGGTTTTTATCGGAAATAACTAACGGAACAATACCGGTGGTGATATTTTGCCGAAAAATGGAATCTCCTGCAAGCATGCTGGCGTATCGGCCGGCCTCTTCAAACGAACGGAACGGTTTAATCTGAAGCGCCTCGTACGGAAAGACATAGGTATAATCCGTGTGGAAAGACCGGATCTGGAAATTGGAGAAATTGAAATCGGAAACGGCAAAGAGCAACTCATTTTTACGGAGCGAGTTTGGTGAGAACAGAAGCAATAAACTGTGGGGGAGGTTTTTCTCCTTTTCAAAACAAACGGAATCTGCGGCATTACCTGCCACAATGTGGCTTTCCCAATCGATTCCCGAAAAGGGTTGTACATTTGCAACTAGCGTTTTCCCTTCCGAAAGACCCGCCAGGATTTGTTGAGCCATTTTCGTTTCTTCGGTACCTGGATGTTTTTGAATGAGCTCGCTTAAAGCAGTATTCAACTGTTCCGGATTACCCGATTGTGCCAACGATAAAGCGTTCAGCAACATAAATTTCGGCATCAGGTGTCCGTTGAAGAACAGCTTTTGTGCCCGCTTGAAATTTCCCTGAACCGTTTCCACCTGGCCTTGCCGGTATGCCAGATACGTCTGTTGGTAAAGCGAATCCTGAACCCGGGCATAGTTACGCACGACATGTTCGTAATCCGGGTCACTCATGGCCGCAGCATATTCACTTTGGGGAAATTCAGAAATTATTTTGTCCCTTAAGCTTTTAGCCATTGCCCGGTTTCCCATTCTCAGGTAAAGCTGGTAAAGCTGGTGATAAACCTCTTTTCGCCGGATGCTTTCCGGAAAATCCGTTAAGTGGCGGTTGTAAACCTCAACGGCAAACTCAAAATCCCCCAACCTGTCTTTCGCAATACTTCCGATACGAAACAACTCTCCTTCAATAATCTTATCGGACTCATCCGGCTGGACTGCCAGTTGCCGCAAACTGTCCTGCCTTGCAAGCACCTCCATATGCGGAACTAATTCACCCAGCACATCCGTCCGAAACTCCACCCGCGCATAATTTCCGCTACTCCGGGGTAAAGCACCCAATGCCTGGGAATACCGCGATCCCGCTTTCAAAAAATCTTTACGTTCAAAGTAAATATCACCCAGTGCCACTTGCGTCAACGCTTTTTCAACACCGTTTCTTACACTTTTTTCCTCCGCAAGCAGGTAGTTCTCAATGGCTTTTTCGACATTGTTTCGCGACAAGTAAACGTCTCCAATAGCCGCATAGATCCGATCGAGGTAAGTACTGTTTTTCTTGTTTTCGGCCATCTTCTGCAACTCACCTATAATCTCTCCGTCTCCAGTGGCTACTTGCGACTGTGCTACGAGGGCGTTAAATACTTCATCGTAAGGTGTACTTAATTTTTTTATTTGTTCAAAAGCGTTGTACGCATTTTCGCGTTCGCCCAGATGCGCATAAACCTGTCCGAGCAAAAACTGCAGGCGTCTTTTCTGGATTCCGCTTTTTTCGCTCTTGACGGTTTGTATAAGAAACGGAATGGCATCGCGGTATTTTTCTTGGCGAATCAATAGAAAAGCATAAAACTCCGTGAATTTATCGTGCAGATCCTTGGGTAATCTTCGCACTTGCAACGTCAACGCAAGGCCTTCGGCATCCGAAAACCATCCCATTTCTGTATAAGCCCGCATCATCCAGATTTGCGCTTCGGAAACCACATCAATATCATAGGCAAAAAGCCGTACCGTATAAGACAGTACGGAAATTGCTTCGGTATAATCCTTGTTCTGCACGTGCGCTTTTCCCATCAGGAGCCATGCCCGGTCGATGAACGGGTTGAATTCGTTTTGCCGAAGCCAGTCACGGTATTCCTGCGTGTTGGGTTGGGCGGGGTCACGTCGCGGTTTTGCCGTGATGGAATGCTCCTGGATAGCTGTCGTCATTTTTTCGACTACCCTGTCGAAAGGGCCCCCCGGTTGCTTAACCACAGTATCATTGGGATCAGCACTATTGGGATACATGGGTAACCATGTCTGATAATTATCAATGTGACTTTCAGTGATTGATTTTAAGGCCTCGTTGTATGCTTCTTCCGCATTAAAAAAGATATTGTACCGTGTGGTAAATTCATGCCAGGCACGTGTAGCGGGCGTATTCCTTTTGGTGGAACATCCGGTACACAGGAGAACGATAAACATTCCTGCTGCAATATGTTTTAAATATGCGTGCATATTGAGAATAGGGAATAACATTTTACACCCATGCCCCTGCCTGAGAACACACATAGGCAGCTCTGTCAACGGCAGACTGATGGGCTTCTTCAACTGATTTCCCATGAAGAACGGTTGATATAAACGCACCGGTAAACGAATCGCCAGCCCCTACGGTATCTACCACGTTTACTACCGGCGTCTTTATGTATGATAGGCCTTCTGGCGTGTAAATGATGCTGTAGTTGGCTCCGGCGGTAAGGATTAAAAACTTAAGATTAAACTCTTTTAAAAACCAATGACAAACCTCTTCATCTGTAAATGGCTGTTTTTTAAACAACTTTTTCAATAAAATCAGTTCTTCATCGTTCATTTTAAACACGTTAGAACTTCTCAACGAATCCGTAATGACCTTCTCCGAATAATAATGCTGGCGGATGTTAATATCAAGAATGCGGTAAGAATCTACAGGGACGCAGGAAAGCAATGCTTGTATGGTGTTGCGAGATACTTCCGACCGCTGGGCCAATGTCCCGAAACACACGGCGTCGGCACGTTTGGCCAATTGTTTCATCGCTTCGGTGAGAGGAATATAATCCCATGCGACACCTTCGTTGATCGTATAGGCAGGAATACCCTCGTTGAGTTCAACCCCTACAGTTCCTGTCGGATAGTTAACCCTTTCAATGACAGGGTTGATATTAACCTTATCGATTTCCTGTATGATTTCATCACCCAGCGCATCCTTTCCCACCGCGCTGACCGCATAACCTGCCGCACCCAAGCGGGAAGCGTGGTACGCAAAGTTTACGGGTGCGCCCCCTACTTTCTTTCCTGTGGGAAGCATGTCCCACAAGAGCTCTCCTATACCGATAATAATGGGTTTATTAATCATATTTTCTGTTTGTCAAGTTATTCCCAAACGAAGATTCAACTCACTGATGCAATTTTTACTCTCCAAAAATACAAAAAAGTATCGAAGCAGCGTTTAGTATTCCATCTTTCATCAATGGTCTCTCTTCTTCATTGACAAACAAACATTCTATTGCTTCTTCAACATATCCAGGACACCGTTAATAAACGTCAGCGGATGGGCTGGATTGCCGGGCACGTAAAGATCGACAGGATATTTTGTCAGAAAATCCCTGTCAAGAGCCGGGCTGTCAGCAAAAATCCCTCCACTAATGGCATCAGTACCCACAAGAATAACAATTTTTGGATCAGGAACAGCGTTGTAGCAGATTTCCAGTGGACCGGCCATGTTTGCAGTAATTGGCCCGGTAATCACCACTCCGTCGGCATGACGGGGTGATGCAACAAAGTCAATACCAAACCGGCTCATATCAAACTGCACATTATTGCACGCATTCAGCTCCAACTCACAACTATTGTCTCCTCCCGCCGACACCTGCCTTAGTTTTAGTGATTGTCCAAATAAAGAGCGCACCCCTTTTCTCACTTTTGAAGGTTCAACCACAATACCTTTATCGTCCCCTTCTTTAACAACCAAGTGTTCTCTAACGTTTGCAGACAGCTTATAGTCACTGGTGAAAGATATCTTTTCGGGAAACCTGAAAGCACATTCGCCACAAAAAGTGCATTTACCCAAGTCAATACAAACCGGATTTCCGGTAATCGCTCCGGTAGGACACAACTCTACCAGGGCAGCCTCATCAACCCCAGATCTTGTTATAACTGGCCTTCCCCTGAATATCCCGGGTAATTTAGCATTCGTAACGTCGGGAATATACTGTTTTCCCTGATGCCACCATATTTTTATATTTTCAAACATAATTTACCGGTTTAACTTACAGATCATGTCCGCAATACGACAAATTGAAGCTCTTATTACAAATCGGAAAATCTGATATCCCATTATTCCTGACAGCCTGGGCCAGTGCCATCCAGTTGTGAAAAGAAGGGTCCTTAATCTTATACAGGCCAAGGCTCCCCTCATTATCCGTAATGGCACAGTGACAAATTTCGCCCCGCCACCCCTCAACCAGCGAAAGGATGAACATATTCCTTTGCGGGTTCAACTTAACATCGGCTACCTCTGTGAACTCGGGGATATCAGCTATCATCTTTCTGATATAGCCGATTGACTGATGTATCTCGTCTCTTCTGAGCCTGACACGGGCATAAACATCACCGTGGTGTTTGATTACCGGTTCGTGGGTAAATCCCTCTCCAAACAGGTTAAAAGGGTGCGAGGAACGGATATCTCTGTTCAAACCACTCATTCGTGCAGCCATGCCCACAGTCCCGATCTCAAGAACCTGTCCATAAGTTACAACTCCTGTTTTCTCGAGACGTGACAAGGCTGATGGCAGTTTAAAGAATTTACTCGTCATCTCATTAAAGTCCAGCTCAAATTCATCCAGTATTGAAGCTAATCTCGCACCCAATTTCCGGGAAAACGGAAAATTTGTCCTCCCAGCGCGTATCAATCCTTTTGCTAAACGATTGCCTCCCCACTCCTGCAGGAAATTAATAATTGGTGTGCGTAATCTGCCATATACGGAGTTTCCAAGTTGATAACCGATATCAGCACAAACAGCGGACATATCACCGGTATGAATAGCAATCCGCTCCAATTCCAATGCGAGTGTTCTCGAGAAATGAAGCGAGCGGCCGGGTTTATAACCACACAAACTCTCCCATAAATTCACAAACGCAATAGTATGGCCTACTGTGGTATCACCGGCAATATTCTCTGCCAGGGTGGTCAGTTCAGCCAATTTCTTTTTTTGCAGGAACAATTGTTCTATCCCCCTGTGCTGGTATCCAAGTTGGATTTCAAGATGCATAATCTGTTCACCATTACATATAAAGCGGAAATGCCCCGGTTCAATGATACCTGCATGTATGGGCCCAACCCCTACCTCATGAAGCTCATGGCTGTCTGCGCCAAAGAAGGGGTAGTTCTCAATTGTTTCAGCCTTATCGGCTCTATCGTGTGAATACCTGACCGGTTTGAGCCACGGATGATTGTTGTATTGAATCCCGAAGGCTTCATGCATTTCCCTCTCATACTTCTCGAAGTTATGATTTCTGGCTGTGAATGACTCATAAACAACTTCAGGGGCAACCGTAGCTGATGATACGTAAATCTGGTGTGTCTTGTCGTCAGCGATACAACATATCAGCTTAACATTTTCGCTGTATTCTTTTCTATTTTTATTTTCATCATACTGATCTTCAACCGGCCCACCAGATGAATAAACTCCCGTCCAGAAACCAAAATAATTTACGCAATGTCTTTCAGGAGAATCAGTCAACATACCGATATTACTTTCCAGGAACTCCTCATAAGGAAGTTCCGGAATAGAATCAAGGCTGACAGCCTGATTGTTGGATATGGAAATATATTTCATAATTTTATATTCAGTTATCTGCTCATTGAGTGGATGTACCCGAAACTTAAATAATTCATAAATTTAATCATGATTACTGAACTAGTTTTACCGATTCCTGAATTAAAACAACAAATTCAGCCGGAGGATTATAGGCCAGATAAACCGACAGCGCTAACAAAACAAACTGCGGTAAAGACTCCCATGGGCTGATGTAAGGCAACTTGTCCTCGTTAATTTGTCCAGTAGGAGTAAATAAAAGTTTAAATATATTTACACCAAAACCCCAGATTATCAATGTAAGGAGTAGCAATACAACAACCAGTAAAACCACATAATGCGATTGAAACAGTGACTGAAAAATCATAAATTCGCTAACAAACAGCCCTGACGGAGGCATTGCAGTAGCGGAAAGGAATCCTAAAAGCACTACAAATGCTCCGGTTTTATAATACCTGAAATAATTTCCCAAATCATAAACACTCTTGCTTTGGTAAATGGTGTATATCTGGTTAAACTGAAAAAACAGTGTAGGTTTAATAAAAGTATGCAATATAATATGTAAAATTGCAGCGTACACGCCTACCCCTCCTGCTGCCAGCCCCAGCACAACCAATCCCATGTGTTCAATACCGGAATAAGCAAATAAACGCTTTATATTTTTTATTCGGGTCATGTAAACAGCTGCCACAAAAACCGAAAGCAAGCCTACAATAATGATAACAGAATTTGCCCATCCTTTCAACGGGGTATGGGCTACTATAGCATAAACGCGATATATGCCAACAAAGCCAACATTCATCAATACACTTGCCAACAAAGCCCCTGCAGGCGCCGGAGCTTTGTCTTTTGCATCAATGCCTGCCGTGTACATAGGCACAAGCCCCATCTTTGCTGTAAATCCCGTGAAGATAAAGAGGAATGCAAGCTTAAGCCAGAAAACATTCAGGTTGTGATGATTCTCATACAGTACTTTAAATGACATCTCCCCAACACCTGCCGATTTGAGGGACAAACTCAAAAACAAAATACCAATATAGATAAATGTGATACTGATGGCGCAAAGGAATACATATTTCCATACTCCCTCAAGCGCACGCATACTCCGGTTATGATAAATCAGCACCGAAGCGCTCAGCGTAGTAATTTCCACAAATATCCAGGTAACAGCAATGTGGTTTGATAGATATGCCATGCAACATGATGTAATCAGCATCACCATGGCAGCAAAGAATAGCCCTCTTGCATGAGGAGCATCATTACGGGTTGCTATAAAACGATATCCATAATAAAAAGCAGGGATGCTGACAATAGTCATAGCTATCAGCATTAATAGACCCAACGAATCAGAAGTAAAATAAACCAATTGGGTTATTCCCTGATTAATATACTCGTAGACTGTTGTCGTTATAAGTAATGCCAGATAACCAACAACCAATAAATAATTGACTACTGCATTCCTGTTAAGGATTAAACCGATACTTACCAATACAGCTCCGGATAAAAAAATACCTGTCATTGTTTTTAATCTTTTAAGTTAGTCAACAGGTTTACATCCGGATCACGGATTACGTCTCCAATTTTATTGAAGAAAACTCCCAGTATAAGTACACTTGCAAAAATATCAAGCATAATTCCAAGATTTAGCAACATAGGCATCTCATTTCCAATAGCCAGAGAAAGAACAAAAACCCCGTTTTCAATAACAAGGTATCCTACAACATGTGAGATAATCTTTTTCCTGGAGACAACTAAATACAGACCCGTGAATAGGGTTGATAATGCCACAACAAAGAATGTTTTATCAAGATTCTTATCCTCTATTGAACCCGAGAGAATAATTGTTGATACAATAATCAGCGTAACAATAATTAATGACACAAAATTAGGAAGATAGGGTTCTGTTACGCGGGTAATTTTATTACGTTTAATCAGGTAATTCATAAACCAGGGTACGGCAATGGCTTTAAAAACAATGGTTTCAAGCAAAACCAACAGAAGGTTTAAGGTACTTACATCGGTAAGAGTCAGGTAAGTAGTTCCAAAAAGGATCAAACCCTGCAAAACCAGTATATACAGATAGGTCTGTAACCGATCAGCAATACTCATGTAGAGCAGTGTCATGGCCAATGCAATTAATAATATATCTGTCATAATCAATCGGTTTACATAAATTTACCAAGGATCAGCAATACCCCGAAAAATATCAATAAGGATAATGAGGTCAGTATAAAAATAAATTCAGGATTATGGCTCATCCTATATCGTGCAATAAAAGATTCAATAACACCCACTGTCACGGCGAAACAAAACTGAATCAGCATAAATAATGGAATAGAAAGAATCAATGGCAAGGCTCCAATAAAGAAATTTGAGATAATGGCACCATACATAGCAAATTTTAAATTAGTAGTAAAAGTAATTACGCCCAGGTCAAATCCGCTATTATCAAGCACCATCACCTCATGTATCATCGTCAGCTCCAGGTGAGTCTTAGGGTCATCAAAAGGCATTCTGCTATTTTCAATCATAGCAATCATTACCAGCACAAATGTGGCCAATCCCCCTAACATATAAGAGATATATGAACCAAAATCAAGTGCATTAAAGATGCTACTGAATGATGTATGGCCTGTAAATAAAGCAAAAGAACCCATTAATATAAAGAACGCAGGCTCCGCAAGCATGGCGAACAGTGCTTCACGGCTTGCCCCCATTCCTTCAAAGCTACTTCCCGTATCAAGAGCCGAAACTATGATCAGAAATTTACCTAACGCCAACAGATAAGCGAACATCACAAAGTCACCGCTAAAAGAAATAACACCCGGATGAACACCATGCGGCAGCATTAATATAGCCATCAATACAGAGGCCAAGTAAACAGTTGGAGCGATCTGAAATATAAAGCTGGTTGTTTTGCTATAGACACTTCCCTTTTTCAATAGTCTAATTATATCTTTCATATTCTGCATAATACCCGGGCCCTTGCGTCCTGAAGCTATGCTCTTTGTTCGGGTTACTATCCCAACAAAAAAGATACTGGCGAATATGATTAAAATGACACTTACCATCCTATAATTGATTTAAGAAATTTACCAGTTCAATGATCTTTTCTACGATCACAGGTAACAAGATTGTGAGTCCTACAAAAACAAAGCCGTATAAAATATATGCCTGAATATGGCCGTTTTGCAGAAATGTAAAACGTTTCAGGAAACTCCTTATAAACAACAACGGTTTATCAATTAACCAATATTCTATTTTATCATATGGGTGTGTTGCCTGGCTTATTCTGTCCGGATACAACCCGGCAGCTTCGTTCTTCTTTCGTTTAATCATCAAAACAGGCTCTGCGAGTTTACGATAGGTTCTGACAAATGAAGAAGCGGTGTACTGTGTTTTTTCAGCACTTCCGGTATAACCACACCCCCAGGTAACGTCAGAAGCCTGGCTGCGTTTTGCGGTAACCAGTTTCCTTATAAAATAAAGCAACGCGGTTAACCCAATAAAACCTAACGAGTACCATCCTATCGCGGTCAGGCTCTGTAACGTATTGTTTAATTCAAGTGTCGCCTGAGTTCCTGACTCCGGGAGGAATAAGTACACTGTTTTAATAAGCATGGGTTCAAACAAAACAGGAAATACGCCAATAATAAGTATAAACAAGGCAATAAGATATAGCGGTGCGGCTTTAATGAAACTTTCATTAACCGGAGCTAAAGGCCTTGATGAACGCGGATTGCCAAGGAACACTACTCCAAATGCTTTTGTAAAGCAAATCAATGCCAAGCCACCAATCAACACCAACCCCAAAATCGCAAAAAGTATAAAAAGTATAAACAAAAAATTATTGGATATCAACCCATTGAACAGGCCATTATAAATAAAAAACTCGGATACAAATCCATTAAAAGGGGGTAATCCACATATTGCCAATGAAGCAATTAAAAATAAATATCCAGAGTGCGGCATCTTTCGGATAAGCCCACCCAAGGTATCTATTTCCAGATTGTGAGTCGCCTGGTATACATTACCTGAAACGTAAAACAACAAGGACTTAAATAACGAATGATTGAGTACATGCAATAACCCACCTCCGAACCCACTGGCTACTAATAGCGGATTATTGTATCCAATACCCAGGCAACCCAACCCTATACCTATACCAATAATCCCGATATTCTCAATACTGTGATAGGCCAGCAACCGTTTCAGGTTATGCTGCACTATAGCTAACATCACTCCATATACACCTGTCATGACTGAGATGAACAAAATAAAATAGCCTATAAAAACCATGTCACATTTTATTAACAATACCATCCTCAGTATCCCGTATATACCAATCTTGATAATTACTCCCGACATTACACCTGAAACATGTGCAGGAGCAGCCGGATGTGCTAGGGGCAACCAGGTATGAAACGGCACAAACCCCGCTTTGATAGCAAATCCACAAAAGAAAAAGATAAATAATCCAACAGCAATAGCAGCCGGTTGGGTATAGGTTGAAGAAGAGATAGCAGCGAAATCAAAAGTACCTGTATTAACCTTTGCCATCATAATAGCAATGGTTAGAAACAAAATAGAAACATGTGATTGTATCAGGAAATTAATTCCAGCCTTCAAGGTCCTGATCTTATAATGTTCAAAAATTACCAGAACGAAAGAACTCAGCGCCATAACCTCCCACAAAATAAGAAACACAAGGCCGTTCTGAACCAGGCAGATATCAACCAATGCAGTATATGCCAGCAAGTAAGCAGCAGCATGAGAGGCTAAATTACCTGACTGACTCTTATAAGCCATCATGTACCTGATACCATACCAGGCTCCTGTTGCGAAAGTAAAACTGATTATCAGCACAAACCAAGCCGATAAATAATCAATCCTTACCGGTATCTCTCCCGTAACCCATGAACCGCGATAATAAAATTCAATCAATCCATTGTTAAATACAGAAATTGCTACCACAGATGCAATAATCACCTGTATTGTTATCACACTAACGGCAAGTATACCCTTTCCTTTTGTTTTAAAAAAAGGAAAACATAAAATTGCTCCTATCGCAATTAGATTTAACAACTCTACTAAGAATTTTTCCATTTATCCATTGAAAAGTATCCCTAACAACTAAACATCTATTCTATTAAATACGCGGATACTGCATAAAATCATTATACGACACCCCATATATTGTCATTTTTTGAAAAGCAACCCCTTTCGATTAAAAGCAAATCCATAAGAAGCGATTGTGTACAGAAGGCCAATCATTATTATCGAAGTACACGCTTGTTCGAATTCCACAGTAAAATTAACATGTACATTATTCGGTTGGCACACAGAAAAAATTACACATCGATGATTATACAAAATAAATGCAAGAATAGTTGAGCTAGCAATAAGTTTTTTAAAGTCATATTATAAAAAATAAATGGTTTAGACAAAAGAAATACCAGAAAAAATAAAATTGCTTGTTTTTAAGCTGAAGATTGCTTACTTGAACCGGGATTCCATATTTTCACTATTTTTCCAGCAAAAAACATCACGATCAAAACGAAAATGATAAACGCTCCCGACGGCACATTCAGGTAATATGACAATAACAATCCTACAACGCAGGCAACAAAACTGACTCCTACGGAAAGGTAAATGATCCGGGAATAATTCACAGTAAAAAGATTGGCTGTCATCTGGGGAACAGTAATGAGCGACATCAACAGCACGATGCCGACCAACCGAATGCTTAGAACAATGGTGACGGCAACAAAAAGCATCATCGCGTATTCTATAAACCGGGTATTAACCCTCCGGGTCTGGGCAAATTGCGTATCGAATGATACCGATACAATGGCATGGTAATTGACTGCGAAAAACAGAAAAAGGACAGAAGTAAGTATGGCGAGAGAAACAATATCTGTTCGGGTAATGGTAAGGATATTTCCAAAAAGATATTCAGATAAGTTGGGAGCATATCCCGGCGTGAGAAATGTAAGCATAATTCCTACCGCCATTCCCAACGACCAGAAAACAGCGATGGCAGAATCTTCCCGAACACCTTGTTTTCGCGATAACCATTGAATACCGAATGCAGAAAACACCGAGAATATCATCGCCGAAAAGATGGGATTCAGTCCGAAATAAAAACCTATACCCAGTCCGCCAAACGAAGCATGCGTGATTCCCCCGCTGATAAAAACCAACCGGCGCGTAACCACATAGGTGCCTATAATACCACACGCAATGCTTGCAAAAAAACTTCCCAGCAATGCATTCCGAAAAAAAGCATAATCCAGTAATTCAATGATATCCATGGGTGGGGTCAAGCATGCATTTTTGCTTCGCGTAAATCGCTGACAACAAGCACAATTTCGTCTTTTATCTGATCGGGGACAGCGATTCCGCGTAGCTGCAGGCTGCGTACCCATCGCGGCTTCTCTTCATCCACAATAGTGTAGAATACTTCGCGAAACTCCTCCACCTCCTTATCGGAATAACTACCGGATTCCCGAAAATGAAAACGGTCGAGCTCTTCATCATCAAAATATTCGGGTTCCTCCCGGAAAGCAGCGATAAGGCTGTCTTTCTCGCAAACCTCATGCATACCGCAACATCCGCTTTCTTTTTCCTGTTTTGTCCTTACGTCTATCGACGGGAGAGGCGTTTTACGTTCCTGTGTGTTCCCCTTTTTGCGTTGTATTGTATTGGAAATATACAACGCCATGAGAAAGAACACGATAATTCCGAGTAATATATATAAACTTGTCATTTTTTAAAGATTAAAGAATTTTATAACCAAAACAGACAGACAAAAAAGTATAGAGTTATCAGTCAATCGGTATGTCAAACCTCTTCGATACGGAACCCTGCTTTTCTGAGGTCGTCCCAGAAGTTCGGGTACGACTTGCTGACAACATGCGGATCATTCATTGTTAATGACTTAAACAGAATAGCTGCCGATGACAACGACATCGCCATCCGGTGATCGTCGTACGTGTCCATAACCGCGTTCTCTTCAACAAAGCAACGTTCACCGTCCCATTCCAGCATCTCGCTGTCGGTTTCACGCAAGACAAATCCCAGTTTTTTCAATTCCGTTTTCAGCGCTTCAATACGGTCCGTTTCTTTGATACGCAAACTTTGAACACCCGAAAAAATAAACGGCACATGCAGAAAACAACAGGTTGCGGCAAAAGTTTGCGCTAAGTCCGGTTCATAGATAAAATTATGGAAAAACTTTTTGATGGGCTTTCCTGCTTTTCGGATAACAACTCCGTTTGAAACAAACTCCGTTGAAACGCCCAGGTCCTTAAAAAGGTTTACCAGGTTGGCATCTCCCTGATAGCTGTTTTCTTTCAATCCGAGCAGGGTAATCTCGGCATCAGGGCAAAGCGCTACCATTTCGTACCAGTAAGAGGCGGCCGACCAATCCGACTCTACCTTAAAACTAACGGGTTTATAAGACTGCGGCTTGATCTTTATTCTGTTCCCCTCCCATTTAAGGTGAATACCATATTCTTCCATCAGTTTAGCGGTCAGACTGATATAAGGCTTCGATATAATTTCGTCCCGGATATTGATGATCAATCCATTCTCCATAGTGGGAGCCACCATCATTAGCGCAGAAATAAACTGCGAGCTGACGCTACCGGAGACATAAACCTCTCCACCCTGTAACCTTTTTCCCCGAATTTTCAACGGAGGACAACCTTCATTTTTCAGGTATTCAATATCTGCTCCTATTGCCTTCAATGTATCCACCAACGGATAAATGGGACGTTCGTGCATTCGTTTTGAGCCCTGAACAATCCACTCTCCGTCCATTCCGGCCAGGAAAGCCGTCAGAAACCGCATAGCCGTTCCTGCACCTTTCACGTCAAACACATTTGAATCGGAGTTGAAAGCATCGATAATAACCTGTGTATCCTCGCAATCCGAAAGATTCTCCACCGGGTTGGTATTCAAGCTAAGCGCATTCAGGATGAGAACCCGGTTGCTGATGCTCTTGGATGCCGGAAGTTCGATGGTTGTTTTTAACTTTTCGGGCGGATATATTTTGTATTGCATGCTGTGCCGCTATTTTGATGCAAAAATAATAATAAATTACGGAGTCCCAAAGCAATGGGTTGTCTTTAGGATTATTTAAACCGTTTTCTTTTCATTCTCAGAAAAGTAATCTTTTCGTAAGGATTCTCCAACCCGTTTTCGTAAACGATTCCAACATCTCCGTTACGGAAAACCGTCATGTCCGAGTATGCGGAGGGTCCATCATAAACCAATACGTTGGGTTGCCACGATACCCCACCATCACGACTAATTTGTACGGTCATCTTCTCCCTCACGGTCGAACGTGGATTGGAAAAAAGCCGGGCCGGGAGCAGACCAGCTCAATCCGTCAGTATCGGAATGGATCACAAAAACGCGCCGCCGTCAGTAGAACGCCGTATCACCAAGTCTATATTGCCTGTGTCGGAACAACCGTTCTTCCGGGCTTCGGCAAACACCAAAATCGATTCTCGCTGTGTGAGAACCACTGGCTGCTCGCTTCATTGCTATCCGATTAGTCCGTATAAAAATATCAACAAGATGGCAACTGGCGCCAGAAATTTAAGAATGAAGCTGTATACTTTCAGGAATGAGATGCTGAATTTTATTTTTCCGTCGTTGGTCAGTTCCACCTGAACAATTTTCTTGTCGAGGTACCATCCTGCAAAAAGCGAGATAAACAATCCACCCACGGGAAGCATTATTTTTGCCGAAGCCATATCCAATATATTAAAGAACTGTGGGGAAAGGGCAGAAAGAGCTCCCAGCGCCAACACCCCGATGACCACAAAAAGCAAGCCTTTTTTCCGGCTTACCTTGTGCTCTTCCTGGATATAAATCGTAACGACCTCCATCAGCGAAATGGTGGAGGTAAGCGCGGCAATCGCCAAAAGGAGGAAAAACATGGCCGACCAGATCATCGATCCTCCCATTTGATTGAAAAGCCCGGGAACGGTAATAAAGAGCAATCCGGGGCCGCCTGCCACCAGTTCCGAAACGATGGTATCGGGATTTGTGGTCAACGCAAAAGCCGACGGGAAAATGACCATTCCGGCAAGAAGCGCCACAGTAGAATCGAGCAGGGATACCTGTACTGCTGTTTTTGTTAAATTCGTATTGTCCTTGAAATAGGAAGCATAAGTCATCATGCATCCCATTCCCAGGGACAGCGAGAAAAATGCCTGTCCCATGGCATCGAGGAAAACAGTGGATTTTACCTCCTGAAAATCCGGCTTAAAAAGAAAATCGATGCCCCCCCTTGCCCCTTCGAGCGAAAGTGCCCTGACAACAAGGACGATTAGCAACAGAAACAAAACCGGCATCATGATTTTTGCCGACCGTTCAATTCCTTTTTGTACCCCTGAAAAAATAAAATACGCCGTAAGAAGGACAAAAAAGGCCATTAAGCCGACCTGTTTGGGACGGTTGGCGAGCAACGTGTTAAAATTGGCTGAAAAATCGCTCACCTCTTTCAAACTTCCTGTAACGGATTGAATAAAATAATCCACAGTCCAGCCACAGACCACCATATAGAACCCCAGAATGACAAATCCGGTAAGCACTCCGAGCCGCCCCACCCATTTCCACGGGGTGTTCGGCGCCAGTTTGTGAAAAGCGCCTGCAGCATTGGCTCTTGATGAACGTCCGATTAAAAACTCTGCCACCATCAGCGGGATTCCGAAAAACAGGATGCACGCTATGTAGACGATGATAAAAATGGCACCGCCCCCGTCGGCCGTTTCACTCGGGAAGCGCCAAATATTTCCCAACCCAACCGCGGAACCCGCTGCCGCTGCCACCATACCCAATTTTGATCCGAACGTGGACCTTTTTTCGTTCATACAGTTATTTTTTTATCTGACAAACACCCATTTGTTTTCAGAGGAAAGTTGCGGATAGTAGAAATAGTCCTCGTAACCGAAAGCTTTTACATCCTCAGCAACATTCAGCCGGTTCTTGATGATAAACCGAGCCATCAACCCACGGGCCTTTTTGCTGTGAACCACTATTTGCTTAAGGTCATTGCCTTCCTGCTGAAGGAAGCTTATCTCAACGATCCGCGTTTTTTCAGGTAAAAGCTTTTTAGATAAAACGCTTGAATATTCTTTGGAAGCTACATTGATGATTACCTTCTCGTCTTTTGCTAATTTTCCGGAAAGGTATTGATTTACTTCGTTTTGCCAAAATTCGTATAAATCCTTATACCCCTTGGGTTGGATTTTCCGAGCAAATTCCAACCGGTAAGGCTTTATCCGGTCGAAAGGTTTAAGAGCGCCGTAAAGTCCGGAGAGGATGTTCAGGTGTTTCTGAGCAAACAGGACCTCTTCCTTATTGAAATCATGTGCGTTCAACCCTTTGTAAGCAATACCGTCATAAGCCAGCGCAGCTGCTCGAAGCGGAATTGTCCTGGAGTTGAACGATTGAAAATATCCATACACTTGCTGAGCGATTTCGCGGTTCACCTTCATTTTCTCAGCGATATCAGTTTCCGAAAGTTTTCTGCACACTTCCAACACTTCTCCGGTTTTTCGGGAGAAGACCGGAGGGGTCGTTTTTATATTTTCTTCCTGCGCATTAAAATTCATCCGCTTGGCGGGAGACATAACGATTTGCATATTCTTTAGATTTTCGATCAGTCAAATGCCAAGCCTCAAATCCGCCATTCCACGCCATCCTTCGTATCTTTTACTTCCACACCTGCGGCTTTCAATTGATCGCGAATCTTATCGGAGGTAACCCAATCCTTGTTTTCACGGGCCGATTTGCGAATATCAAGTATCAGATCCATCAAGCCATTGATTACATCGCCCCCGGCATTCGCTTCGCTCTCGTCCGTCAATCCAAGAACATCAAAGACAAAGGTTTGCATCAAAGCGTTCAATTTGTCGATGTCGGCTGTCGTGAGGGTTTCCGTTTTATCTACTGCCGAATTGATGACCCTGACAGCCTCAAACAGCTGCGCAATAAGTACAGGACTGTTGAAGTCGTCGTTCATGGCGGAATAACAACTTGCGCGAAGCTCATCTATATTCACCGATGAGTGGGCTGCAGGCTCAATCTTTGATATTCTTTTGATGCTTTCCATCAGTTTTTTGTAGCCTTTTTCTGCAGCCTGCAGCGCTTCATTGGAAAAATCAAGTGTACTGCGATAGTGCGATTGCGCCATAAAAAAGCGTACGGTCATTGGTGAATACCCCCTGTCTAATAAGGGGTGGTCGCCCGTAAACAATTCTTTAGGCAAAAATCCGTTTCCAGCTGTTTTCGACATTCGGGCGCCGTTAACTGTCAACATATTGGTGTGAACCCAGTATTTTACCGGTTCCGCATGATGACAAGCCTGCGATTGGGCAATTTCATTGGTATGGTGCGTTGCCTGCAAATCCATCCCTCCCCCGTGGATGTCAAAGGTAGTTCCCAAATACTTGGTGCCCATGGCAGAACACTCTATGTGCCAGCCAGGAAATCCCCAACCCCACGGCGATGGCCACTTCATCAACGTCTCGGGTTTTGCCTTGATCCAGAGCGCAAAATCCAGCCTGCCTTTCTTTTCGTCTTGCCCGCTTAGTTCCCGCGTTCCTTCGAGCAGATCTTCCAGTTTACGGTTTGTGAGTATCCCGTACGAATATTTACGGCTGTATTTCTCCACATCGAAATAAACCGTTCCCGCTGTTTCGTAGGCATACCCTGCAGCAAGGATCTCTTTTATCATCTCTATTTGCTCCACGATATGTCCGGTTGCCGTGGGCTCGATGCTAGGAGGCAGCGTATTGAAAATACGCAATATCTCGTGGAAACCGAGGGTGTATTTTTGTACAATCTCCATCGGCTCCAGTTGTTCTAATTTCGCTTTTTTAGCAAACTTATCTTCACCCTCATCGTTATCGCCTTCCAGATGTCCCGCATCCGTGATGTTCCTCACGTACCTCACCTTGTATCCGATATGAATCAAGTACCTGTAAATAAGATCAAAAGAAATAAATGTACGGCAGTTCCCCAAATGCACATCGCTGTACACCGTAGGTCCGCAAACATACATTCCCACAAAAGGCGGCTTTATGGGCTCGAAAAGCTCCTTTGCACGACTGAGCGTATTGTAAATGACCAGAGGTTGCGAAATATTTTCCTGCATAATAGCTAAGCTTGAGTTTGAATTGAAGAGCAAAAATACAAATTTATCCATTAACTGAAGAAGATATCAAACAAAAGATAAAAAAGTAGTATTAACACTTAAATGGTTTACATTTTTTTATTATTTTCGCCGTTTCTTTTCAATAATCTTTAAATTTTAATTATTTATGTTGCGAAAATTATTTCTGTTTACCTTATCATTGGTGGCATTTGCCTCGCTGAACGCGCAAAACCTACAATTGCACTTCGATCCGCGCCACTCGCTCTACGGCGATAATATTAACGCCCCAATCAATTACCTGACGGCAACCTTCGAGATGTTTAAACCCGATGCCTGGGGTTCAACATTCATGTTCGTGGATTTTGATTTTAACTTTGACAAAAGAAATCCGGGATTAGCGTATGCAGAGATTGCACGTGCATTTAAGATAGGCGATTTCCCGTTGATGCCGCATTTGGAATACAACGGAGGGCTAGGTTTGGTAAGAGGCACGGGTTACAGTTTCTCAATTCCGAGTTCTTATTTAGCAGGAATGCAATATCCGTTTCAATTGGGTAATTTCTTTATGGGAACCTATTTAGCTTACAAATTAAATGCTTTCGAAACCAACAGTCACGACGTACAATGGACCTTGACGTGGAATTCAGCATTTCCAAACAGCAAAGTATCGCTGGCCGGTTTTCTGGATCTGTGGACTGAAAACAAAAATCGGGCTACCGGAGAAGGCGGCAAGAAATTGATTCTTTTAAGCGAGCCTCAGGTATGGTATAACTTCACACCGAATTTTGCTATCGGGAGCGAAATTGAATTGAGTTACAACTTTGCTCGCCTCGAAAAATTCACTGCCATACCTACTATAGCTACCAAATGGAACTTCTAATCGCTTCGCCTATGTAATTGCCTAAAGGCGAATATCATTTCGTCCTGGCTGTGAATATCAACTGAATTACAAACGAACAATCATGATAGAAAAACTATTCAAACTTAAAGAAAACAACACCAACATCCGCACAGAGATCTTGGCCGGTATCATCACCTTTTTGACCATGTCCTATATTTTGGCTGTGAACCCTCAAATATTGGGTGAGACAGGTATGGATAAAGGAGCGCTATTCACGACGACTGCCGTTGCGGCTATTGCCGGAACCATTTTTATGGCACTCATTGCCAATGTACCTATAGCCCAGGCACCTGGAATGGGGTTGAACAACTTTTTTGCTTTCAGCGTAGTTATTGCGATGGGACACTCCTGGCAATTTGCTTTGACAGGCGTTTTACTTTCGGGTTTCTGTTTCATGCTGCTGACCATTTTCAATATTCGAAAAATTATTGTAGACAATATTCCGGTGGCGCTAAAAAATGCGATTCCTATTGGTATTGGATTGTTTATCACGTTGATAGGACTGAAAAGTGCGGGAATTGTAACCCCAAACCAGTTTACGCTCGTTCAACTCGGGAACATGGCAGATCCCAATGTTTGGATTGCAGTACTCGGATTGGTGGTTATTGCAGTGCTTTTGGTTAAAAAAGTACACGGTGCGATCCTGATCGGAATTATTATTTCCACCATATTTGCCGGATTTTTGGGAATGATCCAGTTACCTCAAGGCAGCTGGATTACACTTCCGCCCAGCATAGAGCCTATCTTTTTTAAATTCGAATGGAGCAGTATCTTAACTTTCGACATGCTGATCGTTGTGTTTACTTTCCTGATGGTCAACATCTTTGACGCTATGGGCACATTGATTGGTGTCATCTCAAAAATTGGAAAATCGGAAAAAGACGGTAGTTTCCCTCAATTACAGAAAGCATTGTTTGCCGACGCATTGGGAACATTCGTAGGAGCTGTCTTGGGTACAAGTCCGAATACCTCATACGTGGAAAGTGCTTCGGGGGTCGCAGCCGGTGGAAGGACAGGACTTACCAGTGTGAGCACTACACTAATGTTTGTACTGGCCCTTTTCTTTGCCCCGATATTCTTAATGGTGCCAGCTGCAGCAACAGCTCCGGCACTGATCATTATTGGGCTATTTATGATGAGTTCGGTTGCTGATATCGACTTCAACGAAATAAGCGAAGGACTTCCGGCATTCGTCACCATCATATTTATGCCGTTCACATACAGCATTGCCAACGGAATTATTTTCGGAATGTTGAGCTTCACCCTTGTTAAACTCTTATCGGGAAAAGTAAAAGACGTAAGCATTACCATGTATGTACTGACGCTTTTTTTCCTGATTAAAATTATTCTTGACGCGTCAAATGCATTTGTTCACTAATGGCTCAAAAAACGCACTCAACCCGTTAATTTATTTGCTGTTCTGGAATAAAACCATTACTTTTGCGGCCTAATCCAAATATAACTCAGACAAATACAATTTATGGCAACAACAGCTGATTTCAGAAACGGAATGTGCATCGATTTGGAAGGACAATATTATTTCATCGTAGAATTTCTTCACGTGAAACCCGGAAAAGGTGCAGCTTTCGTACGTACAAAACTTAAAAACGTAACAACGGGACGTGTTCTCGAAAAGACTTTCAACTCGGGTGTCAGGGTGGATGAGGTTCGCATAGAACGCCGTCCGTTCCAATACCTTTATCAGGACGATATGGGATATAACTTCATGAACACCGAAACTTTCGAACAGATACCTATCCCTGCCGAACAGATTGAGGGAGTGCAGTTCCTGAAAGAGGGCGACCTTGTGGAAGTTCAAATCCATTCCGAAAGCGGTACCATCTTAACAGCAGAAATGCCTACACACGTAGTACTGCAGGTTACGTATACCGAACCCGGTATCAAGGGCGATACGGCTACTAACACATTGAAGCCGGCCACCGTTGAAACCGGAGCGGAAGTCCGAGTTCCCCTGTTCATCAACGAAGGTGAAAAAATTAAGGTAGATACACGCACGGGAACATATGTTGAACGTGTGAAGGAATAACACCTGCTATTGGAGAAATTTACCAGCAAGAAGAAAGGCATCGTATTTTACGGTGTCTTTTTTTGTGTTATCTTTGTGATTGACCGAGAATTGAAAGGAATGAAAAAAATCAGCATAAAAGAGTGGGCAGAAGAGGATCGTCCGCGGGAGAAGATGTTGTTGAAAGGAGTTTCGGCATTATCGGATTCCGAGTTGCTGGCCATTCTCATCGGTTCAGGCAACGACAAGGAGAGCGCAGTGGAACTATGCAAAAGAATTCTGCAGAAAGCCGGTAATAACCTCAACAAATTAGGCCGTTTCAGCGTTAACGATCTGGTGACTAATTTCCGCGGCATCGGACCGGCAAAAGCAATTACTATAATTGCTGCTCTGGAGCTGGGCAGAAGAAGGAAATCGGAAGGAGCGGTTAACAGAAAAAAAATCACCTCTTCCGATGATGCTTATGCCGTTTTCTATCCTGTGCTGGTAGATTTAAATCACGAAGAGACGTGGGCATTGCTTCTCGACCGATCCAATAAAGTGGTTGCCACTTTGCAGGTCAGCCGTGGTGGTATATCGGGAACAGTAGTTGACATACGGTTAATCCTCCGCGAAGCAATCAGTCATTATGCAAGCAGTATCGTGTTGGGGCATAACCACCCGTCGGGGAACTGTACGCCTAGCGCACAGGATACCGCAATCTCAAAAAAACTGAAGGAGGCAGCCCGATGGATGGATATTTCTTTACTTGATCATATAATCGTATGTGGTGAAACGTATTACAGTTTTGCCGATAATGGCATGATATAAGAAGATTGAATAAGATAGATAACAGCTTCTCAATCTCGTTCAATCTTCTTCAAGCTAAATCAATCTACAATTTTAATAAACAGTTCAACGCACTTGAAAAAATAAAAAAAATGAACGACGAATTACAAAAACTTCAAGATAAAATAGTGGTTTTGCTCCGCACGGTGTACGACCCCGAAATTCCGGTAAATATCTACGACCTGGGATTAATATATGACGTGGACATTGACGATACCAACAACGTAACCATTGAAATGACCTTTACTTCTCCCAGTTGTCCCGCTGCCGACTTCATCCTGATGGATGTACAGATGAAAATAGAGTCCATACCGGAAGTGAACAGCGTAGACCTTAACCTTACGTTTGATCCACCATGGGATAAATCGATGATGAGCGAAGAAGCTTTGCTGGAACTTGGGTTTATGTAAAAAATGAACAAAAAAGTATATTTCGTTTCCGACGCTCATTTGGGTTCAAAAATGCACGCCGATTCCGTTGAAACGGAGCGGAAATTGTGCCGTTGGCTCGATTTTGTAAAGGAAGATGCGCAAGCCATTTACCTGCTGGGCGATATCTTCGATTATTGGTTCGAATATAAAACCGTTGTACCCAGAGGTTTTACGCGTCTGCTGGGTAAACTGTCGGAAATTACCGACTCAGGGGTGGTTGTGTATTTTTTCATTGGCAATCACGACATCTGGCTCACCGATTATCTCCAGAACGAATGCGGGTTAATTGTCCACCGCAAACCGTTTGTCACGGAACTTTCCGGCAAGAAATTTTTTATCGCTCACGGCGACGGATTGGCCGATAAATCGGCTTCGTTCAGGATACTTCGTAGAATTTTTCACAGTACGTTCTTGCGACGCTGTTTTGCGGCTATCCATCCTCGATGGACCGTGGGCCTGGCACACGCATGGTCGAATAAAAGCCGGGAATCAGGCGGTGTACAGGATTTTTTAGGTGAGGACAACGAATACCTTATCCAGTTTGCAAAGCAGGAAATTATCCGAACTCCGGATATTGACTATTTTGTTTTCGGACACAGGCACCTCTTATTGGATTTACCGCTGAACGAAACGTCGCGCGTTATCAATATCGGCGACTGGATACAGCATTTCTCGTACGGTGTCTTTGACGGAAAGGAAATGGAACTGAAAAAGTTTTAATTACCTGTTGCTCAACATTACCCGATACACCTGTTTTCCCGAAGTTATTCTTCCAACATACAGGTGTTCCGGCTCCTTTTTCCCTTTAGCAAAAGTAATTTTTTTACCGTCGAGAAAAACCTCTCTGACCCGTTTACCGGATTTAATCGGTAGATAGAGTTCTGCTTGGGTATTTGGCGGAATCTCTACCGACAACTCATATTCATCATTATTGATCGTCTTGTAAGTAAACAAAATGTTTCCTCTAATGGTGGGAACAGCAGATTCAACCGAAGTAAGGCTATAAACATGCGGTTTAATTTCAATGCTCTCGAACCCTGGAGCAGATGGTTTAATACCAACCACGTATCGGGCAATCGTGTTTGCAGGAACCGCTCCCCAAGCATGATTCCAGTCCAGGTTAGGTTTATATTTAATGTCCCAGGCTTCCAGCGCTACTGTTGAGCCTGATCGTATCATGTTGTACCAGCTCCTCTCACCGGTCGATGCCAGCAATTCCTCCGCGTACGCCCCATTACCACCGTTATACAAAGCATCCATCAGGAACTGAGCCCCGTAAACGCTGCACGCCATTCCTCTGGACTTGATAAAATCCTGCACTCCCTGAGAATGTTGTTGAGGAACTAACCCAAAAACAAAGGCAAACATATTGGCATGCAATGATGTATGGCTGGTGGTATCGCCATCTGTATACAGTTTCCGTTTAGGATCAAAAAAAGTGTCGTTAAATAGTTTATAAACCTCTTGATGTGCTTTGGCATAAAACAACCTGTCCTCCTGTTTATTCAATACTCGGGCAATCTGCTCCATTATTTTCAGGGCTTCGTAATAAAATGCATTTACCACCGCGTTATGGTCACAGAAAACAAACCCGTCTCTTTCTTCCCCGGGCCAATCCACAATATCCTGTATGGGTTTATTGAAATTTATAGATTGAAGAAAAGCAGATGTTTGCAGGCCTGTAGTAGTGGAAATCAACCCCTTACTGGTTTTAAGTTGCATCAACGATCTGTTTTTCAGCAACGGATAATTCTTTTCCAGGGATCGAGCATCACCCGTATACATATAGTCATACCAGGCGATAAGTATAGCCTGCAAAATCCATTCGGTAGGCCAGGTGGGTTTTTTCAAGATATACTCCAGGGATTTACGTGCAATGGAATATTCCCTATCCACACTGTAATGACTTAGCTGATTGATAAGTATGTCTGCTTCATACGGGATACGTTCTCTGTCTCCATCAACGTAAACTCCTGTGAATGAAGTTGCCTTCATCGTATACTTACTCATCTCCCAGATTTGATTCAGGGTATCATTATCGCAGCGGAAGAAGGAGGTTGAATCATCGAATGGATAATGAACAGATTCCCTTATGACATCCTCTTTATCCAACTTATTGCCGTAATGCAGCACTTCCGCATAACGGAAAGGAACTACCTCGCCTATGTAAGCAGGCATTTTTACGGCAACTTCCAATGTGTTTCGTTTATCTTTATGCACTTTTATACGGTACAGGTGAGTACCTTTCAATAACGCCAAAGAGTAGGATTGATAACGAATGGTTCCTCCTGGCCGGGAGTCCACACGCCCATCCCGGACTTTCTCTCCCAGGTTTACGATAACCGTATCATTCCCGGTTTCAGACGTCAGTCTGACAAGCAATTGCCCGAAGGATGCCTTACCAAAGTCAAAAAACCAATTGTCATCGCGGGTCGAACACAGAACCGGATGTTCGACAGACTTAACAAGAACCTCACTCGAAGATTGGTATGGCTTTAACTCATCTCCTGTTCTAAAAGATTTGATATCTGACCAATCGCTTTCTTCGCTATTGCCGGTTATCGCCTTGACTCTCCAGTAGTACACTTTTCGTGGCTGCAACGACCTGCCCCGGTACGCAACGGAGACAGACCTGCCGGAGTTTACCGTCCCGCTGTCCCACACATTCCCTTCTCCTTTTTGAATAAGGTTCAAAGAGTCCGACAGAATAATCCTGTAACCGGATTGTAGCGTGTTCTTCCCTTTGTTGGGAACAATCCAACTGAACGATGGGTACTCCGAGAGGATTTTGGCTGTCTGAACGGGTTCAATAGCTGAATCGATCTCTTCATGATCCAGGGTAGAAGGATAACCGTTGATAAAAACCTCCCCTGTTTTTTTCAACAAATCCGTCATCAAACCCGTGGGTTTGTTTTGCGCATATGTGCAGAAAACCACCAGCGCAAAATACACCAGCAAGCATCCTTGTCTTCTCATTTTAAATCCTGTTCTTTCTTCTTAGAGTTTGGGTAACTTCCAGGGTTCCCTATAATGGGCTTTAGCCAGCCGGTTCGCTTCCGGGTTATCAAAAGTGCCAGTTTCGTTATCCCAGTTCAGCGCTGATCCAACTCTACAAGAAATATTGGCCATATGGCTCAGCTTGGCTACTTCTGCCCCTATCGCAATATCGGCATTGGGCAACTGGCGTGAACGCATGCATTCCAGCATGTTTCCTGCATGCAGGTACAATCCTTTCCCTCCACCCGTTTTTTTCTCTACCGCCTCCATTCTCGGGGTGTTGGGTTTTCGCTCGTTGTCGCAAGGATAACAATAAGGAAAATTGCGGCTGTTAACCCCCTGTTCGGGCATCACCTCCCATCCTTGCCGGGTTAGGACAAGCGTACCGTTCTCTCCGAAGAAGGCGACCCCTTCGCGAAGCCCGAACAATCCATTACCAATGCCGCAGGCATGATCCCAGATAATGTTGAAATCAGGGTATTTATAGGTCGCCATAAGTGTATCGGGCGTCTCCATTGCATCATCGGGATAACCGAATTTCCCTCCGGCACCGTATACATACGATGGCAATCCGACATTCATTCCCTTCATGGCATAGTCCAGCAAATGTACTCCCCAATCAGCCATCAATCCGCCGGCGTAATCCCAGAAAAAGCGAAAATTATAGTGGAACCGGTTCTGATTATACGTTCGCTTCGGTGCAGGACCCAGCCACATGTCGTAGTCTACTCCGGCGGGAGGTGCCGAATCAGGCACCACCGGCAACGTCCATTTGCTGGTTTGGTACGCCCAAACCTTAACGGTTCTCACTCGTCCCAGCTTCCCGCTCTGCACATAGGCAGCCGCCTCATCCCAGTGGGGATCGCTCCGCTGCCATTGTCCCACCTGTACAATCCGGTTATATTTCCGGGTAGCACGCACCATCAGGTCACACTCCTCCATGGTATTGGCAAGCGGCTTTTCCACGTATACGTCTTTTCCGGTTTCGCAGGCGGCCACCAACTGAAGACAGTGCCAGTGATCCGGCGTACCGATAATCACCATGTCTATATCTTTGTTGTCAATCACCCGGCGCCAATCCTTAACCAGTTGAGGTGGTTTTTTTCCGGTTATTTTTTCCACGTCGGCAGCTCGTTGATAGAGCCACTGATCGTCTACGTCACACAAGGAGATGCATTCGGTCCCGGGGTAGTCAAGGAAAGTTTTCAAGTTGGCCCACCCCTGGTTACGGCAGCCAATGAGTCCGATTTTGATTTTATTCCCGGGCGCCGATTGTCCGAAAACGGATGAGTAGGATTTCCCCATTAATGGAGTCAGGCTTAGGCCAGTAGCCGTAACGGCTGATCTCTTGAGAAAATTTCTTCGATCCATGATATTGTTATTCAAGTTCTTTAATCTTTATGTTCTGGAACCATACTTCATCGCCGTGATCCTGCAATAAGAGCAACCCCTCTTCTGCATTTCCGAAATCGGGCCAGTCTTTATACTTGCTGTAATTTACCAACGCATCCCACATCTGGTTGTTGCGTTCATATTCAATAATTTTCACTCCGTTCAACCAGTGTTCTACGTGATTTCCCTTCACAACCACCATAGCCGTATTAAAGAAGCCGGGCCTGAAAGGTTTGTTATCGGGGGCTGCAATCAAGTCGTAAAGTGAACCAAGTGTCCTGTTTCCAGCAACACCTAATTTGGCATCGGGATGTTTTTTGTCATCCAATATTTGAAATTCGCAGCCGATGGCTGAACCTGCGCCTTTGTTCAGGTTTGTGTCCACAAAATACTTGATGCCACTGTTGGCACCTTCGGTAATCTTAAAGTCCACTTTCAACATAAAATTTTTATACGGGCGGGTGGTAACAATATCGCCACCGTTCGTAGATTCTCCTCCACCGCTTTTTTGAACTTTGAGGATTCCGTTATCGACTGACCAGCCTTTTTCGGGAAAATTATCGAGCTTTGCTCCTCGCCATCCGTTGGTAGTCTTTCCGTCCCACAACAGTTTCCATCCTTCACGTGCTTCTCGCTCGGAAATGGTATTGGCGATGGTATTTACTTGTTCTATTCCGTCTGTGTTTTCACGCGACCTGAACTTATCGAGGTCCTGAGTCAGGATACGGATGTTTCTCCAGGAGACCGTTTTGCCTTCGAGTTCTTTGTTGTTTATTGAGTGGACCTGTAAGGCAATAAAACCCGATTTTGTGACGTCGTCCAATATATCGGCACAGGGGACACCGTTTACCCACGTGCGTATGGAGTTACCGATTGCCTCTATGCGTGCTTTGTTCCACTGATTATGTTTAAAGGCTTTCTGTCCAATGGGATTGACAGTCATAGGATAAAGCCATCCTCTGCGTGCTTCATCGTAAACGCCTCCCGTCCACGATCTGTCGGAAGGGTCAATCTCGAACTGATACCCGTGCACGCGTCCGTTTTGATACTCTTTCAAGCTATTGCTTCTAAACTGAACTCCGGAGTTCAGTCCGTCGTCCACTTTAAAGTCAAATTCCAGGATAAAGTCGTCATACATCTTATTGGTAGCCAAGAATGTATTAGGCGTTCCGCTTTTTGAAATCCCGACAATGCCCTTCTCCTGAATTTTATATTCGGCTGTTCCGTTTAGTTTGGTCCACCCTTTCAGGTTCCTTCCGTTGAAGAGATCCTGCCATTTGGCTTCCTGAGCCGAAGCAGAAACAATAAAAACCGTTGCAATTAATACAAGAATATTCCTTTTCATAGATTACTATTTTTTATATTTCATAAAAATGTTCCCATCCTTTTCGTGGAGGTGCCCCTGTCAGAAAAGCATCCGCAAAAACATCGTCAACAACCCGTTTTGTTTTTCGGTCAAAGACAATTCTCCGATTCAGTCGCTGCACTGCTACCCCCAGACAGAACACCTGGCTCAGCGGGCCGGCAATCTCGAAGGGCGAGCGTGTTTTCTCTTCTCCCTGACAGGCCAATAGGAAGTTGGCGAAATGGTTCGACGGGCTTTTCGGAACAACGGGAAGCTTCCTCTCCATTTCCCGGGCTTTGTCATCCGGAATAATGCTTAACGTACTCCCGTGCGAACCACCCTTAAAAATCAGGTTTTTGCTGTAAATTTCCTTCCCCGGATTCAGCTTGGCCGGTTGAATTTTTCCGCCTCCAACACTGGGAATATTCGGATCAAGTTCAGAAACCCCATAACCTTCCGGAACGGGAGGAATGTTATCCACACCGTCGTACCACGTTATGACAACAGGCGGCATTTTTCCACGTTTTGGAAACTTAAATTCGATCGTGCTCGACATCGGAAAGAAGTATTCGTTGTGCTTGGAGAGTTTTACCGGATTCACCTCTTCCGGCAAACCCAGATCAAGAAACTCGTGGGCCGTATCGAGGATATGCGCTCCCCAGTCGCCCAAAGCCCCCATTCCGAAATCGTACCAGCAACGCCATTGTCCGTAGTGAAAGTCCTTGTTGTAATCGTGATACGACTGGGCCGACAACCAGGTGTCCCAATCCATTGTTTCCGGGATGGGCTCGGCACCAGGGAACTTCTTGATGTTCGGATCCCATCCGTGCCAGCGGCGGGCGTTGTTCATGTGCGCTGTAATGGCGGTAACATCTTTTATGATGCCGGCTTCTTTCCAGGCTTTGAACTGGAAATAATTACCTTCAGAATGTCCCTGGTTACCCATCTGCGTTACAACTTTTGGATACTTCCGGGCTGCTTTTATCATCAGTTCAACTTCGTTAAATGTGCGGCCCATAGGTTTTTCCACATAGACATGCTTTCCTTCTTTAATGGCTAGCATCACTGATGGGAAATGAGCAAAATCGGGAGTGGCGATGGCTACCGCCTCAAACTCGTTTCCGATTTTATCGAACATCTCTCTAAAATCCTTGAAACGTTTTGCGTTTGGAAATTTAGCCAGGGCTTTTTGGGTGTGCTCGGCTCCTAAATCCACATCACAGAGGGCAACAACGTTTGCCAATTTTGTTTTATCAAAATCGTTGATAATCTCCCAACCCCTGTTTCCTATCCCGATGTGTGCCAGATTTACTTTTCGATTAGCCCCTACAATACGGCTGTAGCTAGCTGCATTGGTCTTGGTATAGATACCGCTTAACGCAATTCCCGCAGAGGCTAAAGCTGTATTTCTCAAGAAATCTCTTCTTGTCGTCATGATATATATTCTAACGTATTTGTTTTTGTAGAAAAACAAAAATATAAAAAAACGCCTTTTAAAGCAAAAAAAATGCTTAGATTGCTATCTCTTTAAACGGTCTTCAATACTCAAACCGGTCCCTGTGCGCCCATAATCCCAAGGCGGGGCTTGAAATATAATATACCTCTTCCCCGTCCGGCAGGATGTTAAATCCTTCTTTCAGGTGTTGGAAATTATATTTTTGCATCGTTTCATCGATATCTCCCCACCGAAAGCCCACACTTTCAATCTCTTCCCGTGTGAGGTTTTCTGCTCCCTTACCCGGACAATAGGTGATGGAAAACCTGCCTTCCGACGACCCGTGAATAAGATGTGCCGCGGCACCCAGATTATTCCTCAACTCTTCGTTATCCTCAACTGCTTTTAATGTTTCAGGAGTTCCAAAATAACCGTATTTCCGGATCAACCGGTCTATCTCCTTATCCTCTCCGAATTCCTTTAATGCCGGCGCCAACACAACAAGCTCCCCTCCGTCGGCAATAGCCATTCGTGTTCTGTAAATGGATTTGTTTCCCAGCCAGGTGCTTTTGAACTCCGTGGGGTCTAACCACACTACGACCTTCTTCAACGGTTTTTCAACCATTTGGAAATTAACCTCGAGAGAGAGCTTGGCAGCTACGTCAAAAACAGCGAAATCATCACCCACAAACAGTCCGTAAGTCTGTTGTTTTCCTTCTTTGTTTACACCCACTACCGTGAGCACATACACAATAGGGAGTTGTTTTGCGAAATTTTCCGAAGCATAATTGAACAGCCTGCGAACCGGGGTATCGGCACGTCCCATCATCCGCTCCATGCCATAGACCGCTCCCACATAATGGCTCTTGTTGATCGCTTCGAATCCACCGGTTCCCACAAAAACATTCTTGTTATAGTTTGCCATCCCCACTACTTCGTGCGGAACAACCTGTCCGATAGAAAGGATAAGATCGAAATTGCCCTCAACCAACAACCTATTTACTTGAACCGGCCAATCGAAGTGTACTTTATACTCAGAAACCTCTTCCACAATTTCTGCCGAAACCCTACCAAGCGTTACCACATCGTTTCGCCAGTCGTGAATTCGTACCAAATTAGCCGGAGTTTTTCCGAACATGTGTGAGATCTGATCATCGGTCATGGGTGTATGCGTCCCCAACGCCGGAAGAATATCGGTTAGCCTGTCACCATAATATTCCCAGCTTATTTCTGTCAGTTCACCCGCACGGCTGGGCAGGCGAGTATAATCGGGCGGGATAGCCAGCACTTTATGCTTTTCACCCAATTTACCGAAAGCCTCGCGAAGACCCGCCTCCAGGTCTTCGCGCGACAGGTTGTTTGTGGCAGAGCCGTTTTGATAATAAATCATCTCTTCAGATTGAATACTAAACTTGGTATGTGGACGAGGCGGTATTTCCTCCGCGACCTGTCCAGTCGGTATGGAAGAACTCACCGCGCGGTTTATCTACCCTCTCATACTGATGAGCTCCAAAATAATCACGCTGCGCCTGCAGCAGGTTAGCCGGTAAGCGGTCGTTACGGAACCCGTCGAAATAGCACAAAGCCGATGTCAGTGCAGGAACAGGAATTCCGTTTTCGAGTGCAGTAGCGCACACCCTGCGCCAACTTTCCTGAACCGATTCGATACTTTCTTTGAAGAACGGATCGAGCAACAGATTTTCCAGCTTGGGATTATTGTCGAATGCTTTTTTGATGTCACCCAGAAATACCGAACGGATGATGCATCCTCCACGCCACATCAGCGCTATTCCTCCGTAATTGAGGTTCCAGTTATATTCTTTGGCAGCCTCCATCATCAGGTCGTACCCCTGTGCATACGAAATGATTTTCGCTCCGTAAATGGCCTGTTCGAGGTCGTTAATGAATTGTTGCCTGTCTCCTTTGAATGCCGGTTTTTTTCCTGCAATCACCTTCGATGCTTTTACACGAAGGTCTTTCTGAGCCGAAAGGCAGCGCGAAAACACGGACTCGCCGATAAGCGTAAGCGGGATTCCCAGATCGAGCGCCGTTACGGCTGTCCATTTCCCGGTACCTTTCTGTCCGGCCGTATCGAGAATTTTTTCTACCAAAGGGCTCCCGTCTTCGTCTTTGTACGCCAGGATATCGGTGGTGATTTCAATAAGATACGAATCGAGTTTTCCGGCATTCCATTTTTTAAACACTTCGTGTTGTTCAAAAGCATCCATCCCCAGTAATTCCTTCATCAGATGATATGCCTCATTAATTATCTGCATGTCCCCGTATTCGATACCGTTATGTACCATTTTCACGAAATGTCCGGCACCGTCTTCGCCTACCCAGTCGCAACACGGAGATCCATCCTCTACTTTTGCCGCTACCGCCTGAAAAATTTCTTTTACGAAAGGCCATGCTTCCGGCGATCCGCCGGGCATCATCGAAGGCCCGAGCAATGCACCTTCTTCACCCCCGGAAACACCGGTACCTATGTACAGCAATCCTTTACTTTCCACCTGTTTTGTACGGCGGACGGTATCCGGGAAATGGCTGTTTCCCCCATCAATAATAATATCTCCGGGTTCAAGGAGAGGAATGAGTTGTTCAATGAAATCATCCACCGGCTTTCCGGCTTTTACCAACATCATTACCTTACGAGGGCGTTCGAGTGAATCCACCAATTCTTCAAGTGAATGTGCCCCGATAAAATTCTTGCCTTTACCTCTGCCGCTCACAAAATTATCTACTTTTTCAACCGTGCGGTTATAAACGGCTACTGTGTAACCTTTACTTTCCATGTTCAGGACGAGGTTTTCGCCCATTACTGCAAGCCCAATGAGTCCAATATCTGCTTTTTGTTTCATATTATATTTTTGATTGGTTGTTTTATCGTTTCACCCGCGCATTTCCTTTCCAGATGCTCCAGATCATTTCTTCATCGGCAGGCTGGGCATAATCGGTGAGGAAAGTGGTGGCCAAAGCGCCACTGGCCCACGCAAACTGGATCCACTTTTCAGACGGCATTTCCTTCAGAATACTATAGAGCAATCCACCCACGAAACCGTCACCCCCCCCAATACGATCCACCACGTTAATCTTGCGCAACGGGGCAACGTGCCAGTTCTCATTTTCATAAACAATTGCTCCCCAAAGATGTTCATTGGCACTGATCACCTCCCGGAGGGTATTTGCAAATACTGAAACGTTGGGAAATGCTTTTCTTGCATTCAAAATCATCCCTTTAAAGGCATCAATGGTGTCTTCAATATTTTCACCCCCTGCTTTCGGACCCTGGACACCTAAACAGAGTTGAAAATCTTCCTCGTTTCCAATTAAGATATCCGACAGGGAAGCGATTTCAGCAAACGCCTCTTTCAACTCCTTTTCCCGGCCCTTCCAGAATGTTGCCCTGTGGTTCAGGTCAAAAGAGATAAGGGTGCCGTGTCTTTTGGCATAGCGGGCTAGCTGGAGGCAGAAATCACTTGTCTCGGGCGATAAGGCAGCTATCAATCCCGACAAATGCATGATCTGAACTCCCTCTTTGGCAAAAATCCGTTCCAAATCAAAATCTTTCACGTTCAAGGTCTTTCCTACTTCCCCTGCCCTGTCGTTCTGGACACGGGGCCCACGTAATCCAAAACCACTATCGGCAATATTGAACTGGTGACGGTAACCCCACGGGCCTCCCTGCGGGATCTCCGGCCCTTCGAAGTCAATGTTTCTTGCCCTCAGGTCGGATTTGATAAAAGCCGCAATCGGGCTGTCTTTTACAAAGGTAGTCAGCACCTTGACCGGAAGTCCGAGAGAAGATGAAATACTAGCCACATTTGTTTCGGCGCTCGTTGCCTGCATTTCGAAAATCTTGCTGCTATGTACCGGCTGGGCATTTACCGGCGTAATTCTCACTCCCATACTGGAAGCGACTATCAGTGAATACTTACATTCTCTTTTAAGTTGAAGCATAATGGTGAAGAAGTTAAGTCTGTTTAAATACTAAAGGCATCAAAACCGCCATCCACAATAGCAACGGTACCGGTAACAAACCTAGAAGCATCGCTCACCAGATAGTGTAGCGTACCAAGTAGATCTGCCGGATTGCCGAAACGTCTGAAAGGAGTATGGGCAATTATGGTATTTCCTCTATCGGAATAAGTCCCGTCAGGATTAGTAAGCAGGTTTCTGTTCTGTTCAGTAATGAAAAATCCCGGACAAAGTGCATTTACACGGAAATCTTCACCAAACTTAATAGCCAGTTCACCGGCCATGTATTTGGTAAAGTTGGTAACAGCTGCTTTTGCTGCGCCGTATCCGGCCACACGTGATAACGGACGCAACGCCGAAGCGGATGAAATATTGATGATGTTTCCCTTTTTCTCTTTCACCATATATTCGGCGAAGATAACTGTCGGAACAACAGTTCCCATCAGGTTCAGGTCTACCACCTTACGGAAATCATCCATTTTCAAATCGAAGATGGTGTTTTTCGGTCCTATAGTGGCACCGGGCATATTGCCTCCCGCTCCGTTAATAAGGGCATCTATTTTACCGTATCTGGCAATGATCGCCTCTGCGTTTTGCCTTAATACTGCCTCATCAGTCACATCGGTTTGAAGGAACAACGCATCTCCACCCTTTGATCTTACATGCTCAATCTGCTCGTCCCCCTTTTCTTTGTTCCGGGCCAATACGGCTACCTTCGCTCCGTGCAAAGCCAAGTACTCCACCATCGATGCGCCCAAAACGCCTGTCCCGCCAGTAATAACAATTACTTTGCCTTGAATGTTAAATAGTTCGTACATGATTTATTTTTGTTTATTAATTGAATTCACGCCTACTTGTGTACGTGCACAAAGTTAACACTATCTTCGGTAAAGTACAAATAATATCCCGTGTTTTTTATTTTTCAAAAAAACACATCCAACTTACGAGATTACGAATCGGAAGATTTTCTTTATTGATATCCCGGATTCTGCGGAAAATCACCACTGATGTTTAGATCAATCTGCTCCTGCGGTATGGGAAGCAACACGTGATAATCCTGAATATTCAGTCCCGGAGTAAGCGGATTATTGTTGTATTTCCGGACTCGTTCAACAAGCTTTCCCGTCCTGCGCAACACATAAAAACGGCACTCTTCCTGGTACAATTCACGGGCGCGTTCATCCAGCAGGTAATCGATATCCACCTCATCCACTGTGGCGGGTGTGGCCTTGGCCCTGTTGCGTATGACATTGATATCTGCCAACGCCTTTTCTTTCTGCCCGGTCTGGATATACGCTTCTGCCCGGAACAGGTAGGTTTCGGCCAGCCGCATGGCATATATGTCCTTGTAAGAAGCCCCGTTTCCCGATGTGGCCGGATTTTCAAGGACATTGCAGGGATCATAGAATTTTAAAAAGAACGGATAAATATATTGACACGTGTCTCGGATCGGGTCACGCCCCGCGCTTGGCGGGTACAGGCTGAAATCGATTCGTTGGCCATGATAGGCGGACTCGGGATTATCGAAGTAGAAATCACGCTTCACCATGTGTTTGGCATTCCGGATATCCTTGTCGAAATCCTTTCCCCACACGATATGCGTCATATAGTAGGTCGGCCGTATCCAGGACACCCCTCTTCCCAGGGAATCGGAATAACCCGTGTATTTACCGTCTATCAGCTCACCCCGAAACGCTTTTTTGCCGTCGGGGGTGTTCCCCATTCTGAAATAGGCCGGCCCCCAGGCACGCCCCCCGCGGTTGTTGCTCCCTCCGATAACTCCCGGTTCATCAAACTGGATTGACCAGATATTTTCCGTGTTTTCGGCCAGGTTCTGGTTGTTGGCCGCAAACAGGTCATAGAAAACATCTCCCGTGCCCCATACAGAGTTTCCGGCGCTGCCGAAGCGGTTGGTCATCAGTTTGTATCCCATGTTATCGATCAGCCGGGTTGACGACTGTATCGCTTCATCGTATTTACCCTCCATCAGGTATATCTCGGTAAGGAGATGCAATGCGGCACCTTTGGTAATACGGCCGGGACTCTCTTCTTTACCCCTGTCGGGGAGGAAAGACACGGCTTTTGTCAGGTCCTCCTCCATCAATTTGAAGGCATCGGCTTTCGGCTGCCGCACATAGTCCGTCTTAAACTCGTTGGTCACCTCCGTGACAACGGGAACGTCCCCGTAATTAGACACCAGGTGACGGTAACACCACGCGCGAAAAAACAATGCTTCACCGGAAAACTCATCTTTCTTTGTCGGCGTGGACCAGTTAATATCCGATTTGTCTATGTATTCCAGAATCAGGTTCGCACGCTGAATGATACGGAACGGGCGACGCCACCACTCCCTGACTATTCCGTTGGTGGATGTGAAGTAATTCACGTAATTGCTTACAAACTTCGTGCTGTTCGGATCCTCTCCGTGAAAGGCAACATCGGTGCCAAGCCCTTTATAGGTACTGCTGTGCTCCTGTATCTCTTCGCCAAAAAAGAAATCGTTGCGGACAGACCAATGAAGCCCGTTAATTCCTTGCCGTAGACCGGCTTCCGTGTTGTATGCATTTTCCGGGGCAAGGAAGTCCATCGGCTTCTCCTCCAGGAATGCGCTGTCGTTGCACGACCCCCATGTCAAGGGGATAACCAGCAGCAGGCAAAAAATAATATTTTTATAATCAATAGAAGTCTTCATAATAAATATTTTTTATGTTAAAAAGCAAATTTGATTCCCACGACAATGTTACGGGTATTGGGCCTGAATTTTCTGTTGTCCGCGTCGTCGGCAAGTTCAGGGTCCCATCCCTGCCATTTGGTCCAGGTATAAAGATTCTTTCCCGATACGTAAAGCTGTAAATAATCAAAACCTCCGAATGACTTTAACAAATCCGGACTGCATTTGTACATCAGGGATATATCTTGCAGGCGGACAAAAGACCGGCTCTGGTATATGGCTCCGGATTGCGGCTGCGAGTTATAGATTCCGGTGGCATTGCCCACGCCGTTATCGGGAGTCCAGTATTGACGTATGGCGGGCTGATTAACCCGGTATACATCGTCCGACCGCGACGACACGTTCAGGAACTCGGCGTTGTTCAGCATGTAATACCCGTTACCGCCCTGGATGGAGTTCAGCATGAAATAGAGCGACCAGCTTTTGTAAGCCAGGGTATTGCTTAAGCTGAAACGAAAGTTCGGTGATTTATAACCTACGATCTTGCGGTCATTATCCGGATCGATGATCCCGTCACCGTTTACATCTTCATATTTCCATTGTCCGGGGCGCCATCCGGGATATATCTGCCCGGGAGTCCATCCCATCTCCTCCGGAGTCATGTTGCTCTGTTCGGTATATGTCTTCGAAAACAGGTCTTCTTCCGTCCAGATACCTGTAATATGGTAGTTGTACAACGATTGGATGGGCTGTCCCACGAACCAGGAGTTTCCGATATCCTTATCGTTCTTGCCGCCGTATAATTTGGAAATCTTATCCCGGTTCAACGAGAAAGTGAACGTTGAATTCCAGCTAAAATTTTTAGTTTCAATGTTTGAGGATCTCAGTTCAAGGTCCACCCCTTTCGTTTTCACACGTCCGATATTGGTCCACCCCTGCTCGTACCCGGAGGAGTACGGAAGCTTCCTCCTCACCAGCACATTGGACGTTTCGGAAGTATAGAGATCCAGTGATCCGGAAATCCTCCGGTTCCGGAGTAACCCGAAATCGATGCCGAGATTGAACGATGATGTTTTCTCCCATGCCAATGACGCATTCCCCAGTTGATCAAAATTAGGAAAAACCCCTACTCCGGTGGTTTTATCAAAGACGTAGTTGTCGCTCGACATCTTGGAAAGGCTTGTGTACCGTCCCGCCCCCTGGTTGCCGTTCTGTCCGTAGGAGAGCCTGAACTTCAGGTAGAGCCATTTCAGGTTTTCCATGAATTGCTCTTCCGAAGCAATCCAGCCTAAGGAAAACGACGGCAGGTCAACGTACTTCGAGTTTGCTCCAAAACCCGAAAATCCGTCTCGCCGTATTGTCGCCGTAGCCATATAACGGTTTCTAAACGTATAATTCAGGCGCCCCATATAAGACACTCCGGTTTCCTGCCACTTCTCATTGTTGCCGGTACTGAGGATGGTTCCGAAGGCCATCTGGTAATATCCCAATGCCTCGTTATCGAATCCCTCGGAAGTAAAACGAAACCTTTCGCCCATCGACTTTTCACGGCTGTACAGAAGCGTCGCATTGATACTGTGCTCATCAAATGAGCGTAGGTAAGTAATTATGTTGTTAAAAATCCAACTCCTTTGCTCTTCGGGGATTTTTTCAGCTTTACCCTTGTTGGCGGCACCGTCATGCATCGACGCCGGGTAAAACGAATTGTTTTTCCGGTTCCAATACGTGTTTGAATAGTTAAAATCGTAAGACAACCCTTTTACGAACGGAACATCCATTCTTGTATTGGCCACGAGAAAAAGAGAGTTTCGGATATCTTCATTTTTAATTTTTGTCCATCCCAGGGGATGCGGCATGTAGTTTTCACCGGTCAGGTAAACAACGTATTTATCCGGAGACTCCAGATCGTTGTTTGCCAGAGGGCTGGCGTTGCGGACATCCACAAAGGCGGGCTCCCTACCGGAATAGTCCTGATAAGAATAATTGACGTTGAACCCCACGGACATCCAGTCCGTTATTTTTCCGTCCACCTTCGAATTGAACGTCAGGCGGTCCCACTGGTCATTGACAATAATTCCTTCTTCTCCGGTGTATGAGCCGGAGATATAGTAATTCACCTTGTTTGTGCTTCCGGAATAACTCACGTCGTAGTTCTGAATCACCGGCTTGTCGCGCATAACCACATCGAACCAGTCGATATTGTTGCCGGCCTTGTAGTTCTCCATTTCTTCCCGGGTCCTCAAATAGGAAGCCACAACTTCCCTGTCGGAAGCGTCCGGACGTACAGGCTTACTTGAAATTTCCTCCGATCCCTTTGCATATTTGCCGTACCAATTGTAGAGGTTTTGTTGGTAATAATAATCCAGCATTCGCAACGCATATTGGTTGCCATTCATGTATTTCACCGGATGGTTGGTTTCGAATTGCGTCCCGTAGTAAGCGTTGACCGTAATTTTCGGTTTTTCGCTTCTTCCTTTTTTAGTGGTTATGATGATAACACCGTTGGCCGACCGGGAGCCGTAAACGGCGGCGGCGCTGGCGTCCTTCAGCACGTCGATATATTCGATATCGCTTACGTTGATATCGTTCAGCCTTCCGTTGAAGATGATGCCGTCCAGCACGATAAGAGGTGATTTGCTGGCCGACAATGTGGTTTGTCCGCGGATGGATATGTCCGCATCTCCTCCGGCCATCCCCCGGCTTGAAAGGTTGACCCCTGCCATTGTCCCAGACAGTGCCTGAGATAAGTTCATGTTCGGCAGGGAAGTTTTGTCGTCCAGTGTCACTCGGCTTACAGCTCCGGTCAGGTCACTTTTTTTCATGGTTCCGTAACCCACCACAACCAGTTCGTCCAGGGCCTGCGTATCTTCCTGCAGGGTTATCGTGACGGTTGTTTGTCCTACGGTGTTGACTTCCTGTGTGAGGTAGCCAATGTAAGAGATCTGGAGTATACCGTCGTTTTCCAAGGTGAGGGAAAAGCCTCCGTTGTTGTCGGTCACCGTTCCGTTCGTCGTGCCTTTTTCTATGATATTGGCTCCGATGACGGCCTCCCCTTTTGCATCCGTAACTATACCTGCAATCTGCCTTTTCTGCTGTTGTATGTTAAAAGACGGTTGCGATTCCGGGAAATAGTCGTCGGCAAAACTGTCAAATGTGTTCAACAATGCCAAAATAAAAACGAATAAGATGGTCGAGGATAACCCTACCCTCTTCCACCGGAGTAATTTAATGATTTTCATTGTCTTATTTATATAGTTAACGTTTAAAATACATATTCCCGTGATTCAGGGATTTTAAAGATTTAGAAAATTTAAAAAGATTGAACGGAGCCAATCAAGCGCAGAAAAGGAAAACTCCCTTCTTCCACAATTTGGTTTTATTTTTATTCATCATAGGCGAATTATTTTAAATGGTTTTGATTATGCACAGCTATTAACCAAAGTCGTTTTTCCAGAAATACAAAAAAACCAAAAACTTGGACGATCTATTTGTCAAACCTCATTTTGTCTACGTACACAATGTAAAATCAATGAAAAAATCGGTGTTTTTAAAGCATTTTATTTATTAGAGAACAACAATCACAAAAACAAACAATGTGACTCTAAGTTTGAGAATTCCCGGCTCCATGTTAATTTAATCTGTTTCTAACCGGTAAGACAGTCGCCTTTTTCCGGGTGCGTAGCAACGATATTTCAACATGAAGAATACCCGTTCTTTTGGGCGGGTACCCTACCCGATTGGTTTCCCATTGTACGTATCTTCGGAAAATCGGCCATGGCTTTCTTGTATCTTATTATTTCACTCTGGATTTGCACAAACAATAAATTTTCACGTAAAATCTATCATCAAAATCTCAATAGCAATTTAATGTATTTTCAATGTAGCTATACACACGCTGATCAAGCGAATCAACAGAAAATTCATTTTTTGTAAACGCTTGTGTACGTTTACAAAAATAACTCGCCTTTTTTGACCGACAAATAAAATTATGTTAAATTTTACTAATTAAAAGATACTTATATAAAAACACCAATGATTTAATTCTGTGTTTTCACACAAAAATAAATTAACCGATTATCTTTGTGATTTAAAACAATAAGAAGATTACAGTATCTCAATGAAAAAACGTATCAGAATCAAAGACATAGCTGCTCAGGCTGGAGTATCCTCGGGTACGGTGGACAGGATCCTGCACAACCGCGGCAATGTATCGGATAAAGCAAGGATAGCTGTGGAAAAGGTGTTGAAACAGGTGGGTTATAAACCCAATATCCACTTGTCGGGCCTTTCGTTGAAAAAAACGTATGAGATAGTGATTACCACTCCTCATGCTTCTCGCGGTGAGTACTGGGAAAGTATTCATAACGGCATTCAGGAAGCGATCGATCAGCACGAAAGCTTGCATATCAAAACCACCTACCTGACCTACGACCAATACAACATTTATTCTTGTCAGAATGTCTTTACCCAAATCCTTATCCTTGAACCTGATGCGGTTATCATTGGTCCCACTTTTAAAGACGAAACTATTGCCCTCGCAAATAAACTGACAGAAAAAAATATCCCGTTTACATTTGTCGACTCCATGGTCGAAGGGACATCACCCCTGGCATTTTATTCAGCTAACCACTACATTTGCGGCTACCTGATGTGTAAATTGTTAAAATCACTTATCCCGGAATCAAGTGATATCGGGGTACTTCAAGCCATCCGGATTGGGGACCAAAGTGCAAATACAAGTATCCTCCGACGAAAAGGCGCATACGATTATTTGACTGAAACCAACTTCTCCAACCGGATACACCATATCCAGTTTTCTGTTTATGAAGCCCAGCGGAACGAAGAAAAAATGAGGGATTTTTTCTCTTCGCATCCCAACGTAAAAGGCATAATAGTGCTGAACTCCAGGGGAAATGTAATAGCAGATTTTTTGGAAGACAACAACATAAACGACGTAAAGCTGGTTGGAGTGGATTTGACAAAACCCAATATCTGTGCTTTAAAAAATGAACGAATTATCTTTCTCATTGATCAAAATCCTGATTATCAGGGATATATGGCAATGAAAACACTGCTTGAATACTTGATTTTGCAGACCAAACCCAAGGTTGAAAATTACATGCCTTTGAATATTGTAACCAAAGAGACCATTGACCTGCAACTTGAATTTAATTTTTTGAAAAAAATTTAGAAACATTTCTCTTACTCTAACGTTAAAGTAGCGATGAAAAGAGAAAAAGTAACGTTCAAAAATTCAAGGGGGCTGATTCTTTCCGGCGCAATAGAATTGCCTGAAAACAATTCACCAAAGGCCTTTGCCATTTTTTCGCACTGTTTTACCTGCAACAAGAACCTGATAAATGTCAAATACATTTCGGAGGCGCTTAGTGAAAAAAGAATTGCTGTACTTCGCTTTGATTTTGCAGGATTGGGAGATAGCCAGGGTAATTTTGCGGAAACTGATTTCTCATCGAACATCGATGATTTATTGTACGCTGCCGAGTTTTTAACGCTCAATTACGAAGCCCCCAAACTCCTGGTCGGACACTCCTTGGGAGGTGCCGCATCTATTGTGGCTGCCGGACAACTAGCCTCTGTTAAAGCTGTTTCTCTGCTGGGAACTCCGTCGACATTGGATCATATAAAACGATTATTCGTCAATAAAATGGAGGAGATCACCCACTATGGAAGTGCCATGATCGACGTGGCCGGGAGGGATATTGAGATAGGCAGAGGCTTTGTGGATGACCTGGCGAATCACAACATCAAGAAGTCGCTTAATAGACTGAACAAGCCCTTACTTATCTTACACTCCCCCGAGGATGAAATGGTAAGTATAGATCACGCCACGGAGATATTTATGGCTGCAAGGCATCCGAAAAGCTTCATCGCCCTGGACGGTATCGATCACCTCATCAAAAACATAAAAGATGCCCGGTACGTCGGAAGTTTAATAGGTGAATGGGTAATGAGGTACCTGTAAGTTTCACCTTTTCTCAAAATGATGGTCGTCGTAATATTTTGAAAAAGTGTGCCCCCACCGGAACCCGAGTCTTTGGAACTCCTCCACCACTCTATGTCCAGAATACAAAGTCCCGTTAACGGTTGTATCCAGCACTGCCCCTTCGGGCTGATTGGGATAATCTGCGTTTTTCCACCGTAACGGATTAAAGCGCGGATTTATATCAATCGCCATTCCCCGCGCGTGTTTTGAGTAAGAAACGTTGCGGTAACAAAAACTGTAGGTGTTGTTATCGTCCATCGACAAGCTGTCGTCCCAGTTATAATGCACAATAGGAATGGCTTTTTCGATGACGAAATCATTTTCGAGCATAAACACGAACATATTTCGTATGTCGTTTTCGATCTTTTTGTTTGTCAGTATTTGTCCTTGATGCAACCTCTGATCCGTTGATTTATACAAAACATCCATAAGAATCAATTCATCTAAAATAGATTTTGGAGCCCTCGTCCCGGCAGTTGCTTCCAGGAAGGTTAACCGGGAGTCGATAATAACGGTATCTCTGGGTTCAACGGCATCGGCCTGGGTATACAAGGAAACTTTCCGGGCCTGCTGTGCCTCTTTTTTTTTACAGGACTGGACAGAACAGAGCAACACCGCAAAACCGATAAAAGACAGGGAAATTATTTTGTTGCGTTGATTTTTCAAAACAGCGACCGTTTTAGCTCAACTCCAAATCAAATTCGTCGGATAACTTTTGCAACGAAGGGTTTTTCTGTACCAGTTCATCAAAAATCTCTCTCGAAGTCAAGGGTTTCTTAACCACGGTTGCTTCTGAAATTTTAATGGTCATCGTAATATCATCGTTCTGCAAACTCTCCCGCAAGTAGGCTAAGATTACGTTGCCATAATCATCCAGATAATTCTTGTTGATTTCCGTGTTCACTTCCACCTCAAAAACAGTGTTTCCCAGCAGCTTGGGCTTATAAAGCATCATCGTATTTCTCAGCAGCTTTTCCTCGACCAAATTCTCAGCAAATTCTTGCCAGGCTTTTTGCAACTCTTCTTCGGTAAAGAGCCGGTTGCTCTGCCTGGGTTCCGCCTGCAGAGAAATACTTTTCTCAACCGGTTTTTCCGGATTCTCTTCCGTCAATGATGACAACGAAACACCCAATCCCGCAATCGTTGTTACGGTTGACTTCTTCTCTCCTGGGATTACGGGCAGGGGTTTAATTTCCGGTTTTGGTTCGGAAACAGTCCCGGAAATTTGAACAGGTTGTGTTTTTGTTTTCGGATGAACTTTTTCCGATGGAGTCACGGGGTTAAGGTTTTTAGGATCTTCGGAATTTTCCGATAACTGACAAAGCTTGATAAGGGTCAGCTCGAGCAACAAGCGTTTGTTTTTACTCATGCGATAGTTCAGGTCGCAATCGTTGGCCATCTCAATGGCTTTATATAAAAACGCGTTACTGCACTGTTTTGCGGTGGCAACATACTTTTCACGAATAGATGCTCCCACTTCGAACAATGTTGCAGTTACGGGATCTTTACAAACCAGTAAATCGCGAAAATGCGACGTTATTCCGCTAATTACATACTGCCCCTCGAATCCCCGGTTCAAAATATCGTTCAGAACCAACAGGCAATCTACCACACTTCCCGCAACGATGGCATCGGTAAGCTTGAAATAGTATTCGAAGTCGAGCACGTTGAGGTTCTCAATCACCGATTTATACGTAACATTTCCCGCTGTATAACTTACTGTTTGATCAAAAATGGAAAGCGCATCACGCATCCCCCCGTCCGCTTTCTGCGCGATGATGTTTAATGCTTCGGGTTCGGCAGAAACATTTTCCTTCTGCGCAACATATTGTAAATGATTCACCATATCGGCAACGCTGATGCGGTTGAAATCATACACCTGGCAGCGTGAAAGAATGGTAGGAATAATTTTATGCTTCTCCGTAGTTGCCAAAATGAAAATAGCATGTGCAGGAGGCTCCTCCAGTGTTTTGAGAAAAGAGTTGAATGCCGATGTGGAGAGCATATGAACCTCATCTATAATATACACTTTGTATTTCCCTATCTGAGGCGGAATGCGTACCTGATCAATAAGCGAACGGATATCATCCACGGAGTTGTTGGACGCGGCATCCAGTTCGTGAATGTTGTAGGAACGTTGTTCATCGAAAGCCACACACGATTCACATTGATTGCAGGCTTCATGTTCAGGTGTCGGATTCAGGCAGTTGATGGTTTTGGCAAAAATACGGGCACACGTTGTCTTTCCCACACCCCGCGGGCCGCAAAACAGATAAGCATGAGCGAGTTTATTTCCTGTAATGGCATTTTTAAGCGTAGTGGTCAATGCCTCCTGCCCCACCACTGAGCGAAAAGTCACCGGCCTGTATTTCCTCGCCGAAACAACATAATTGTCCATTTTTTCCTGAAATTATGAAAGACAAATGTACGAAAAAAACTCAAAATCTCTATTCATTTGATGAATAGCTTGAGAACTTCAATGAAATTTTTGTACTTTTACACCAAACAAAAAGAGCTATTTCGCTAAGCGAGACAGGGCCAGACTTGCTTGAGCGAAGGCGACTCAAATAGCCTGATGAAACCGAATGAATTATGAATCAATATTCTCTAAAATCATTTTTCGTACTTACCGCTTTTCTTATGATCTATGCCTGCTCATCGAGCAAGAAAGCTCAGATCGACACTATCGGTGAAGATTCTTTGAAACGGGAACAAACCATCGTTCCCGACACCTTTGTTTTGCCATACATCCCTGAAGAGATGACCAATTCCGATGCCCGTGCCGTATATCTTGTGATGCACTACTGGGACAGGTTCGATTTTTCCGACGAAAAGCTCACACTTCGTCCTGAAATTACAGAGCAGGCTTTCGTGGATTACATCAATATTCTTTCTTATGTTCCGTTCGACAGAACCAAAGAATCGCTCAACTACACGTTAAGGAAAGCCGAAGCGAACAACACCATGTATACTTATTTTGGCACGCTGTTCGATAAATATTTCTACGGTGCCAATTCCCCATTCCGCAACGAAGAGTTTTACATTCCCGTTTTGCAGGAGTTGGTAAATTCCGAAATTCTATCCGAAACGGATAAATCCAGGTACCGGTTCCAATTCGAGATGGTAATGAAAAACCGCGTGGGAGAGACGGCCAATGACTTCGCCTACACACTGGCTTCGGGAGAATCACAAAGGATGCACTCCATCAAAAGTGAATACCTTGTTTTGATGTTTTCAAATCCCGGATGTTCTACTTGTGCCTCTGTTACCGATGTGCTAACAAAGTCAGTCACTCTTAACAAGGCTTTTTCAATGAACTCGCCTACCCGCACAATGATAACCGTATTAACCGTTTATCCCGATGCAGATATCGACGAATGGAGATCATATTTACCGCAGATGCCTGCAAACTGGATACACTCGTACGATAAAGAAACAACTATTACCAAACAGAAACTGTACGACATTAAAGCCATTCCAACGCTGTATTTGCTGGACAAAGACAAGAAGGTGATCCTTAAAGACACCTCCATTGAAGCCATTGAGTCGTTTTTTGCAAAGCCTAATTAGTCAGGAACTCCTTTTACCAATAATTTTACACTTCAAACTCCATGGAAATGAAAAAAGAGATACTTTACCTGCTGTTGTTTACGTTAACAACAACGCTGTTTGCCCAGAACTACGATGAAACCAAAGCCGGCAGCTATGTATTACCGGAACTGCTAAAGGCTCAAAACGGCAAAGAAATCGTGTCTGCGGAAGACTGGGACAGGATCCGCCGTCCAGAAATTCTAAAACTTTTTGAGGATAACGTGTACGGGCAGGTTCCCAAGGATTTCGATAAAATCGAATTCAAGGTGTTGGAACAAAACTACAAGGCATTGAACGGAAAGGCCACCTATAAGCAGGTAGCTGTTGACGTTATCCGGAACAAAAAAGTTATTACTGTTCAGGTCCACTTGTTTATCCCCAACAAAATAAAAAAGCCGGTTCCTGTATTCCTGACGATTAACCACCGCGGACTGGATACGATGCAAGCATCACCCGAAAATGAGTTCTGGCCTGCCGAAGAGATTGTGAACTCTGGCTATGCCATTGCCGGATTTGATGTAAAGAACGTCGCACCGGATCACAAAACAGACTACGTAAATCAAATTCTCACCAAACTTTATCCCGAGCAAACCCTGCAACCAAACGGAATGCGTGCATTAGGCGCCTGGGGTTGGGGCGTCAGCCGGATAATCGACTATTTTGAAACCGATAAGGATATAGATGCCAGTAAGGTAATTGTTGTTGGACATTCCCGTGGGGGTAAAGCTGCACTTTGGTGCGGAGCACAGGATAGACGGGTAGCCATTGCCGTATCGAACGAGTCGGGTAACTCGGGCGCAAAAATCTCCCGCAGGAATTTTGGAGAAACAGTGGAAGTAATTACCCGTAACTTCCCGCATTGGTTTGTTCCGGGATATGCTGCTTTCGCCAACAACGAAGAAAACCTGCCCGTTGACCAACACATGCTGCTGGCATTAATGGCTCCCCGGGCAGTCTATGTCGCCAGTGCAGCCGATGATTCGTGGGCGGACCCCAAAGGACAATACCTGGCTCTGGTTGCCGCACAACCGGTTTTCAGCCTGTTTGGCCTCAAAACAAGTTTACCCGCCAACATGCCCCCGAACAACGAACAGGTCATTCAGTTGCCGTTGGGCTTTCATAACCGAGACGGCATCCACAACATGAATCTTTTCGACTGGGAACAGTTCGTCAAGTTTGCCGACGAATATTTTAAGAACTACAACAAAAAAAAATAGAATATAGCATGAAACAAGTATGGTCACTTTTGGGTGCCACGACCGCGGCATTCATTCTGATATCCTGCAGCCAGAAAAAAAGCAGCGATGCATCCAGCGGTTGGACTCCTCTCTTCAACGGAACCGATTTAACCGGTTGGACGGTAAAAATTAAAGGTTACGATGCGGGCGACAATTTCGGCAATACATTCCGGGTGGAAGAAGGCATGATAAAGGTACGTTACGAACAGTATGACTCGTTACGAGACCGTTTCGGCCACCTGTTTTACAACGATGAGTTTTCGCATTATAAACTGCGAGTAGAATACCGTATCGTTGGCGAGCAATGTCCGGGAGCACCCGGATGGGCGTATAAAAACTCCGGAATCATGGTACACGGGCAGACACCGGAGTCAATGGAAAAAGACCAGGATTTTCCCACTTCCATTGAGGTACAGTTGCTGGCCAGCGACTCCCTGGTGCAAAGGACCAATATGAATGTTTGCACACCCGGAACAAATATCGTCATGGACGATCAGTTGATCCTTGATCATTGCATCAACTCTTCCTCGGAAAACTTCTACGGTGAAGATTGGATAACGGCCGAAGTAGAGGTCAGGGGAAACAATGTTATTAGTCATATTATCAACGGCGATACGGTTTTACAGTACAACCGCCCACAGTTGGATGAAAGGGATGCGACCTACGCCAAACTTATCGTGATGAACGGTGGCGACAAAATGCTGAGCAAAGGGACCATCTCGCTTCAAAGCGAAGGGCACCCCATTGATTTTAGGAAAGTGGAGATAATGAAACTGGACGATTGACTTTCTTGACTGAATAAAAAATCCCGCTCTCACGAAAGGAGGCGGGATTTTTTTTAATCGGTTACGTTTAGTCCAATTGCGGTCCGGACGCAACTAACGCCAACGCATCGTCGTTGTCGCAATATTGCTCAAAGTTTTTGATATATTTGGCCGCAAGCGATTTGGCTTTTGCTTCCCACTCGGCAACATCAGCGTAAGTATTGCGCGGGTCAAGAATTTCAGTGTCCACATTGTTCAATGCGGCAGGCGCAACCAGGTTCAAGATAGGAATCTGAATGGTTTCAGCTTCTTCAATTGAACCATCGATGATGGCGTCAATGATGGCACGTGTATTCTTTAAAGAGATGCGCTTTCCTGTTCCGTTCCAGCCTGTGTTTACCAGGTAAACTTTTGCATTGTGTTCTTGTGCTTTTCCAATCAATGTTTTTGCGTACATAGTCGGGTGCAGGGTCAGGAATGCTTCACCAAATGCGGGAGAGAACGAAGGAACCGGCTCGGTAATACCGCGTTCAGTGCCTGCTAGTTTTGAAGTAAAGCCGGAGAGGAAGTGATATTGAGCTGATTTCTCATCCAAAATAGATACCGGAGGTAATACGCCAAACGCGTCAGCCGACAGGTAAATGATTTTGCTCGCATGTCCTGCGCGAGATGGAGAAACAATTTTACTGATGTGATAGATGGGGTAAGAAACACGTGTGTTCTCTGTTTTTGAAGCGGCAGCGGAGTAATCGGGAGTTCCGTCAGGAAGAACAGTTACGTTTTCCAGCAATGCATCGCGACGAATAGCTCTCCAGATATCGGGTTCTTTGTCTTTTTCCAGATCAATAACCTTGGCGTAGCAACCACCTTCGTAGTTGAATACACCGTGATCGTCCCAGCCGTGCTCGTCGTCACCGATCAGATAACGTTTCGGGTCTGCTGAAAGAGTCGTTTTTCCCGTTCCCGAAAGCCCGAAGAAAATGGCTACGTCTCCTTCTGTACCTACGTTAGCCGAGCAGTGCATAGAAGCAATACCTTTCAATGGCAAATAATAGTTCATCAGAGCAAAGATACCTTTTTTCATTTCACCTCCGTACCAAGTACCGCCAATCACCTGCATTTTACGAGTAAGATCAAACAACGTAAATACTTCTGAATTCAGACCTTGTTCTTTCCAGTTTGGATTGCTGGTTTTGGAACCGTTTAAGCAAACAAAATCAGGCTCACCATAGTTTGCCAGCTCGTAGTGTGAAGGACGAATAAACATATTGGTCACAAAGTGTGCCTGCCAGGCTACTTCCATCACAAAACGCACTTTCATACGGGTATCTTCGTTGGTGCCGCAGAACGTATCAACAACATACAATTTTTTAGCTGTTGAAAGCTGAGTTGTCACGAGATCTTTACAGTGGTCGAACACCTCGGGAGTAGTCGGGCGGTTGATGGTACCGTCCCACCAAAGCGTGTCTCTGGTAGTGTCGTCCATTACGATGAATTTGTCTTTGGGTGAGCGGCCTGTAAATTTTCCGGTATCCACTGCTACTGCACCGGTTGAAGTCAGCACGCCTTTTTCAAAACCTTCATTGGCCGGATCAATTTCCGCCTGAAATAACTCTTCGTAAGTAGGATTGTGAAGGATCTCGAAGTTGCCTACAATTCCATACTTGCTTAAATCTAAATTTGCCATGTTAATAATAATTGTTTGTGAATATAAATGTGTGAATAAATCTCTATCTGCTCAAACCGTTTTACTTGTGAATAACATCCTAAAACATCAACGATATCCTAAAACGGCGACAAAAATAATTAATTAAGTTGAGATAATAAAGTAATTAAAGAAAAATTTCTTTAATTATTCCTGTTTTAACTCAAATTTCTTTCCTGAGAAAAAAACACTCAAGTAAATGGAACAAAAAAACGGTGAAAATGTTTATCGTTGAGACCAAAAATATTACCTTTGTTTTTCGAAAAAAGATAGTATGAACAATTTGTTATTACAACAATGAATGTAATTGATTTTTCGAAAAACAACTCACTCCTGAATTCTTTTGTCCGTGAAATAAGAGACATAACCATCCAGAACGACAGGCTCAGATTCCGTAGAAATTTAGAAAGGATCGGTGAAATAATGGCTTATGAAATCAGTAAGGATTTAAGCTACAAAACAATATCCGTAACCACCCCTCTCGACGTGGCCGAAGTTTCTGTCCCCGATGAAGAGATTGTTATCGGCACCATTTTACGGGCAGGATTACCTTATCATCATGGCGTGCTGAACTATTTTGATTGTGCCGGAAATGCGTTTGTGTCGGCTTACCGGAAATACAAGGAAACAGGGCATCAATCGTTTGATATTCATATCGAATACATTGCCTCGCCCAGTATTGATGGAAAAACGCTTATCCTTACCGATCCAATGCTGGCCACAGGAAGTAGCATGGAACTGACGTACAGAGCTTTACTAACGAAGGGAACACCTCGGAGGATTCATATTGCATCCATTATTGCCAGCCAGCAGGCTGTGGATTATTGCACCCAACATTTTCCTGAAGATAAAACCACCATATGGGTCGCAGCTATTGATCCGGAATTAAATGAATCCTCTTATATCGTACCGGGAATTGGCGATGCAGGCGATTTGGCCTACGGGGAGAAGATTTAGGTTGATAGACTACTACTCATAAAATTTTTTCTCAAAAGCGTTGAATTCTCCTTTTTTCAGGATTAATCGTTTCCAGATCGCAGAGATGAATCCTGCACCGTATCCGAAAAGTTGTGTCCAGGCAGCTGCAATACTGTAAAAGCCGACCCTCAACGAGTTGTTTCTTGCGGTTGAGTCGATCAGTACCAGCAAGCTGTATAATGCGGGAGCAAGCACAACGACCGGGTAAAAAAAGGATAAAAGCAGGGAAAGAACCATCACTGTTACGAAGAACGATGGCAGAAAGTGTACTAATCTTAATGAACCCGGGTGCACCAGGTGCAAATTGATCCGGGCTATTCCTGAATTGTAAACTTGCTTGAAAAACTGCCTGAAGGTCGACCGGCGTTTATGATAAACATATGCTTCGGGAATAAGTGCCGTTCCAAATCCTTTTTTAAGCAGCCGGAGGCTGAAATCGATGTCTTCCCCAAAACGCATCTTACCGTACCCGCCAAGGGCTTCGAACGCTTTTTTGGAGACCCCCAGGTTGAAACTCCGGGGATGAAACTTATCCATCGATTTTTTTCCGCCGCGAATACCTCCGGTAGTAAAAAAAGAGGTCATGGAATAATTTATAGCTTTCTGTACCGTTGTAAAAGAGGGCAACGCATTATCAGGGCCACCATAGGCATCAACAAAATTCCTTTCCAGGTAAAAAGAGACATACTCCATGTAGTGTTCGGGGATAATACAGTCGGAATCAAAAAAAATGAGGTAGTCATACTTCGCTTTTTTGGCACCAGCGTTTCGGGTCAGCCCAGGACCGGAATTAGGTTTCTCAAAATAAACAACAGGGAGTTGCGATACATATTTCTGGACTACACCATCGCACTTCTCAGACGACCCATCTTCGGCAATGATTACTTCAAAATTCTTGCCGGATTGTCGGGTTAAACTGTCTAAAAGCTCGTCAACTTCTTCCGGACGATTGTAAACAGGGATAACAACAGAAAAATTCATGTTCACGAAATTGGAATTACAGTGCAAAACTAATTAAATTAAATGATTTTATCTGTAATCCCAGCCATTTCTGTGATTTTATAAAAAGTATTAAAAATATGTGAAAATATATAGAATTCTTAAAATTAATCTTTATCTTTGTCAACTTTCAACGTTTTACTATTTCGGGAGGAACAGTTGGAAAATCAGGGAAAGGTAAAGCTGAGTTAGAAGAAACAAAAAAATCAATCGAGTGAAGTTTGTAAAGTTGTCCATATTAATCATTATCTGCGCATTGTTGTTTTCCTGCAAAAACAACGAAAATGGGGTTGCGCTTAAAGGTGACATCTCCAGCCTGGAAAATCCCCAGGTTCTGGTTTCTTATTTCGCCGGCGATACCCTCGCTATCGACACTATCATGAGCGATAAACGCGGCAGATTTACGTATAAAAATACCATAGATACCCTTACTGTATTTTCGTTGTATTTCAACAACCAAAGTTCTTCAGTCATGGTTTTTGCCCATCCGAAAGATAACATATCCATCAAAGGGGATGCGCAACTGTCCGATTTAATCAAAGTAAACGGAAACGAAATAAACAACGACCTCACGTTGTTTAAAGAATCAAACAAAGAGCTTCTTCAACAACGTACGCTTTTACTTCGTAACCTGAAAGAAGAAAAAGAATCGAACTCCGCGTCCAATAATAGGATCTTAGCCAATGCTGACGAAATAGCCAAGATCAACTCTTTCAATCAGGAGTTGACATTAAATGCCGAAGAGCAGGTCAAAAAAAATCCCACAAAAATATCGAGCCTGATTCTTATCAACGAGTTTTTTGCCAACTCGGAAAATCCGAAAGGGCTTAGCCGTGTATTGGAATATATGCAGGGGGATATACTGAAATCGAAAATGGGGTTGAACCTGAAGGCTTATTCCGAAAAAATCAACCGCTCCGCAGAAGGTTCATCTATGCCTTACTTCCGGCTGGTTGATAAATCGGGCGACACCATACAATCGTACGATTACCGGGGAAAATACCTCTTGTTGTCTTTCATCTCAACTACAGGAATCGATTCCCGCGAAACGATTCAATCACTCAAGCAAACCTACAGGGATGTTAACAAAGACAGCGTGGAGTTCATTTCCGTATATATCGATTCCGATATTTATCCCATCAGTTATATTGAAAACGATTCTATCCCGTGGACCGTTGTACCGGAGAAAAAAAGCTGGGCATCAGACATCGTGGAAGCATACAATATTGAGTTCATTCCGAACAATATCCTTATTTCCCCTGCCGGCATCATCAGCGACAGAAACGTCCCGGCCATCGCAGTGGAAAATGCACTTAAAAATTCTGTAAAAAACAATCGTTAAATGCCATGCTGGTCAAGGTTTTTGGTGCGGCAGTACAAGGTATAAATGCCACACTTATAACTATTGAGGTAAATTGCACAAAGGGGATCAAGTTCTTTCTGGTGGGTTTGCCCGATGCATCAGTGAAAGAAAGCCACAAAAGGATTGTATCCGCCATTCAGGTAAGCGGTTTTAAGTATCCCCGGCAACAAATTGTGATCAACATGTCTCCGGCGGATATCCGGAAGGAGGGATCAGCTTACGACCTGCCCCTGGCGATAGGCATACTGGCCACCTCCGAAACCATTATGGCGGATAAACTGCCCGATTACCTTATCATGGGTGAGTTATCGCTCGACGGAAATATCCTGCCCATCAAAGGCGCCTTACCTATAGCTATCATGGCTAAGGAAAACGGATTCAAAGGGTTCATCCTTCCTACGGAAAATGCTAAAGAAGCAGCTGTTGTGGAAGGATTGGAGGTTTACGGGGTAGAAAATATCCGTCAGGTCGTCGGTTTTGCAAACAATGAACTTGAGCTTGAAAAAACAACCGCAGATATAGGGCAGGAGTTTTTGCAGAGCCAGTCGAATTTCGAGTTCGACTTCAGCGATGTAAAAGGACAGGAAAATGTGAAACGCGCGTTGGAAGTAGCGGCTGCAGGTAGCCACAATATAATTATGGTAGGGCCTCCCGGCGCAGGGAAATCGATGATGGCGAAACGAATGCCCTCTATCCTCCCCCCTTTCACCCTTGAAGAGGCACTCGAAACCACAAAGATACACAGCGTTGCCGGCAAACTGGAAAAAGGCATCTCCCTTATGTCGCGCAGGCCATTCCGGTCCCCACACCATACCATCAGTAATGTAGCCATGGTCGGTGGCGGAGCCGATCCTCAACCGGGTGAAATCAGTTTGGCCCACAACGGAGTGCTGTTTCTGGATGAACTTCCGGAGTTTAACCGAAATGTTCTCGAAGTGATGCGTCAGCCATTGGAAAACCGAAAAATAACAATTTCCCGCGCCAAATATTCCGTGGAGTACCCTGCGAGCTTTATGATGGTTTCGGCCATGAATCCCTGCCCTTGTGGTTATTACAACCATCCCGATAAAGCGTGTGTCTGTCCGGGAGGAGCCGTACAGAAATATTTAAACAGAATCTCAGGACCTTTACTGGACAGGATCGATATCCATATCGAAATCGTACCGGTCGCGTTCGAAAAGCTATCCGACAGCACTCCGGCCGAACGCAGTGCAGAAATCAGTAAACGTGTGGTAAAAGCCCGCCGGATTCAGGCGGAACGGTTTAGAAAAACTCCCGGCATATATTGCAATGCGCAAATGACATCGAGAATGCTGCTCGAATATGCTGCTCCCGATGCAGCGGGACTGCAATTACTCAGAACTGCCATGGACAGGCTTAGCCTATCGGCAAGGGCCTACGACAGGATACTGAAAGTTTCCCGGACCATTGCCGATCTGGAAGCCAGCCCCCATGTCTTACCGGTTCATCTGGCGGAAGCAATCAACTACCGCAATCTCGACAGGGAGGTTTGGGCGGGGTGATTTGAAACGGAAAGAAGTAAGGAGAAAGAATGAAAGAAAAAGATACAATATATGAGAACCTGTTTCGAAAAGTTGCTTTTCGGGACGATGAGCAGGCCTTCAGGGAACTTTTTCTCGAATTTTATCCGGCACTGTGTGTATTTGCCATGCGGTATATCACACAGGAAGAAACAGCCAGAGACGTTGTGCAGGATGTTTTTTTTAAAATTTGGAAAAACCGGAAAAGTATGGATATAACCGTTTCTTTTCGCAATTTTCTGATTACTTCCGTCCGCAACCATTGTACGGACTATCTACGGAAGCAGGAAGTAGAAAACCGCTATCAAGAAGAAAACATGTTGTCTGTCATTCACACTTCACCGGAAGAAGTGTATACCTTAAAAGAGTTGGAAACCACTATTGGCGAAGCATTGGCAAAACTACCGCCCAACGTGCGTGAAGCGTTCGAGATGAGTCGCTTTAAGGGAATGACCTACCTTGCCATAGCCGATAAAATGGAGGTTTCCCAAAAAACCATTGAATCCTATATCAGTAGGGCATTAAAAATTTTACGCATTGAATTGCGTGATTACCTTCCCTTTTTACTGCTGTTTATATAGATATTCCTTTTCACCCCACATTGTTAAATTTTTACTTTTCTTAAAAAACTTCACTTTTTTTATAGGGTAACCCGGGAGTTGTTCGTCAAGTATATATAAATGTCAAAAACGAGATGATTGAAAAGGAGAATCCCGATTCTTTGAATGCTTTACTGGAGAACTACGAGAAACAAAAAACGATAGACGCTGCAGCTGATTGGGAACAATTGCGGAAACGCATCACGTCCGATCGGAACAGGCGCTTGTTCTTCAACTACCTGAGAAATACGGCCGCGATTCTTCTTCCCCTGTTTCTGGTATACCAGTATACGCTCTATCCCATTCTCAAAAAAAGCGGGTCCATCGTAGAAACCATTACGGTCACCTCTGCTCCGGGGATGGTGACAAAAACCATACTTCCGGACGGAAGCGAAGTATGGCTGAATGCGTTAAGCTCACTTACCTATCCACAACGCTTCACAGAAAAAGAACGCAGGGTTCAACTTTCTGGAGAAGCTTATTTCAAAGTAACCTCCGACAAGAAACACCGTTTTAATGTGGAAACACCCCAAAAAATGGTCGTCAGCGCTTACGGAACGGAATTTAACGTAAATGCATATGAAAATGAAGCAACCCACGAGGTTACTTTGGCAAGCGGACAGGTAGAGGTCTCTTCTGAAATCGGCTCAAAAACGAGGGAAGCATTGGTGGTTGACGAAAAAGCAATCCTCCTGGTTGAAACCGGCAATATCCATGTGGTAACGGCAGATACCTATGTAGAAACAGCCTGGAAAGACGGTAAAATGGTTTTTCGCCGTGAAAAGCTGGACAAAATTGCAGAGAAACTTTCTCGAAGATTCGGAGTGGATATTCGCCTTGAGGGCAACAGGCTTAAAGGGTATGAATATACGGCTACGTTTACCGACGAAACACTTGAAGACATCCTCGACCTGCTGAAGCGGTCGGCACCCATTACCTACACCATATCCAAACAAAAGCAGTTGTATAATGAAACATTTACACGCCGGGTAGTAACCATAAAATCGAAATAAGGAGGAACGCTTATGATAACGTAAATACGGACAAATTTAAAAAAACGGGAGAGTTTAATAATCTCTCCCGCCCATGATTACATTGCCATCGCGGAAAATCTCACCTCACCGCCGGGCAACCAATTACTAAACCCATAATTGAATTTAATAACAATGTAAAAGTATGAATAAAACAACAAAAAACCAAAAAGCACATCTTTTTTATGCTTTATTTCAAAAAATACCTATTGCTATGAGAATAACGCTTTTACTACTGTTCGTGCTCACCTTCCAACTGCAAGCAGAACACATCTATTCTCAAGACGCCAAAATTTCGTTGGACATGAGGAATTCAACCATCGAGAAAGTATTGCAAACCATTGAGGAGAAATCCGATTATTACTTCCTGTACAATAACCGGTTAATTAATGTTGACCGGAAAGTTAGCGTCAGGGTAAGGAATGCCGCTATTTCAGCCGTACTGGAGAAGCTTTTTAAATCGGAAAATGTGGACTATGAAGTGAAGGGATCACAAATAATCCTTTCTCCCAAAGAGATGCACAACCAAATAACCGCCGTTGCCGAAGCGATACAGCAGCAAAAAAAAGCCATTACCGGAACAATTGTTGATGCAGCTGGCGTGCCTGTAATTGGTGCCAACGTTATTGAAACAGGAACAACCAACGGTACCGTTACCGATATTGACGGAAAATTTTCGTTGAATGTTGATAATAATGCTACAATACAGGTTTCATATATTGGCTATTTAGTACAGTCTATAACCACTGTCGGACAATCAAGTTTCAATATTATACTTTTGGAAGACTCAAAAGCTTTAGATGAAGTGGTCGTTATTGGATATGGTGTGGTAAGAAAGTCAGATCTTACTGGCTCAGTATCATCTGTCTCCAATAAACAATTCAAAGATCAGCCGGTAAAGCGGGTGGAAGATATTCTCCAAGGTCGTACGCCGGGGGTAGAAGTGACAACCCTAAGTGGAATGCCGGGTCAAGGTATAAAAGTACGAGTTCGTGGAACAACATCGATTAATAAAAGCAGCGATCCTCTATACGTGGTCGATGGTATCGTTAGCAGTAGCGGATTGGAAGGGTTGAACCCCTCTGACATACAATCCATTGAAGTATTGAAAGATGCTTCGGCTACAGCTATTTACGGTTCTCGCGGTGCAAATGGTGTTGTTCTAGTCACTAGTAGAAGAGGAGAAGAAGGTCTTTCTCAAATTAATTTTGACTCTTCGGTAGGAATCCATACCTTGATAAAAAGATACGATGTGATGAATGCCTATGAGTATGCTACGGCATTAAATGATATTTGGGGTAGCAGTACAGTATCTGCAGCAGACCTTGATGCTTACAAGAACGGCACAAAGGGAATCGACTGGCAGGACATTATGACTAAGACTGGCGTTTCACAAGACTATGCATTAACTATGTCAGGGGGTAACAAAACTGCCCGTTATTTAGTTTCAGGTAATATTTTAGACTGGGATGCTATTTTCATAAACAGTAAATTCAAACGCTATAATTTTAGAGCAAATATTGATGCAGAAGTTAAACCCTGGCTCACAGTATCAGCTAGGTTGAATGCTGCTCGTGTACATTCACATAATCCAGGAGGAAGCCTAATGGAGGCAATTAACTATACACCTGCTATGGAAATGAGAAACGAAGTAACGGGCGTATATAATATGGACCCGTATAACTCGGTAGATGCCAATCCTTATGCCGCTAAAATGGTAAACGTTAGCGATAATTTCCGATATCACATAAATGCAAATACCACGTTATTGTTCAAGCTTTACCCAGAACTTACGCTATCGGTACAGGGAGGATATAATTACCAACATAACCCAAATTACTCCTTCACTTCGTCTTTGTATCGTCCGGCACAAATTCCAACTGCCTCAAATGGATCGGGGATGACTAACTATTGGCAAAATACAAATAATTTGACTTATCAGAAAAATTTCGGAAATCATAATCTCATCGCAACTGCCGTTTGGGAGATCAGTAATAATCAGTATTCCGGTTTATGGGGCTCAGGTTCAAATTTGAAAAACGAAAGTGTCGGATACTGGAACCTTGCTAATGGTGGCACACTATCCACAGGTAATGACTATTCGGAAGAATCTATTGCTTCAGGTCTTGGACGTGTTATGTATAACTATAATAACCGTTATTTTGTAACCGGCACATTCAGGGCAGACGGATCTTCAAAATTCCAGGGAGACAACAAATGGGGTTACTTTCCATCGGCTTCGGTAGCCTGGGATGCTGCAAGAGAAGAATTCATGAAAGATCAGAATATATTCCAACAAATGAAATTAAGAGCAAGTTATGGTATCACGGGTAATCAGGCAATTGATCGATACAGTACCCTGGGAATGCTTTCAGCTACTGACTACGGATTTGGAACATCATCTCCGTTTGCCGGTTATTGGGGATACACGTTTGCAACGCCTGATGTCTCTTGGGAAAAAACGTACCAATATGACTTAGGTGCGGATTTCAGTATCTTACAGGGGAAAGTAAATGTAACAATGGACTGGTTTTTAAAACAATCAAAAGATCTTCTTTTCCAAAAGGCTGTGCCTATGTATAACGGGGGGGGTAGTTTCTGGGTTAATCAGGGAGAGGTGAAGAACTCTGGCTTTGAACTTGGTATCACTGCGTACCCGCTGAGAGAGGGAGGAGCTATAAATTGGGAAACCAGTTTTAATGGCACCTACATAAAGAATGAAATTGTGGACTTGGCAGGCCAGGATTTTATATTAGATGCAACATATAGCAATTATGGCGGATCTATGCAGATCTTGAAACCAGGGTATCCATACGGTTCGTTTTATTTGTATCAATGGGAAGGTTTCAATGATGAAGGAGCTAACCTTTACAGGGCGGCCGATGGCACTTTGACAACCAGTCCCACGGCCGATGATCAGTATGTAATGGGACAAGCCAGTCCGAAATTTACGCTGGGATGGAATAACATGATTAGCTGGAAAAACTGGACCATAAACGTTTTTATCAATGGAGCCTTTGGTGCGGATCGATTAAACTTAACTCGCTATGCCCTTTCTTCAATGATCGGTATGTATAGATTTATCTCCCTAAGAGATTCCTATTTTAAAGGATGGGATAAAGTTTCAAACAAGGCAGATGCTATGTTCCCAAGTCATACCAATTCTGATAATAAATATTATGGCAATTCTACTTACTGGTTGGAAGACGCTTCCTTTATTAAATTAAAGAATATCAGTGTCGGATATACTTTGCCGAAGGAAATTACACGCATTTTTGATCTTCAATTTTCGGTTAGTGCACAAAATATATATACACTAACAAAATATAAAGGAATGGATCCTGAGGCATATAATGCTTATAACGGATTGGATTTAGGTGCCTATCCAGTACCACGTACAGTAACATTTGGTGCAAAACTAACTTTTTAACGGCAGGAATAATTATATTTTAAATATTACATATGATGAAATTAACTATATATAAATCAATTCAACTCATATTATTGATAGTTTCAGCATTCGGAATAATTTCTTGTACTGATTTCTTACAAGAAGACCCAAAAGGGCGATTGGCCACGAATGCATTCTTCACGAACAAGGGTGATTTGGATGCTTCATTGAACGCTTTGTACGCCATTGTAGCTGATGCGCAGTATGCAAATCATCATACAGGAACTAATTTTACTGTTGGTGATGATATTTCCACGCATCCGGCAAGTAATAAACAGCCCCTGCGTGAACACGACCAGTTTAACGTATCTGATAACAATCCCTGGATGCCATATTTATGGGAGCGACGTTGGAGAATGGTAAAAGCTGCTAATTTCGTGATTAATAACGTAGAAAGAACTCCTGATGTTTCGCAAGCAGAAATCGCTTCTGCTATCGCACAAGCGAAATATTGGCGTGCTTATGCATATTTTTACATTGTAACCACATGGGGACCGGTGCCTATTATGTTGGACGAAGAGGTAAATTATGAGTCAGAACTTAATTCAGAACAACAGATTTATGATCTGATAGTTGAAGATTTAAAGTATGCCGAAACCAATCTTCCTATCATGCATACAAAAGAGCCCTACGCCAGAGGCGGTATAAATATTGCCGTAGGTCAGGCCGCCGCTAAAGCAACACTTTCATATGTTTATATGTGTATGGCTGGCTGGCCTTTAAATAAAAAGGAATACTATCAATTGGCTGCCGACAAAGCGAAAGAAGTCATTGATGCTGTAAATAATGGCACTTATAATTATAAGTTGCTAGACGAATATTGGAAGGTGTATTCATGGGAGTACAACAATAGCAATCCGGAAGTACTGCTCGGAATTTATTACAATAGGGATAGAACGGCTAACATGTCAACTGTAACGGACTTTTTGCAAGATATGAAACAAGCCGGTTGGGGTGATATGAACGGTGAAATTAAGTTTTGGAAAGACTTTCCCGATGGACCACGTAAAGAAGCCACTTACTTCCCAAAAATCATGTTAGCCGACGGAAAGCTATATGACTGGTGGTATGATACTGAGCCTGCGTCAAGAGCCGTTGTTGCTCCATGTTTTATTAAATCTGCAGAAGGAGCGGTTAGAGGCACAGAGTTTGATTATGCCGATCCAAGTGCTATCAGCTACGCGGGAGAAAAGCAACATCAGGTAATCAGACTTGCAGAAGTATATTGCATATATGCTGAGGCTGTAGGCCGATCAGGACAGATTAATGCCTTAGCCGTGGATGTATTAAACAAGGTGCGTAACAGGGCAGATGGCACATTATCTAATATCTATTCAACCAGCATGACTCCTAATGAACTTGCGGAAGCCGGATACAATGAACACGGATGGGAAATCGCTGGTTATTGTTGGGGTGGATTAACCTCACGTGCTCGCAATATGTTCCGTATGTATCGCTACAAAGATCATTTCGAATTCAGGAAACTAAATCCATTGATCGAAGTAGCTCCGGGCATATATCGAAAAGAAGCAGTACCTGTAACCGGAACATGGAACGACAGCAAAATGTATATTCCTTATCCCTATCAAGATGTTATTTTGAATCCTAATCTAAAACGGTAATATATTAATAATCCTGTAACGAGTGAGGATGTAAATCCTCACTCGTTACAGGATTATTTTTCTGAATGCAACAAATTAAACAAAAAAGGTCATGAACAAATTACATCTCCTAATTATCTGTTTTTTTTCATTTTTTTTGCCATCCATCATCGTTCATGGACAAAATCTTTCAGGATTTCAAACAGCAGCTCCAAAACAGAATAACTCATTCATTACCAATCAAATAAACTTCAACGGATTCACAAATCACTGGCATGACACTTATACCAACTGGTTTAGATACGGTAACTTGTTTAAGATTGCCATGCCCGACGTGAAATCAACTATTCTACAGAGCAAGATTGATGTTGCGGAAGATTTGGGCTTGCCCGGATTGCTGATGCAGGAAGGTTTCATATCTAATCTTTTTACAAGCCAATACAGGATCTTAGAGAATCCATCTGCCGATGAATTTGATAGCGCAATAAAAAATGGAGATGTACTGGTTGTCACAGATCCTTCTACGGAGGTGGGACGCAACCTGGAAGAAAAAGCTATTTCCCTGTTCGAATGGGTGAAAGAAATAGATAGCCACCAGTTGAAAGCTACAGATCTCCAGCCTGTAAAAGCGTTCTATATGATCAACGGCTCCAAAAGGTTATTCGTTATCTCCTCTTCCTCTTCGGAACAAGTGAAACTGCTACTGGAACAGATCAATACAGCTAGGGGAGTAGTAGAAAAATACCGGATGCATAAAGGATTTTTTGGCGTCTCTTCTCTTTTAAAGAGCGTAACGATCGAACAAGGACATCCGCTAGAATTAATGGGGCTAGGTATGAACGAAGGTAATTCCTGGTTTATATTTGATGGGTACATGGAATTTCTAGCTCAAAAAGATATTGAGGGTTGGGTAAAAGAAATTGACTTGCCCATTGTAGCCGAAGTGGGCTTTTCACCAATATACGGATGCAAAGATTACGAGGATTTACAGGTACAGGATATGCCGGGACGCCAACCATGGATTGATTTTGCCAAAAAGAAAGAAGGATATGTATTTCGTAGGGTTTATGATCCGGGTTCGGAAAACTATCAATACGACGGTGTGATGGCAAATGCGGGAAATAAAGAACAAATCGATAATGAAGATGTCCCCTTTATTAATAAAACAGGTTATCTTAGCGGGAACCTCACATCTTCCATGATTTTATTCATCGAAAAAGATAAACCGCTGACCAGTGAAACACTATGGGAAGCCATTTTGAGCCGGAAAGAAGTTGCCGTATTAAGTAAAGCCATGTTCATGGGGCCTGCAAAATATCGCCATACAGTAGGATTACTCTATTTAGACAAAATTTACCTGGAAGATTATTACTATGATAAATTAGATTTGAAAGCTGAAGTGGACAAGTATAATTTACTGGTTACGGTAAAGAATTACAATGCTTCGCCGATAACGGGTAAATTCGACATTATCACATCAACTGCCGTAAAGGTTACTAATTTGCTCGGTTCTATCACGTTGCAAGGTGGCGAAGAAAAACAATTTAAAATTCCTTTACAACCGGGTAAAGAGGCTATGGGTAGAACCAATCCGATAGCAGTAAACTTTGTTTCGGGAGAAAAAACGAAGAAAACACTCACCATGCTGGATTTACCACCGTCTATCTCTACCCATCAATTGCTTTATTCACACGCTCCGGAAGTAACTTATCCGGTGACAATCCATAATTATACGCAAAAAACCAGCTTTCCGGTCGAAGTCTCCGTTTACAAAAAAAACAATACTAAAAAAGCAATTTACAGTCAGACAAAAACATTTCACACAGAAACAGCTTCTTGGGAAGAACAGATTTTCAAGCTAAATGTAACTCCCGGGGATTATATCGTGAGGACAAGCGCCTTAGACCTTACTGCTGAGACACAGCTCGGCGTCGGCAAAGCAGAAGGCAAACCGTACGTGTACGAAGTAGACATCGACGGTGATGGAATTAACGAGTATCGTATGGAAAATGATTCTGTAAAGATTACCCTTCTAACGACAGGCGCCCGCATAATTGAATATATTATCAAAAGCAAAAATGATAATGTATTTTACAAAGGATGGCCGGAAAAGACTGCCGACCATAGGAGACCCTATCGTATGAGAGGATATTATCCGTATGGTGGTTTTGAAGATTTCCTTGGACAGGCAAGTATGGAGACACATCGCGTTTATGACGCGAAAATTACAAAAGCGGAGGGTGATTACGTGCAGGTGGAAATGGAAGCAGAATACTATGGAAATACCATCAAGAAGATTTTTACTTTATATGGGAACACTCCATTGGTAGAGGTGCGGTTTGCGTTGGTATTCAAGGATAAAGATGCAAATGTTCTGGGTCCTCAACCCATTCTGGAGTTAGGAAAAGAACACGGAACTGAGGATGTGTTCACGGTCCTCACGACAAAAGGAATGAAAGAGTACCGGATGAGACCAGATGATTACTACGGACAAGCTATAGAAGCACAAGAAGGGTGGAACGCCGGACAAGATACTAAAGAAAATATAGCTTTTATAGGGGCTTTTCCTGTGGAACAACCAATATTCTTGCATATGTGGATGAATCTCCCCCACAATTCAGATGCTCCACATTCTTATGTTGAATTTCAACCCTGGACACCCATTATACAGCAAAGCACGATGTATTTCTCCTACTACTTGTGGGCAGAGGGGGGAGATTGGAAAAAAAGTTTAGAAGAGTTGAGAAAGAGAAACCTGATTTCCATTAGAAAATCAGATAATAAAAATTAAAGTTTTAGCATGGAAAGATTATTCATATTATTGTTATCGTTCATAATAAGTAACTCCTTATCTGCGGGAAAAGAGAATGTAAAACATTCCGAGCAAATCAGTAAGGCTTCAGTAAAAGAAGTAAAACTATCTATGCCCACGTATATGTTCTCTGACCCAGACCCCGTAGCAAGACCTGAAAACTCTTACTATCCCTATTTTCGTTTTGACGGGTATAGTGAAAATTCTATCCCAAAAGAATGGAACGTGGTCGAGATGGAAAATGATTACATCAAGCTGTCGATCTTTCCTGAAATTGGTGGAAAAATTTGGGGTGCGATCGAAAAATCTACAGGCAAGGAATTTATTTATTACAATCATGCCGTTAAATTCCGGGATATTGCTATGCGAGGTGCTTGGACATCGGGAGGGATCGAATTTAATTTCGGGATTATTGGCCATGCCCCAACAACGGCTACCCCGATCGATTATTTCATCAGGTCGAACGAGGACGGCAGCGTCAGTTGTTTTATCAGTGCTACGGAATTTTTGACACAGACTACGTGGCAGGTAGAAATCAACCTGCCCAAAGACAAAGCTTATTTTACAACACGTACGATCTGGACAAACACTTCGTCGTTGGAACAACCCTATTACCAATGGATGAATGCCGGTTACAAGGCAGCGGGCAACCTGGAATTCTGTTATCCGGGACAATACCAAATCAGCCACGGTGGGGATGTTTATGCTTTTCCCATTGATGAACAGGGCCGCGATATATCCTGGTATGAGAAAAACAACTTTGGAAGAGATAAATCATACCACGTGATGGGAAAATACAATGATTTTTACGGTGCTTATTGGCATGATGACGACTTTGGATCGGTCCATCACGCAGCGTATGACGAGAAACTGGGTATGAAAATATTTCTCTGGGGATTATCCCGGTCCGGTAATATCTGGGAAAACCTGTTGACCGATACCGACGGCCAGTACGTGGAGCTTCAATCTGGACGTATGTATAACCAACCGGCGACAAGCAGCGCGTACACTCCCTTTAAACACTTTTCATTTGTACCGGGCGCAACCGATGTATGGAAGGAATACTGGTTCCCAACGAAAGATACGGGAGGTATTTCCAAGGCAAGCTCCATCGGAACGCTTAACGCGATTCGAAAAGAGGGCAAACTGATCGTTACTTTCTCGCCTTTGCAACAGGTTCAAACCACGCTTGCCGTGAAAGACGCGGAGCAGGTTTTATTTAGTGAAACGCTTCGATTGAATGTACTTGAAACATGGAAAAAAGAATTCCAGTTGACAAGCAAAGCCCCACTGATCATCGAAATCGGGGATAAAGAGCTGGTGTGGTACGAATCACCGGAGCATGAGAACATGAATCGCCCGAATAGATTACCTAAAGATTTCGATTGGGATGGAGCATACGGCCTTTATGTTAAAGGTGAGCAGTGGATGAATCAAAAACATCTCCGTCGAGCAGAAGAGTCGTTCATCCAGTGCCTTGCGAAAGACAAGTATTATCTGCCTGCATTGAATAAAATGGCCTCCATCTGCTACAGGACAGGCCGTTACGAAAAAGCATTGGAATACGCTAAAACCGCGTTGAGCTTAGATGCTTATAATGGAGAGGCCAATTATATCTACGGCCTAATCAGTTATGAATCGCGGATGGCGGATGCAAAAGACGGATTTTCCGTTGCCTCCTATTCGCCAGCTTATCGCAGCGCGGCTTACGGTATGCTAGCCAAATGCTTCCTGAAAGAGAAAGACTGGAAAAAATCCCTCCATTATGCCTCTCTGGCGTTGGAAACAAATCCCCGCAATCCCGATGCCATCTTAGCTCGGTTGATTGGACTGCGTTATTCCGACCTGCAGGCTGAGGTTAAGGATTTTGGAACGAAAATACTGGAAGAGATGCCGTTAAATCACCCTGTTCGTTTCGAATTAGCGCTGATGTCGGGCGATATGGATAGTTTTCGCAGATTGGTCCGCAGTGAACTTCCCTGGGAAACTTATATCGAAATAGCGCTATGGTATTATTCTGCCGGTTTGTGGGATGAGGCATTGCAATTATTGTCATTCGCGAAAAGCAACCCGATCGCACTCTACTGGAGTGCCTACATAAACCACCTGATGGGCAAGGAGGAGGAAGGAGAAAAATTGCTGAATATGGCGATATCCGCTTCTCCCGAAGGTGTATTCCCTTTCCGCCCGGCAACACTCAAAGCACTTCATTACGCGAAAGCAGTCTCTAACTCTTGGAAAACGGATTATTACACGGCGATTCTTCTGTGGCATCTAGGCGATAAACCGACGGCTTTGGTATTGCTGGATAAACACGACGATGTACCTTTTGCCCCTTACTATCAGAGCCGTGCCCTATTGAAAAATGGAAAAGATGGATTGTCCGATTTGCTGAAGGCCGAAAAAATAGATCCGACATGGCGGGTAGGATTTTCTCTTATCAACCACTATCTTCGGACAAACGAATTTGCTTTAGCAATGCAGCTTGCTAAACGCTATGCTGACAGGTTCCCGAATAATTACATGATCGGATTGAAATATGCCAAGGCGTTGCAATTGAACGGTAAATATAATGAAAGTATCGCTCTGTTAAAGCGGACAAATGTACTGCCGAACGAAGGCGCTTATGAAGGGAGGGCTATCTACCGAGAATCCCATCTTTATCAGGCGGCCGACCAACTAAAGCGGAAAAGATATGCACAAGCCATTCGCTCTGTAGAAGATTCTAAAAAATGGATTGAAAATCTGGGAGTAGGTAAGCCGTATGATGCGGATATTGATGAGCGGCTCGAAGATTTTCTGATGGCTATTATTCTCGAAAAACAGGGAAAAGAGGCAGAAGCCGCTTCTTATTATCGTAAAATAACCGAAAAGGGTATTTTCGGTAGAAAATCCGTTTCGAATGAATTGCTAGTCGCAATCGCCATGAAAAAATTGGGCAATATGCAACAAGCGGATTTAGTTGCTGACAAGTGGTTAGCCAATCAGTCTGATTCAAAAATAGGTCAATGGGCTACAGCAATTTATAAAGGAAATACACAACTGGCAACGAGTCTTTTAACGGAACGATACACGGTTGAAGATACCAGACCTTGGGAACAAGCGACAGGGGATGCAAACTTTAATCTGATATCGGAAATATTGCAAATTATCAAGTGATTCACTCACTAGAATGGATTGGAGAAGGCTATAGGCATTTACATTGACACTACGGTCCAGAAGAAGAATGATAAGAATAAGGTTTATTCCCTGCATGAGGTTGATATACACTGCATTGGTAGTTGGTTTTTTTAAGGCACGACAATATAAATCTTTGAAATTAATAATCACAAATTTTTAATAAATATCCTATGAAAAAATATGTTCTATTATTCTTAGGGATAATTGTACTCTGCAACTGTTCACAAGAGAAAACTAAAGCACAAATTGAAAGCATCGGTGAATTCCCCATTATGGCCTGGATAGGTGTTCCTGAAACAGAAACCACTGTTGAGCGATTCAAAGAACTAAAGGAATCAGGTATCAATATCAATTTTTCCAGTTATTCAAGTATCGAAGCTGTTGAAAAAGCATTGGATGTGGCATATGAAGTAGGTATAAAATTAATGCCTTCTTGTCCGGAATTGATATCCGAACCTGAAAAGACCGCACAGCGATTAATGACACATCCGGCTCTGGCGGGTTATCATTTGATGGATGAACCGTGTGCGACAGATTTCCCTAAATTAGGAGCATGGGTGAAACAGATCCAGTCGGTTGACAAAGAACATGGCTGCTATATTAACCTCTTTCCTAATTATGCCAATAAAGAACAATTACTCGGGAAGGATAGAGTATTAGAACTTGGAGAGGATCCTTACATCAAACATGTTGAGTTGTTTCTGAAAGAGGTGCCTGTACCATTTATTTCATTTGATCATTATCCAGTTATTGAAGATAATGGTGTACGGACGCTACGAAAAGAATGGTATAAAAATCTGGAGATTATTACGGCGGCATCCAAAGAATCAGGACTTCCGTTCTGGGCTTTTTCACTTGCAATAGCACACAAGCCTTATCCCATTCCAACTGTTTCTGAAATTCGCCTTCAGATGTACAGCAATCTAGCTTATGGTGCACAAACCTTACAGTATTTTACTTATTGGCACCCAGGTGAAAGCACGACTTGGGACTTCCATAGTGCTCCCATTAATCTCGATGGAACTCGCACTATTGTTTATGATCGTATTAAATTGGTGAATCAAGAGATTCATTCATTATCTGGTGTCTTTTTAGGTTCTAAGCTAATTTCAGTATGGCATACGGGTGAGCAGATACCAGATGGAACCCGATCTATCGACGAGCTCCCCAACCAGATTAAATCTTTAGAAACAGTTGATGGTAGAGCCTTAGTTTCAGTACTTAAAAAAGAGGGAAGACGTTTTTTAATCATTGTAAACCGTGATTTTTTAGAATCAATGACGTTCACTATCAAGACAGAGGATACAGTAAAAAGAGTGTTAAAAGACGCGACCATTATCCCTGTTAACAACGCCTCAGAAAAAGTGGAAATCGATCCTGGAGACATTGCAATTTTCACATGGGAGACTTAGCTTCGTTCATTATATCTATATATTCAAAATCATATCACAAAAGTGAATGGCAAATAAATTCTAAAACAAAATTTCTATGTTTAAAATCGGAAAAGACGGATAACTAGCAAAAGAATAAGCTATATCATTTTGATAAACTTTGTTTTACGAGGATAACAACCTTAACTTAAACAATATAGTTTATAAAAAGAGAATAAAGTAATCAATTAGATTTCAAAGGACAAAATATTTATGTAAGAATTGACGTCCGTTTGAAAAATTGGTTAGTAGCAGTTTTATCGGAACTTTCGGCGCTGAAGAAGTTTAGACAGTCCCATGCAGAGTCCTTGCACAAGTTTTTTACAACTAATTATCCGGATGCAGATTATTGCTCGGTTCCTGAAGCAGGTTTCTGCAGGTTCTGAATACACGGAAAACTGACTGGTTTGGAGCCGATGTACGAATGTACGACTATGAGTAAGGTAAAAGTTACGCAAGACAGATGCCATGGATTGCGGTAATCTTTCCAGGGAATTACGTTTGGAAATATTAAAAAATATTTATAACCCGTGTACAGCAACCTGGAAAAGTGATCTTTGATAAGGCTGAGAAACTCAATCGAAAAAGATATGAAAAGAGAAAATAACCGTATAAAGTCTCTTATCCGTTTTCGCGGTGTAGACATACCAGAAGAAATCACCCGCAGCTCTGTGAATAAAACTGGCCCAAAATTTTATTATCGCGGTGAGGAGACGAATCTTTCAACCGAATGTTGCATTTGAAAGTGCGAAGACTATGACCTTTTCATCTGCTTGATACCCTTGTGCCTCCAGTGGGTAGAAAGATAGCACTGATAACATCACAATTCAAAAGTGCCATGTTACGGTGTTGTATTATCGAAGGGCCCTGGATAATCATACTTAAAAAGTATATGGTACTCACCTATAGTAAGCTTATATAGGAATTTACAGCACCCTCTTTATTGGGTGGTCTTCTAAGGAAAGGATAATTATTAATCGTAGTTGTAGGATTGGGTTTTCTTAGCCATCGGCATTGTATCAGTAATACAAAAGAGGAGGCATAAATCCACCTCCCAAAGTAGCATTACTGAGTAATGTTAAGTTGTTTGTTGCTGACAGGGAGCTCCCCAACAGGGCCTGTCTCCTCGTAACAACCTGATAAAGAAATAGAAATTAAACGTTAATTAAAACAATTACTAATTTTTTAAAATTTAAATGGAAAATTTTATGAAAGAAACAATGAAGAACATAATCAAGCCTTTGGCACTTTTTTTAATTTTGAACAGCGTTGTAATATCGTGTAACGCTCAAAATAAAAGCGAGAAAATATGCAACGTATATTCAGTTTCAATGAATAAAATATGCAAGGAATGGGATGGACAATGGCAGGGTATTACAGTTGCTTCTGATGGGAACTGTTATTTCGGAACATCTACACATTCTTCTGCTCATGGAGCTGGATTTCACAGGTATGATCCTGAAACTAAAACCCATACTCTCCTAGCTGAAGATATGACCCTGGTTCTTGGCGAAGAGAATTCCCAATCACAACAAGGTAAAATCCATAGTCCTATTGTTGAACATGATGGGTGGCTCTATTTCACAACTCACCTCTCTAATTATTGGCCTAAAGGTATTGAAGACTACACAGGAGCTCATGCTGTTGGTTATGAAATGAAAACAGGGAAGTTTAGAGATTTCGGGATTATTCGTCCCAGGTATTCAACTTATTCCGCAATTAATATCGATCCGGTTAGGAAGAAATTGTATGTATTTGTGGTACCATTTCTGGATAAACTTGTTGAAGCAGATGGTAGCCATCTTTATAGTGTTGATATAGAGACTGGAGAAATGAAGGATTTAGGATTGGTTGCTGCAAAACGAAGCGCTGCGTCAAAGACTTTCTTCATCGATCATGAAGGGAACTGTTGGTTTACATTATGGAAAAGAAATCAACATTTAAATGATAATGACAACTCTGAGCCTTATCAACCTTTTTATGAAAATGATAATGGAAATTTATATTGTTACCGACCTTCTCTGGATAAAATTGAAATATATTATGATGTACTGCCCTATGGTGAGCTAATTGATGGAACACCAATTACCGAAGAGTCATACAGGAGAGAACGAGCCTGGACATGGTCAGACGCGTTACCTGGAAGCGGAAACAGTAAATGCTTATTCACCATGGGAGCCTGGGGTGGAGGTGACGAAAGATTATGGATATTTGACCCATCCAAAGATATAAAATCCGGAGAAGCGTTTCAACCTATAGCATCAATCGGCTCAACTTTTTTGCATACTGCATTAGGTGGCGATAGAGTTTATTTTGTTCAATATGCAGATCTACAAGATGAGCGAACAAAAGGTGCAGAATTTGAAAGAGAAAGAGATCCTGACGTTGTTGGATACAATGAAAGTCTTCATTTGAGAAGTGTTTCAATAACAGGAGGTCCTAATCAAAAAGTCACAGATCATGGGAAAATTGTTGATCATGAAGGGCGTGCTTGCAGATTCATTAACTCATTAGCTGCTGATAATAAAGGGCGTGTTTACATGAATGGGAGCTTCTATGTAAACTCACCTAAGGAGGCTTCATTACAAATTCTTTTTCAATCACATCCAGGAGAAAATATTTATAAGCTAGTGAAACGCGGAGAATTTTTTGCCGCAACTGAACTTAATTATGAATGAAAATTAAGTATAAGCTTAGTTTTTACTTTGACTATCCCTAAACGAGAAGTCAATATTTGGATGTCAGTTCAGATAGGTTTTCATGCCCTTAACAAAATCTATTTTCATTTTTTGGCCATTGTCAACTTTTACATCTGACTTCCTCATGTGTTCGATCAGGATGTCCCTTGTGATATACTTTTCATCAATCTGGTTGTTACGAATTAGCACCTCTTTGCATCTGGAATGGAAATATAAATGGATCATTGAACAACATAAAAATAATACCTATGGCGAAGTGCAGCGGAAACTTGACGAGTTATATAGTAATAATCCGGCACCAACGAAAATACCCGGCGCGGCAATGGAATTCAATACCGGGCTTTTCGGCAAAGTGAAAAAAGCTTCACTTACGGTTGCCAATGCCCTTTGTGAAGTAGAATGGGAAAACAACGTGAAAATGACCGCTTTTGTTCATGCGGCCGAAAATATCGGATGGTTCCGCTTTGTGGGTGTTGATCAAGATTTTTATCCACTTATAGTGCCACCAAAATATGATGAAGGGGATGCTACCAGAGCCGGTACCAATTCTTTGAATACGCAAGACTTGATCACTTTGGGATATAAGCAAGGAAAGGTCGTTGGAGGAAAAAACAGCCAAAGCTATATTCAAGAAGGATGGGACGGATTTAAATACCATGTCTATGTAGAGTGGAAATTCCGGAAAGGGATCCTTCAAGGCGTTTGGTCAATCAGCACCGAATTCCCGGAATGGCAAGAGCAAATGGATGCAAAACAAACCGTAAAGAATAATTTCAAGAAAGGCTACAAAAAACAATTGGCTGCCCATAAAGGTTGGTGGAAGAATTTTTGGAGTCGTTCCACACTTTCCGTTCCTGATAAGACACTTGAAAAACAATGGTACCTAGAAATGTACAAATTCGGTTCAACGGCAAGGAAAACCGCACCGCCTATTTCATTGCAAAGCATTTGGACAGCGGATAATGGAAAAACACCACCCTGGAAAGGGGATTATCATCATGATTTAAACACGCAGTTGTCGTATTGGCCAGCGTATAGCGGCAACCATTTGGAGTTGGAAGCAGGGTTTGTCGATTGGCTTTGGGACCTTAAAGGAACCTTCGAAAAATTCACCAAAGAGTTTTACGATGTTGGTGGGTTAAATGTGCCAGGTACAACCTCGCTTGATGGAATTGCTATGGGCGGATGGTCGCAATACTCTTATTCCCCAACCACTTCGGCATGGCTTGCGCATCATTTTTATTTGCATTGGCGCTATTCAATGGATAGAGATTTCCTAGAACAAAAAGCCTATCCCTGGATTAAAGAGACTGGTTATTTTCTTGAGAATATCATGATTTGCGATAAGAATGGAATGCTGAAATTGCCACTAAGTTCAAGTCCGGAAATCTATAACAATTATGCAAAAGCCTGGTTTACGGAATTGACAAACTACGATTTATCCTTGATAAGATGGACTTTTGAAAAAGCAGTGGAATTGGCCAAAGAATTGAAATTGACCGATGATGAACAAAAGTGGAAACAACTTTTAGCCAGATGCCCTGACTATGCGATCGATCCACGATCCGGTCTGATGTTTGCTCCCGGATTTCCATTCAATGAATCCCATCGCCACCATTCCCATTTGATGCCTATCCATCCGCTTGGGAATATCGATTATTCACAAGGGAAAAAATCTCAGGAAATAATCAATACCAGTATAAAAGCATTATTGGAAAAAGGCTCAAGGCAATGGACGGGTTATTCCTTTAGTTGGCTTGCCAATATCCAGGCCAGAATGTTTGACGGCGAAGGGGCCGCGGAATCGCTAAGAATATTTACAGAAAATTTCTGTTTGCCCAACTCATTCCATGTAAATGGAGAACAACATAATCGGGGTTATTCGGACTTTAAATACCGACCGTTCACATTGGAAGGTAATTTCGCATTTGCGGCAGGCCTGCAAGAAATGCTTATTCAAAGCCATACGGGTGTTTTAGAAATATTTCCGGCAATTCCGGAAAGTTGGAAAGATTTGTCATTTAATAATCTAAGGGCTGAAGGTGCTTTTTTGGTTTCAGCAGTTAAAAAGGATGGAGAGGTTCAAAGGATTGAAATCGTTTCAGAAAAAGGAGGGACATTAAAATTGAAAAATCCTTTCGGCAAAAAACCGTTTCGTTCAAAATTGAACCGGAAAGGTGCGATCAGGCAAGATGGTGAGTTTATCATAATTGAGTTTCCGGCAATGAAAAGAGCAACTCTGCAAAAAAATGTATAGTAGACATTATTACGAATCACAAGACAAAATAACGCTTCACACGTAGAGCACTTATCGAATTTTAGTAAACAACTAACTTACGACTGTTCGCCTAAGGAGAATTGTCAATTAAAATTAATTTTAATGTTTGAACTGTTTAACTCCAATTCTAATTAGTCAGCCCTTAAAAAGTGTTCAATCGTCTATGATACAGTAAAATAATAGATATTTTCCTTGGTTATATCTGCAAGTTTTCGTAAATTTGAGATATAAATCCTGCAGAAAATCATGCTGGCAAAACAACAAGACCGTTCACAACACTCATTGTTCTTTTCACTGGAAAGCACATTGAATCATAAGCACCCGCTATTCATTCTGGCCAATAAAATTGATTGGGAGATGTTTGAAAGAGAGTTTTCACCCCTGTATTGTCCCGACAACGGACGTCCGGCGAAGCCTGTTCGCCTGATGGTGGGGTTACTGATCCTGAAACACATTCGCGATCTCTCGGATGAAAGCGTGGTGGAACAATGGAGTGAAAACAATTACTACCAATACTTTTGCGGGGAACAGGAGTTTCAACCTCATATTCCCTGTGAAGCGTCAGAACTGGTTCATTTCCGTCACCGCATCGGCAAAGAGGGTGTCGAGCTGATCTTAAGGGAGAGCATCCGTATCAATGGTAAAGACTCGAACGACAAGGACGTTTACATCGACACCACTGTCCAGGAGAAAAATATCACCTTCCCCACGGATGACAAACTGGCAAAGAAGATTATCAAAAGGTGCCGGAAGATAGCAGACAGGAACAGTTTGGAGTTGCGCCAAAGTTACACTCGAATTTTAAAAGATCTTTCCTGCAATCAACGCTTCCGCAATCATCCACGAAACAGGGGTAAAGCCAGGAAAGCCGATAAGAAAGTGAGAACCATAACCGGACGGCTGTTACGCGATGTGGAAAGGAAGCTGGGTACCATGGTTGATGGTTACCGGAATGAACTGGACTTGTACAAGCGGGTATTAGCCCGGAAGCAGAAAGACAGGAACAAGGTTTATTCCCTGCACGGGGTGGATGTGCAATGCATCAGCAAGGGGAAAGAGCATAAACTTTACGAGTTTGGAAACAAGGTATCCATCACACGAACCGGTAGCGGTGTAATTGTAGGAGCGCTGAGTTTTAGAAATGAATTTGACGGCACACCCTGGACAAGGCTATCGGGCAAGTGGAGAAGTTGACAGGAAGAAAACCCCGAAACGGTATCTGCGACAGGGGGTACCGGGGAAGAAGTAAAGTCAGGGATACACTCATCCACATCCCCAAATCCTTTACGAAAGCATTGAGCACGTATCGAAAGAATAAAGAGAGAAGGTACTTCCGCAAGCGTGCGGGCATTGAACCGGTAATCGGTCACCTGAAAGAAGATCACCGTCTCTCCCGCAATTACTACAAGGGAATTGTCGGGGATGAGATCAACGTGATGCTGGCGGCCGCCGGATTCAACTTCAAAAGGATGATGAACAAGTGGAAATCATCTTTTTGGCTCTTTTTGGAAAAGATATTTTTGTTCCTGACCAGGCAACTTGACTCAATCAGGGATGGTGAAGTTTTACAAGCTAAAGAGAATTGGGCTTTTTAAGGCTCGACTAAATAACTGCAAAAGTATTATCAGAAGTTAGACAAAAGTAAAAACTCTTAATTAGTCATCTTATAAAACCAATACTTCGGTAAATATTCAATTAACTAATTAAAATTCAATGATTTACATAACATAATTTAACATAAAAAAGATGGTTAAGTAGCTGATTATCAGTATCTTTATAGCTGACGAAAGCCTAATAAAGATGGATAAAACCAGCATACTTAACCAATATAGAGGTATCTGTAGTGATGTTCTTGGTGAACTAGCTACGAAGTTAAACAAAAGTTTCAAATCATTCCTTATGGAGACGCTTATTTTGTATCTGCGTAGATTCAACTCGCAAATGCAATTTTATTTTCCAAAGATGCAAAAAATAATTGAGCCGGTGTTTTATAGTTCAATTTTTTTCTTGGTCTTCGGTTTAATTTGTATTGTATCTCCTTCACTTTTTC